>ERZ651768.3514-NODE-3514-length-10465-cov-28.057374_pt1 | contig 10465 bp, 8 predicted proteins | sample MGYA00514754_ERZ651768 | MGnify/ENA metagenome assembly ERZ651768 | reverse complement strand
GCAATCGGCAAGAGTCGCCATAAATGATGAGTTGGATCTTCCAGCGCAACTCGGCGTACAATACCATGCACTTCGTATCCTAAGGATAGTAGATGCTCAGCAAGGTAACTCCCGTCCTGCCCAGTGATACCAGTGATGAGAGCTTTTTTTTGTTTCATAATTTTCAATATTTATTTTTTCCCTATGAATTCAATAAAGGAGTAAAACGTTTTTTATACTGCTCTCCTATTGCTGTTGTGTTGAAAGAGGATTGAGTCCATTCCTGCTAATTTCCGCAGAGTATTTTTAAATAATCAGGTTTTTCGGCCACTTTGCGCATCTCTTTTATTCTATAGGTTTTTATTGTCAAATTGCATCTATTGTTACACATTTCATTAATGCTCAGGTAGTAATGAAGATTCACATACAAGCACATAATCACACCATACAAAAGGCTTATAGATCAAACATCCGTAATTTCACGTTTTATTGTATTATTGAAAAAGTTCCGATTTAAGAAAAAGTAATCAGAATCTACAGTGTGGATATTTAAACCCTCGTGTTTTTTAGTTAATATAACAACTTCCCCATCAATCATTAGTTGCATGTTTTCTTTATCGACAAACGAATATTCGATTACATGATGACCTAGATTAATTTTGTTAATGACCAAGTTAGTTGTATCAATGTTTACGACAAAATTACTTTGTTTGTCGTAAAGGTCATCAAATACCCTGCGTTCAAAGAAAAAAGTACGGGAAATGTGCAATTTATTATATTTAGTCCATTTATTTTTTTTAAGGTTTATCCTAATTTCATTACAAATAATTTTAATTTTAAAATTAAGTGAAAGAGATATTTTAGAAATACAATCACTAGAATGTATATTGGATAGTGCATTCAGAATAAGCGCTGTTTCAGTGTTAGGGAAAAGTATATTGAAATAATCCCAACTAACAGATAAATCAAGAAGATCAACATTCAATCTCTGTTTTAAGAATTTAGGATGATTATCTCCCCAATCAACATTGAGATTCCTATTGAGATTGTAGGTGAGCTTCTCAGATAGATCATCAGAATATATAATAATTACAGATAATAGCCCTGATACAATAAATACGATAGAGAATAATACTGATTTCATCATAGTTCCTTATTCGATGACCATATTAGATAGTCTTTAAATTTCATATCAGTTTTTGCATAGTTTTTTTCAAGTAACCATCTGATTATTTCAGATTGTGAATAATGGTCCCGCAATACCAGAATCAATTTGCCACAAGATGTTTTATCATGATCACTTTTAGAAGATTGAAAGAAGTGCAATCCCATAGGATCTAAAATATAAGCAGCAGAATCAACTTTACAATTATCAGTAAAATAACGAGAGAATTGATCAGAATACCCAATATCTGTTATATAAGGTTTTCTGTAATCAGAAAAAGCTCTCCAATAACTGAATGAGCCTTGCATAAGAATACATAATAATAATAATGGTGTGATTATCTTTTTGAGTTGTTTGAAACTTGCCAATAGTGTCAGATTGAATGCCAATAAAGGTGTCAGAAATTGATAGTGATGGGGGGTCATATGCATGCCAGTTATAAAAAATAATACACATGAAAAGTTAATAATTGACAATGCCATGAAAAGCTTTTGTTTTTCCAGATCTATTCCGTTCATTGGCTTAATCTGTAGGTTAAATAAATTTATGTAACTAATCTTACTGAATGTTAAATATATTGAATACATAATCATAATCAAAAGTAATATAGATGATGTCATCAATAAAGAATCAAAAAAATTTTCGAATGGGTATGTGTTAGTGCCATAAGAAGCATATTTTATACGCTCTGAAGTCAATAACATACCTCCTAAGAAGTTAAAATATTCGATAAAAGCTGAAAAATTTTTGAAAAATTTCCCTGTAGTTTTAATCTTTTCCCAGTCAAGTATGAACAAATAATAATGTATCCAAGGATATACTAAGATTAATTGGATAAATAGATGCAGAACCTGATTCAGTAAGCTAGGTAATCTTTTGAAAAGAAAGAGAATAAAGGCAAAAGCTGGAATTAAAATAATTGACTGTGGCATCATTTGAACAATGATGTTTAGCAAAATTCCAGAAACATGAAAGTATATTACTGATGACCTTTCATTAATTTGTTTGGATAGGAAGATAATGAATAGGGACATGAAGAAAGGAATATAGTTTGGATTCCAAAAGAATGAGGTAAAAAATAATGACCAAACATGTGTGGCAGAAAAAAACAAGAACAAAGAACTCTCAAAGAAACCAAATTTGTTATATGTATAATTGGCTAAAAGCAATACTCCAACAATATATAAAAAAGCAACTGATCCATATAAGAACATTGGTTCATCAGAAATGAATACAAGAGGTGCAACAAAGTAATAAAACGCAGGGAAAGAGTACATTCCATTACTGTGCTTGTACCCATGAAGAGGGAAGTTCCCTTCAAGTATATCTTTCGCGATGTTTATAGCCTGTATTTGGTCTCCCCATATTGAATTGGAAGGAATTGTCAGTGTATAATAAAGTAAGCACAAAGCAACAAACATCAACATTGTTGCTATTTTGCGTTTATCTGTAAACATATTATAAATTATCTTTTCTTTATTTTTTATTAATTCAACATCAAAAAATTTGTGATTCTTTTCTAATTAACTGATTTTTCTTTTTCGCAAATATATAATTTAATATCCCCAAAGCTAATAGGAATCACTATTTTCTGCGGCAGAGCATCGCTAACAAAATTAAGTGGTTTTTCTAACCACTCTGGTAAAATAGCAATTATTTTTCCAAACAAATAATGAATAGAAACATAGTGTATATATTTTTCTGATTCTATTATTTTAAATCCAGCTTTATTCAGCAACTGTTCTGTCGTATCACTTTTATAATAAAATAGGTGCATCTCCATTAACCAAGGCCAGTGTTTACCCATCAATTTGGGGAGCCAATTATCGATATCAAGTGTAGAAAAACAAAATATTCCATTTAGTTTTATTATTGAATTTATTTGGATTAGAAACCATAAAGGGTCCTTCAGATGTTCAAGCACATCCCAGGCTACTACTGCTTCATAATCTGATGCCAATGCTTTGATATTGTCTTCAAGTGTCCCAGTCATTGTTTTTATATTCAGTTGACTCCTGGCATATTCAGAGGCCCATTTTGATGGTTCCACACCAATGTAGTCCCAACTAGGATATTTTTTTTGGAATGATTCAAGAAAAAACCCGCAATATGATCCCACTTCAAGAAGATGCCCTTTATCTGGCAAGTATGGAGATATCTGAACTAAAGATTTTTGAAATGTTTTTTTGCGTGATTTTTTATTTTCTAGATAGGTAAGATCCTGAACTTCAGAGTAAATAGTTTCTATATCCTTTGGATAACTTGACTCGGGGACGAAACTTAAGTCACAAATGAGGCAATTTAATACTTGTGGTTTGGACTTATGCTCTAGACTGGTACATCTATACGCTTCAGCTTCATAATTTTCATTATTTGTATTTCCATGATTAACTTCAACTAAACACTGATTATTGCATAAGTAACAAGAACTCTTTATTTCAGCAGGATTGATTAAATAAGTTTGTTTTTTATAAAATCTTGACAGAAACAGTTTTGAAAGCTTATATATGCTCCTAAATATTTCTGTTTTAGGAATTTTAGATTCCCCATGAAAACGATCCTTAAAATGTATTGGGACTTCGGCAATTTCCACATTAATACAATTTATTTCATTAACGCATTCCAGAAAAAACGAGTAGCCATTTGATTTTATTGCACTTAAATTTAATGAATTAAACAAAGCAACACGAAATGCTCTAAATGAAGTTGTGCATTCATGTATTTTAATACCTAGAATTATTCTAGCAACGTGATTTGCGACTAAGCTAATCCATTTTCTGTATCCAGTATAATCACTTTTACCACCTTTCATGTAACGTGAGCCAATAACAAAATCAGATGTTTTTAATTGATCCAACATCAACGGAATTGTGTTTGGAGAATGTGAAAAATCAGCATCCATTGTTACTAATTCCTCGTATTCATTCTTCAAAGCATAAATCATTGCTGCTCTATGTGCGGACCCCACCCCCATTTTCCTTGGTCTATGTATAACAGTCAGACGACAGTTGGCAAGGCTGAGTTTTTTAAGGCTCTCTTTTGTACCGTCTGTTGAATTATCATCTATTATCAACACGTCATAATCTGGTGAAATATTGATTATACTTTGAAAAAGATTAGATATATTTAAATTTTCATTATATGTTGCAATGAATATTAAAATTTTTTTTGTCATTAATCGTATATTTTTTTAGCTAATTTAATTCCTCATTTACCCAATAACAGAAGTATCTTTACAATTACTAGATTTTAGAGACAAACATGATGAGAAATATTTCAATATTAATACTTGTTAAAATGCAGCAACAACTAGTAATAGTTTGCTAGATTCTGTCATTATCATTGACATTATTAAGGCATTAATTCATAAAGATATTTTTTGTACCAGTCTCCAAGAGTTCAATTAATTTTTTTATATATATGTAAGTTTTGATATGCATGAAGAATTTCATAATCCTTAGACAGATTTATTTTTTTTAAGCATTGCTCCAGATCTTCAATTAAATAGTGATTTAAGGATTTTGCAAATACTAAATATTTTGTTTCCGCAACTAACAGATCTCGTCGCATTGGTGCACAGTTTCCATTACTATCCTGTGTGATTGCTAAAATATTTGTACGATTGAATTGAGGCCCCAGTGAAGTTTGTACCGCGATAGGCTCACCTTTTGAAAATTGATCAAATTCGATCAATTCTTTTCGAATGACCCTATGCAGCTTATCTGGGATTGAGGCATATAATTCCCTCATTGGGCTTGGCGGTAGCATGCCAAGTACGCAAACAATCCATCCAGCTAACAGCCATTGCCCAGCCTTTTTTCCCTCCCAAAACCTAAGCTTGAGACTGCCTGATGAAACAATGAGGACCATTGCTACCATAAGTAATGTCGAGGGGATATCGTCATAATGATAGCTCGTCGAATACATTTTAGGACCGCTTGAAAGCAAATTAACCCCAATTGCTGGACCTGCGATAATTCCAAATCGCCAGAATATTAAAGGTAAAAAACCTAGTGGAATTAATATTTTAAACAGATATATTAATTTTCCTGGAATATCCTGAAATGGTCCAACGGGCATACTCCAAGATTCTTCAAAATTGCGGAAATATGGCATGACATGAAACATTATAAGGTAAATGGAAATGATACCTCCGCTAATAAGAAAAAAACCCATTTTTTTATTAGGTGTTGCTAAAACCATGAAACACCCAAAACCAATCCAAACTGCACCAAGATTTTCCTTGAAGCCAAGTATTACAATCATTGTAAACCAAAAGCGCAGCCATAGTTTTCGCTGAAAGCACAAGAATGCATAAAGAATAAATGGAGGAGCCAGAGCAGAAGGTTGAAATTCATAATAAAGACTGTTCAAGGCGGGAGCATAAAATAGCATCCATGCAGCTCCTAAAATTACCGTGACACTCCATGCTTGCTCTTTATTTTGAAAGGATTCTTTACAAATTTTATGGATCAACAGCGGCACACTCAAATAGGCAACTGTTTTTGCCAAAGTAACCCAGTGAGTGCTTGGAAACCATAAATAGAATAAAGCCAGTGGTGACATCGAAGGAGAGAAGTGATCGCCCCAATTGTGAGTGCCCAAGTAGGATGAGTAAAAACGCCCCTGCGAAATGTTGTAAAGCATGTTGCTGTAACTACCCACATCCCAGACATTCCAGCGAAATGAATAGTATTTCAAAATAGTAATCGCGAGATTCAAAACCACATGTACTAAAAACAAGGAAATCAGCCAGCGTTTTGCATAGGAACTATTGGTCCACTTTGTAGTAATAATAGAAGGTTGCTTGTTCCGAATCTGATAGGTATAGATACCCACAAATATAAGAGCAGGCACCAAAAAAAAATCTCTCCCTGCAAGCCCAGACCACCAGACAAGTAACGTGATCCATAGCCACAAAAATACAGGATTTTGAGGAATTACAGAAGAAACACTCAGTTTCATTTTCCAAGAATTTTTTGAGTTTCTTTAACGACCATTTGAACGCTGATTTGCTTCATGCATTGATTATCATCACAAGAAGATTTTTTCTGATTGAACACTGAAACGCAGGGGCTGCAAGCCAGTTCCAATGAAATCACTTTCGCATTCGGACTCATTGGTCCAAAGATTTTTGGAGTTTCAGGACCAAATAAAGCCAGGATAGGAATTTCAGTTGTTGAAGCAAAATGAACAGGTCCGGAATCATTTGTGATCAATAAATCACTGATCGAATATAGAGTAATTAGTTCTTTAAAAGTTGTTTTTCCGGCAAAATTGACTGTCCTGTCAGGATTGATTTGCAGAGCTAAATCCACACACACATCTTTCTCCTCCGGGCTGCCGGTCAGTACTACAGTAAATTCCGAGTTCTCCAAGAGTCGTTTGCTGAGTTCGACAAAATTTTCTAGAGGCCACTTACGCAAGGGAACAATGTCGCTGGTATTAGCATTAAGCAAAATAATTTTTTTCAAAGGGTTTTCTGGACACTCTGATTGGAGACGTTTCATTAAAGTTTGTCGCTCTTTTTCTGGAATGTTTATTTTAAGGCGGTTCTTAATTTGGGAGGGAATATACTCTTTCAGGAGGGGTTTTGCTGAATCCGGTTCAATCAAAGCTTTTGCCAGAGCAAAATAGGTTTGTGACATGTGCAAATGGGGATTGTAAACCAAACGATGTGTGAGAATATTCCCCAAGTACACACCTTCGTTCAGAAACCGATAACAACCTATTCGTTTCGAGGCTCCTATCCAAGCAGAAAGCAAAGTACTAAAACGAGTAAATGGTTCTAACACAATGGCTGAAACTCTCTTTCCCTTAAAGTGGGAACGAATATTAACAATCCCCTTCAGAAGGCTTTTAATCGATGAGGTTTCCAGCAAGAAAATATCTTCTTTCTCAAAACCCATTAGTTCAAGTGTCTGTAAACCTGCAGGAGCTGTGATGAAACAGATCCTGCTTTTAGGATGTTGTTTCCGTGTCTCCTTAATTGCTGGATATGCAACTACGAGTGCTCCAATTTCTGCGATAAGAATAAAAACTATGGTATCAGGAGGTGGAATGTTTGTTGCCAATGTTGAATTAGAATCTGCCTGAGCTTTTTTCAAAGGCCAAAAACTGGCGAAAAAACAAAGAGGAATTCCGACCCATCGATCTATGAGCCTCATTGTATCCGGGTGCATTTAGTAGCTTTCCTATGTTAGATCGGTTTCTGTCTCAATCCACCGCAAAAACTCCGTATTACCTCCTTCAATGGGTAACTCCAGAATACAGGGACATTCGTAACTGTGATGTTCAGTAACAGTTTTAATTAGTTGCGGCATGTGTGTTTTACGTGTTTTTGCTGTCATGACTACTTCACCATCTTCTTCAAGATCATCTTTCCATTTATAAATTGAAGTCATATTTTCCAAGATATTAACACATGCGACAAGGTTTTGTTTTACTAGAATACGCCCAATCTGCTTTGCCTCTTTGATTGAACCAACTGTCATATAGACCAAACAAAGTAATTCTTTTGTTGGTTTCATACCCTGGAATCCTGAATATTCAGTTGAATTTTACGTCTGCCGCGGAATTCGTTAAAACACAAATTCACTGCCAATTGTGACGGAGTTTTTTGCAAATGTCTCAGTTTTAGTTTTATTCTTGAAAACTCTATCCCCTCTATAAAACACTGAATCAATTTATCGATCGTTTATAAACGATGAGATATTTGAAAGTTTTGAGACGAATATATTTTGAGTTGTTTTCAAGAGATTGTACGCAAGCATCAAAATTGTCGAAATGTGCAATATCAGGGGAAAGCAAAATGAATTCTGCTTGAACTCCATTGACTATGGGAGGCAAACATTCTCCGGACGACTGTTGTCCTATAATTGTTATTTCATTCCGTTGAAAATGAGGCCCGATTGTGGACTGCACTGCCAAAGAATTCTCCGGCCATTTCCGGTCAATTGTCCGAATTTCTTGACGCAAGTTCAAGTGTATTTCTTGAGGAATTGCATCTTCTAGTTTCCAGGCAGGGCTGGTTGGCAGAAAAAGCATTATGCAGAAAAGCCATATAATAAAAACACCTTTAATCCATTTTTCCTGGAACCAATTAAACAAATCATGTCGCTTTTCAATAAGAATTAATGTACAAGCCATCAGAAGCAGGGTCGAGGAGACGTCATCATAATGAAATTCACTACTATACATCACCGATCTTCCGGAAATCAAATTAACGCCAATTGCCGGTGTGGCCAGAATTCCGAAGCGCCAAAAAATCAAAGGCAGGAACCCCAACGGCCAGAAGAGCTTGAAGAGATACAATGATTTACCGTAGATATCCTGAAATGGTGCAATGTTTGTGTTGCCAAAGGATTGATAATCTCGAAAGTAGGGCATAATTTGAAAAATCATAGTATAGACTATTAAAAGTCCTAATCCAGAAAATATGATCCCGGTTTTGAAATTCTTATTAGCAAATACAAACAGACCAAACCCAATCAAAACAATCCCCATATGTTCTTTCAAACCGAGCAGAAAGAGCATTGTTAAAGAAAATAAAGCCCATCTTTTTCTTTCCATGAAGATAAAACTTAAGATAATAAATGGTGGCGCTAAAGATGAGGGGGAAAACTCGAAAAGCCTGCTGCTTACCGCTGGTTTGTAAAACAACAACATCCACAGACCAAATCCAATACTGAGTGTAAACCGGAAGTTTTTTTCAGTTTTATCTTTTAACCAGAAATAAACCACCAATGGCACAGATAAATAAGAGAGAGCTTTCGCCAGAGTCAACCAGTGAGCGGTTGGTACAAGCCAGTAAAGCGGGGTAAAAATTGCGAGAGAAGGTGTAAAGTGATCTGAAGTTGCAGGGATCTGCAGGAAGGAATTGTAATTCAAGCCATGGGACAAATTATAAACTACACTGCTGTAACTTCCAACATCGAAAATATTCCAGCGGAAAGAATAGAGATTTAGAAAAGTCGTGGCTAAAACAATTATAACCAATAAAGAATATAGCCCCCATACAAGCAGTCGGCTAGATGACGTAAAATAATATTCCGCAAAAGACTTATTCTTAAGAATTAATTCCCTAAATAAAAAAATGAGTCCAATCAGTCCCGGAAGGGCATACAAATCCCGTCCTCCAATTCCAAGCATCCAAACAAAAAGGCTGGTTGACAGCCAAAATAAACCGGTTTTCCATGACAATTTTTTGAAGCTTTTTAGTGGTCTCTCAAACAGCAACATTTTCCTCAACAAAGTTGAGCGTTTCCTGAACGATATAACGCGGACGCTTTTTGACTTCAGTATAGATTTTACCCATGTACTCACCAACGATCCCAAGAAAAAGCAACTGTACTCCACCAAGCAGGTAAAGAGGGGCAACCGTGGAAGTCCAACCTGGAATTGCACCTCCAAAAATTTTGACAACAATACTCCAGAACAACATGAGTAGTGCCAATAAAGAAACAAAAAGTCCCACCATCGAACATATTCGCAAAGGAACAACACTGAAAGATGTTATTCCATCTACTGCAAACTCAAACATTTTCCAAAAAGGGTATTTAGTTTTTCCAGCGGCACGATCTGGACGGTCAAAGTAGACCACACAAGAAGGAAATCCTACAATAGGGAATGTGGCTCTGATGAATAGATTGGTTTCCTGGAACTGTAAAAAAGCCTTAAGCACACGACGGGTGATCATGCGGAAATCAGCGTGATTGGGTACTATATCAACGCCAATTTTTTTCATAAACCAATAAAAAAACTCAGCCGTCTTGCGCTTAAACCAGGAATCATTTTTCCTTGATTGACGAGCCGCAAAGACAACATCATAACCTTCCTTTATTTTATCAAGCATTGTCTTTATCAATTCCGGAGGATCTTGTAAATCCGCGTCAAGCGAAACAATCACATCACCCTTCGCAAACTCATAACCCGCCAGTAAAGCAGCTTGGTGCCCAAAATTTCTGGAAAAGCGTATTACCTTGACACGTTTATCCGCTTTTGAGGCCTCAGTCAACAATTCAAAAGTTCGATCCTGTGAGCCATCATCAACCATTACAAACTCAATTTCAGAACAATCTTCCCTTGAAACTAAATCTAGAGCAAGAGCTTTCAAACTCTTGAACGTCAGAGGCAGAACCTCTTCCTCATTGTAACAAGGTATGATGATCGAAATGTTCATCCCTGCGAATCCTGGATAGTAAGTTGAATTTTACGTCTGCCGCGGAATTCGTTAAAACACAAATTCACTGCCAATTGTGATGGTGGTTCCCCTGTAAAGGAGTCTGCTCGATTCCAGCCTATAATTTCAACATTTCCGTT
>ERZ651768.3513-NODE-3513-length-10469-cov-3.398095_pt1 | contig 10469 bp, 7 predicted proteins | sample MGYA00514754_ERZ651768 | MGnify/ENA metagenome assembly ERZ651768 | reverse complement strand
GACTGAGCGGATATGATTTCCTGGAACTCGATCCCAATCTGATTATTGGCGAGATGTTCAAGATACCATTGCTCACCGTTAGAGAGCATAACTAATTCGTATCTCTTTTTGAGACGAGTGAGACCATCTAAGGCGTCTTGAAAAGGGGACAACTTCTGGTAAGACTGCATGAATTCATCAATTTGATCGTAGGTGAAATCAATCTTAAGCGAACGTAAAGTATATATAAGCGCCCTGCGCTTTACCGCCAAATAACCACTGTGACCTAGCATCAGCAAGTTGTCTTGATATTGCTCTATGCGCTGTCTCTGGCGCCAATGTGCCCAGATAGCTTCGCCTGTTATGGAAGGATTTGCGTTAATTCTAAGTAATAATTCGTTTAATGGCGGTATAAGACTGCCCGCAAGGTCAAGGACCGTGCCGAATATATCGAACGTCAGAGTTGTGACATTATTTATTGGACTATATGTGGATATATTCATTCTTCGCTATAAACCTAGGCGTATTATGGTAAACAGATCAATGATCGCATTTGATGTCTTGGGTAAGGAAGATACTATGTTGGGCAGAGGATCAATGGGTGCGGCCCAGTTTATGTTATGCAATCAATCCTCGTTGTACATCCAAAGACGATATGCGTACCAGGTGCCAGTAGCTACGGTGGCCAAAAGAACTCCCATGTAGACGAATGGTGTCACATCAGGTGAGGTAATAGAGGATGCTACCATCCTTTGGTTACGTACACCTTCAGGGTTAGATAGGAAAGTTCCGAGATAACCGCCAAGTATACCGGTGGCTGCTGCGGTGAGCAGAGAGATGCAGTTAACTTTGAAACTAGATTCCGGTTTGAAAAAACAAAGGAATGCAGCGAGCCCACAGCCAAGTCCTACTATCAGTGATAAGAGCAACATCGGAGGTCTTGTGGGCGGATTAAACATGAGAGTCCCTATAAGCAGAGCCCCTACTAGAAAGAGGCCTCCGATCATAAACCCGATGATAAGACTTAATCCTGCCCGTATAGAGAGGGCCATGACCCTTTCCATATAACTACCAATCCTTTCAGTGCCCCTGTTGTGGGCACCTTCGTCCGTAAATTTGCCTCGAGGCAATTATAGCCGAAAACCAACGATGGCTCTCAGAGATAGGCTGATTAGAATCCTTAGCCTGCAAAGCTTCCGGTTAGCAGATATCTACACCTAGCCACGTCCTACAGAAAGACTTTGATTTTGAGTCCAACTTATGGGTTAAGCTTTAGGATGATGGGAATCAATCTCCCGGGGAAGGTATCGCAACCCGGCCTATTCCCATGGCAGATACCCGAGAGAGAACTTCAGCCCTACGTGCTCCTTGTAGTGGTGGGTTCGGAAGGCGGCCACTTCCACAATCGATCCCCAATCTCTCTGTGAGAACCGCCTTCGTACCGCTGTGAACTCCAACCTCTCTCATTATGTCGGTGAAACTTGATGCCTTGTCCTGTGCGGCAATTGCCTGATCTATATCTCCAGATTGCCATGCCTTCCATATGTCTACCCAAAGCTCCGGGGCTGCGCACGGAGGGCCATCGATACAGCCCACGGCTCCAATCGTTAGTGCAGGAACCATCAGCATGCTGCTTCCGATGAAACAGTTCAAACCCATCTTTTTCCATTCACGGACGTTCGCAAAATTTACCGATGAATGTTTGAGCCCGGCTAGTTGAGGAACTTCATCCGAGATCTTCTTCATTAACTCGGGAGTCACTTCAACCCCTGTGGACTGCGGAAGGTTATAAACGTAGAAGGGAAGATCAGCGGCGGCGGCAACAGCCTTATAATGCGCGACGATGGCTTCGTCACTCTGCCTGTAAAAAAAAGGTGGGACACAGCATATCGCTTCTGCACCAACACTAGCAGCATGCTCAGCCATTCTCGCCGCTCTTTCAGTCGTGGGAGCTCCCACATGCATTATGTTGTTTATCCTGCCTCTGTTGACGTCAGCAGCTGCGGACGCGATCCTCATATTCTCCTCGTCGTCTAGGAAAATACTTTCTCCATTACCACCTGCCACCCAGAACCCGCCAACGCCGGCCTGGATGTTAAATTCCATCACTTCTCTGAACGCGGTTTCGTTGAATGTCCCGTCCGAGTACATTGGGGTAGCAATTGCTGGAAAAATCCCCTCAAATGGTGCCATCGTCATCTCCTCGATATACGAAACAAATGTTATTAAGAAATTCTCATATAATCTTACTTGTATTTGGCCGATTCTAGCACTCATTGATGCCTTCAGAGCATTATAAGGAGCCATATATATTAGTGGCTAGGCATGGACTGGTAATAAACTGATGCTAAATTCGGCTCCTATGGCTTGACTTAAGGGAAAAAATCGTGTTTGAATGTGCCACGCGTTTTTTCCACAAGGAAAGGCGAAGGTATGCTATGTTGGTCGAATGATCGATTATAGAAGGAGGATCACTTATGTGGCCTAATTGGATAGACAAAAAAATAGTTGTAGGCGTTGCCGCCGCTGCGTTGATCGCTGCGGGAATTGCTTGTAGCTCTTCAGATGATGAAGCTGCACCTGCTGCTGCTGCGCCTGCTGCTGCTGCACCTGCTGCTGCTGCACCTGCTGCTGCTGCGCCTGCTGCTGCACCTGCTGCTGCACCTGCTCCGGCTCCGAAGCCCGCCGCTGCACCTGCAGCTAAGCCTGCCGCTGCTGCGCCGTCAGGAGGCCCATCGGGCACGCTTACAATAGCCGTTGGAGACATTAACTCTCCTAACGGTCTGCCCAGGTTCTGTACGGCCGGATGTTCTGAGACCATCTATCAGGTAGGTATCACGGACGTTCTGTTTAACTCCATCCTGAAGGACGGAGCGGTGACGACAGACCCCATGCTGGCCCTGTCTTACGAACTGGACCCAGGGCTTGAGTTCGGTACGTTTACACTCCGAGAAGGAGTCCAGTTCCACGGCGGATACGGCGAGATGACGGCAAAGGACATTGAGTTCTCATATAACGATGCGAACTCCGTCACGAACCCTGAGTCAATCCACGGTCAGGCCGGTGACTTTGCACCACTGATTCAAAGCATGGAAGCCGTAGATGACTACACGATCAAGCTGAACTATCGAAACTACGACTCACGCGGAGTCCTTCACAGGTTCAGCCGATTCTGGCAGACTGCCGGTATCGTAAGCACGAAGGTGTTTGACGAGCATGGAGTCGAGGGCATGCAGGACATCTATGTCGGTGTCGGCGCCTACGAGAACGACGAGTGGTCCCAGAACGGTAAGGTTGACGGACATGCCTTCGCCGATTACTGGGGAACCGCAGTAGGTCAGGGTCCATTTACCGAGAGGGCGATAATCCTTGAGGTGCCAGAAGGTGCCTCCAGGCGTGCCATGCTCGAGACAGGCGAAGTCCAGATTGCCCAAGTATCAACTAAAGACTATCCTGGCCTTTCTGAGAAGGGATACAAAGCAGAAAAGGGTGGTTTCCACAACACAATCAGGCCGATCTCCATGGTAGGAAACTACTGGGAGGCAAACAACGCCCTGACAGGTGAGGCAATGGAACGAGATCGGGACACCTCCCTACCCTGGATTGGTAACCCGTTTGAAGATGGTGACTACTCTGAGACCACAGCTTCAATGGTCAGCTCACAGAAAGTCCGAGAGGCTCTTGCCTGGGCGATAGACAGGGAGGCTCTTGTAGAGAACCTTCTCGGCGGACTCGGCTTCATAAACCATCAGCCATATCTGTCGATGAACAACCCTAACTACACTGATGACTGGAGCTGGGGTACGGACTTCGACAAAGCAAAAGCACTGCTAGACGATTCTGGTAATGGCAGTGGATTCGAGATGGATATGTGGGTTGGTACTGGAGAGCTAGGCGCAGAGATCGGTGAGTCCGTTGGCGCTGCCTGGCAGGAGAACCTGGGAATCAAGGTCAACCTGATCAAGACTGCCTACTCCACCTACAGGCCTGGACTCGTAGCTCGCACGAACAAGACACCTGGTGTCTTCATCTGCGGTGACGAGAACCACTCCAACTTCCCGTATGACTGGGCCCACGGATTCGTGGTCAGCTCCTTCTCCGCTGGAGGATATGGAGTCGGTCAGGAAATACCGTATGCGACCAAGAGCTACTCGACCATGTCTGGTGAGCCAGACCTTGCAAAGCGTGAAGAGCTCGCTGCTGAGTTCTATACTAACAACCGCAAGTGGGCGAACTGCATAGGAATCTTTGAGGAGCCACTCTGGCCCTTCTCCGGTCCGGATGTTGCGTCCTGGGACCAGAGGCCAATCGCCAATGGTAACGTCGGTGGTATTAACAACATCCGAACAGTTGTACTGAAGTAATTCAGGCTGGCCCTTAGAGGATACCTACTTAAAAAGGGTGTCCGGGCTCCTGAATTGAAGATATGAGATGTGCCACCGGGCTGCGGCCCGGTGGCACATCTTTGTGGAAATCAGGTGGAGTCTAATGCAAAGAGCGGAAGTAATGGTTGCGGCTTCTATGCGAAAGGTTTCACCCCAGAGTGTTCTCTCAGGCAAAAGCGACAGTCTGGGTTACTCTGGTTCCCAGCAGATCAGGTGTAGATGATTCAGCATTACCGGATCTGCGTCCATGGTGAATGGTTCGCACTGGAGAATCTTTTGAGAAACCTATAACATTGGGATTTATATTCGACAACAGGGGAATCCGCTGGCTGAGGTGGTTATAGATCAAACAGCTGGCACTGAAAGACTCAACTGATGATTACTTTTCTGGTACGAAGAATAATATTTGGCTGCTTCGCTCTCATTGGCGCGACCTTCATAACCTTTGGGCTATCCAGAGCCGCTGGCGATCCTCGGTACCTGTATGCACAGGAGGGTGGATACGGGATTACGCCGGAGAGATGGGAGTCGCTTGGGGTGGAACTCGGCCTAGATAAACCTATAGTCTGGCAGTACGCAGTGTGGCTCGGCAATATTTTGAAGGGCAACTGGCAGGATAGTCTTCTCGACAGAAAGGACGTGTTTCAGAAGATACTCGATCGACTTCCAGCGACACTGAAGTTCGCACTAACCTCCTATCTTTTTGCCGGTGTGATTGGCATCCCTCTGGGGGTGCTTTCCGCTGTGAGCAGGGGTAGTTTCTGGGACTATGTTGGTAGAGGCTTTGCTCTATTTGGACAGGCGTTGCCAGTCTTCTGGGTTGGTATAATGCTTATTCTAATTTTCTCTGTGAAATTAAGATGGTTTCCTACCGGCACACTTGGAGAGGGATTCTTCGACTGGAAATACTATGTCATGCCGACGGTAACGTTGGGCTGGATTGCGGCGGCGACTTACCTGCGGCTTGTAAGGTCTTCCATGCTTGAGATACTTGATTCAGAGTTTATTAAGCTGGCGAGGGCGAAGGGTGTCAGCTCCACCACGCTAATCTGGAAACACGGATTTCGGAATGCGCTTATCGCTCCGCTTACTTTTTCCAGCCTTCTGCTCACGGCCTTCATCACGGGGGCTGTGGTGACTGAGACGATTTTCTCGATACCTGGTCTGGGCAGACTTGCCTATCAGGCGATAAATAACAACGACTTTCCAATTATGGTAGGGGTTGTCCTGGTTTGGACATTCATGTACGTGGTAATGAACTTCATCACGGATATGATTTACGCGTTGGTGGACCCCCGCATCCGGTATTCATAGGCAGGGGGAGAGACATGGCGCAAACACAACTCTCCGATGACCTGCTCAATCAGATAGGAGCTCAGCGTGGACGTCTGGGCCAAATTTGGTTTTTCGTTCGACGCTGGCCCATCATCCCGCTTTTCTTACTCGTTCTTTTAATTTTTACCGGGGTATTTGCGGATGTGTTGGCGCCTCATGATCCGATTATCGCAAGGCCGGATAATAGGAATATCCCCCCTGTGTGGGAAGATCCTCTTGTGTTGAACATTAAAGAGACGGGTGATCCTCTTGCCTTCCCACTAGCTGTTGAGAAGGGAATAGAGGAGGCTATGGTGATGTACGGCGTGGTGCCTACTTTGGAGAACACTGCAAGCCAGGAGGCGGTTGAAGCAGCCTTTAAAGAAAAGGGATACATAGCCAAAGTTAAATGGTCAAGCTGGGATCACATATTGGGCGGAGACAACATAGGGCGGGACCTGTTAAGCAGGATAATTCACGGAGCCCGTGTCTCTCTTGTGGTCGTTGCAATAGCTGTAACCAGCGGCCTTTTAGTCGGTGTGTCAATGGGTCTTGTGGCAGGCTATTTTGGCGGCTTCATTGACGAATTAATAATGCGACTGACCGATGTCATGCTTGGTTTACCTTTCATATTGATTGCCATCGTGGCCGTTATTGCTTTCGGGCAGACATTTACGATCCTGATTATTTTATTGGCCCTGATATCGTGGACTCCGTTCGTGCGTAATGTCAGGGGAGAGGTTCTCACCCTGAAGACCAGGGACTACGTCGCGCTAGCCCAGGTGGCTGGTGCATCTACTTACAGGATACTCATATGGCACATTCTGCCAGGAACCATTAACACTGTCATCGTCATTGCTACATTGCGTGTGGGGCAGTTGATACTAACAGAAGCGATTCTTAGTTTCCTCGGGGCGGGGATTCCGCCACCTACTCCAGCATGGGGTGCCATGGTGAACGATGGCCGGGCATACATCAACGATGCCTGGTGGATTTCGTTCTTCCCCGGAATTGCCATCTTCTTGACGGTAATGTCGCTTAACTTCTTGGGTGACTGGCTTCGTGACAGGCTTGACCCAAGACTGAGACAGCTGAATTAGGATCTCTAGTAAATAGTCCACTGTCTCGTTAGGGGAAAGCTTTTTCAAGCCCACCTCTTTTGTAACTAAGATGAATTTCTCTGTTCAAAGTCCAACAGTGGGATTGATGCTATCCTTGGAGGATAGAATGGCAGCGAATACACACCGCTATGCCTGTTACTTCCCAAAGGGGTGAATAGAATGATGATAATCAAAGAAAAAATTATTGCGGTTATGCTTCTAACCGTGGCTATTTTCCTTCTGTCTTCCATGGCCTGCGGGGTAAAGGCTGGGAATAATAGACCTGCCCGTGACGACGATGATAAACAGGGCGCATTTCATAGAACTCCGGTTACTGTTCTTGAGAACTTAAGAGTAGATCTTAGTAAGGAAAGCGGTGATTGTGAGGCAGAACCGGGAGATATTTCCGTTCCGGCCGCGGCCAGGGTTAGACTTGGTGTTCAACTTGGGGGTACGTCGGTTAAGGAAGGAGCTACCAACTCGATCGAGATAGTAGGAGAAGTGAAGGAGGCAACATACGAGGTTTCTGGTCTCACCATCAAGGCAGCAGGGGGAGCGCTCGACGTTGGCGTGACGGAACTTAGTTTAGACCTGACATCCGGCTCCAGAAAAAATTATGACTTTAATATTGCCTCAGCTGGAACTTTTGATATTCTCTGTGACGGCAACAAAGTGGGAGTTTTCACTGCTACGGAATAACACGGCTATTCATATAATCGAAGGCACATAATTTTAGATATTTACCCCTCGCTTTTTCGTAAGCGAGGGGTTCTTTGATTAGAGGTCACTAGAAACCAGAAAGAATAATGAATCAGATAAGAAACACGTTAGTAGCCGTTATTCTTATTACTTTAGTAATAAATGCGGTTGAGATTGCCGGTGGGATAGAAAAGACTAATCTTCCTGGAGGACTGTTAGCCGCTGCGCTTGTTCCGCCATGGCTGCTGTATGTAATGATTCCCGTTGCAATGTTGGTGTCATCACTTTTAACAGTGATGTTTGTGAGGCGGGATGATTCTGAACTCGCTCCTGAGGGTGTAAATGATCCATTATTAGAGTCAGGACTTCAGGCAGGAACCACCGCTGACATGATAGTTCCCGAGCCGGGAGTGACGCCGAAGGTCGCAGTTGAACAACCCGGGAGGGGTCCAATCCCCATCAACGTACATGAGGTGCCGACGACTACACCACCCAATCCTGGAACAGATATTGAAGTGCCTACGATTTCCACATTTGAGGTTGCGGAGAACCCGACTGATCTCTTCGTTCATGACGGTACCCTGTGGGTTGCGTCACAGGACGAAGATGGAATAGCAAACTACACAATGGACGGAGATCTGATCTCGTCAATGCCATTGCACCCATATCCGAATTCCCTCAGTCACGACGGTGACGAGTTGTGGGTTGGTACCTACTTCGCGGTGCGTACATTCGATTTGAAGGGTGGAATGGGTAGCGCTCCTGTTGAATTACGTCGTCCGACCGATATGCTCTATGCAGGAGACTCGATGTGGATAGCAAATTCGGGTAGAGATGTAGTTACCCGGGTAAGCAAAGATCGACAGATTATCATGAACATAGAATCAGGAATTAATCCCCAGAAGCTTTCCTTTGACGGCGAACACATTTGGGTGGTGAATAATGGCGATAGTTCCATCTCCAAGATCTCGTTGGAGGGTGAGGTTGTAGGAGTTTGGGAGACGGGCACCGGCCCTAAGGGGATCACTTACGGCAACGGCCACATTTGGGTGACCAATGCCGTGGATAACACTGTTAGCCGGTTCAGCTTGACCGGCGATAGGGTTGCAGATTATCCGACAGGTACTTTACCGGGTGATGTTGTGCACGATGGGACAGATATATGGGTTGCTAACAGAACCGACAAGACGGTGACGAAATATGGAGATGATGGGACTCATTTGGGAACATTCCACCTGGGTAAGACCCCGGATACATTAGTGACTGACGGGAGTGGTACAGTCTGGGCAGCACACTCTGCTGAGGGCTCGGTGTCTAGGTTGGTAATGGAAAATATTCAGGTCGCAACTTTTCCTGTTGGAAACGCGCCGGAGCCGATTATTTACGACGGGAACCACCTATGGGTTGGTAACGCCCTTTCACATACCATCATGAAAATTAACCTGGAAGGTGAGCAAGAAGCGGTATATGACTCTCATGGCAGGGAGCCGAATGCGCTGGTATTTGATGGAGAGAATATCTGGTCTGCGAATCAATTTGACCACAATACTACGAGGCTTTCCCGTGATGGAGAATTGCTCGGCACATATTCTGTGTCAACTCTTCCCAGGACATTGGCATTCGACGGTGAGAGGGTCTGGACCTCCGGCTGCTGGGAAACCCTGTTATACAGACTAGATGTTGATGGCAATGCAGTAGACCCGGTAGAAACAGAAGGTGCAGGTCCAATAGTGCTGTTTTTTGACGGAGAGCATATCTGGACGGCAAACGCACATAGCGACACGGTGACGAAATTTTCGAGAGATGGGGAAGCCCTGGGTAATTTTGAAGTGGGGGATGTCCCAATAGCCTTTGCCGAGGAGGGTGACCACATATGGGTGGCTAACTGGAGGGAGCACACAGTTTCCAAGCTATCCAAAGAGGGAGATGATCTTGGTAGATTTAATACAGGAAGACTTCCTTACGGGATTGAATTTGACGGTGAACATATCTGGACTGCAAACAGTATGGACGGGACGGTGAGTAAGCTTTCCCTTGATGGAGAAGTCGTAGCAACATATCCTGTAGGGGCAGCTCCTGCAAAAATACTTTCTGTAAATGGTGAGATATGGGTTACTCTCACCAGTGATGATTCCATAGTGCGATTGAAACCCTGATAATTGTCGTGAACTCGAATAACAAGCGTGAAAGACTAATTGTTCTCACTCGGTAAAATAAAATGATTCACCTCGTCGATGAAAGTGGAAGCGATTCATGGGCGGAGGTATGTGAAGCCCTCTACCTGGAAAGGCGGGACGACGTATCTTTTTATCTGGATCAGTCCAACCGCTCAGCAGGGCCGGTTTTGGAAATAGGTTGCGCTACAGGCAGGATAACGGAAATTCTCTCTGATTTCGGCAAAGATGTTTATGCGATCGACCCATCCACTTCGCAGCTTGAAATAGCGCGGGCCAAGGTGAATGCACTGGATAATCCTGGTGATGTCACATTCACTCGTTCAAGTCTGGATAAGCCTGATATTTCTCTGGGTAAAAAATATGGCCTAGCAATTGTTCCATGCTATGGCTTCATGTCCATAACCGATCCTACGGAACAGCAGGGATTTCTTCACAACGTACGAAGGAATCTTTCTCCTGGAGGACGTTTAGTCATTGAGATGGGAGTCCCTGATCCGGGCGTAATGCTTGGAGATCCAGCGACGCTCTATCATTACAGGGATGTAAATCTCAAAGACGAATCTTCCGTGGTTTTATACTCTCAACGAGATTACGAAGATCATACTCAAATCGGATATGTTAAAGCAGTGGCTGAATTCCTTGACAGTACAGGGTTAGTTACAAAAAAAGTTGTCCATGACCTAGAGTTCCGATATACCTTTAGGTGGGAGATGCATCACCTCCTGCGTTTGTGTGGATTCGAAGTACTTTCCTTGTATGGTGACTTTGATGAAGGGCCATTCACCGAGGAGAGTGACCAAATGGTCTGGGTTGCC
>ERZ651768.3509-NODE-3509-length-10473-cov-7.587341_pt1 | contig 10473 bp, 6 predicted proteins | sample MGYA00514754_ERZ651768 | MGnify/ENA metagenome assembly ERZ651768 | reverse complement strand
GGACCAAGAATAATGTAAAGCCTGTATATGTTTCAGTGGGCCATAAAACGGATCCGAGTTCGGCCATAGATATTACAATGGGTTGTGTCACCCAATATCGACGCCCCGAACCTTTACGCATGGCCCAGCTTGCCGTCAATATTCAAAAAGATGGACAGTTGATTGATCTGGATACGGGAGGAAACCAGACCACTTTATTTTAAAGTATCAGGATATTTATTATCATGTTTCATTAAAATATATTAAAATGTATAATAATAATTAAATGTAAATACTGAAGGAGGCTGGCAATGAGAAAAATCTTTTTAACATTCATTTATTCATTTTCACTCTGTTTTTTAATTGGTCAAGATAGTGATCAAGAAGTTTGGAGTACTTGGTATATGAAACCAATTCATGGTAAAGCAAAGCAGCTTGAGAAAGGTTTAATCGATCACGTCAAGAAGCACCACGGTCAAGGTGAATGGCCAGAGTATTATTTCGAGATCTTAAATGGGCCGAATGAAGGGTCTTTTGCAGCTTGGTCAGGCCCACATACATGGAAAGCTTTTGATGAAAGAGTACGTAGTCAAGCTGACCTTAATCACTGGAAACAATATGTCGCTCCGTTTGCTGACATGTCCGATAACGATGGTACTTCATTCCTTGTTCTTCATGAAGATCTAAGATTTGGTCCAGCGGCATTGACCGAATATTATCATCTCTCATGGAATATGACCTATCCGGGTACTGGCGGTCAATATAGAGAAATAGCTGAAACCATTAAAAAGGTCAAAGAAGCTACTAACAGTAAAAATTATCATACGATATATCAAGTTGTTAGTGGAAGCAACCCCGATGCTTGGTTATGGGAATATCCTATTAATTCAATGGAAGAATTAAGTATGAGTACCGGAGGAAGTGGAAGTTCAGACCTTGAAAAGGCTCTTGGAGTTGAAGGTGCAAAGAATTTCTGGAACTTATATAGAGACACCATCAAGTCTCGAGTTAGAGAAATACAAAAACTGCGTTTAGACATGAGTACTCCAGCTGATTCCAGTCAAACTGACGGAAATTAAAGATCAAGACCATACAATAAATTTAGTTGCTCAGATATCAGGTTATGAACGCTACATAAAACCAAAGAACCCCACAATTGTGAGGTTTTTTGCATAAGATAATTAGAATTATTTTAATAAATATTATTTAACCTAGCCTATAATAAAAGGGAACAATTATGCCAAATCTAATTCTGTATCACAACCCCAGGTGAAGTAAAAGCCGCGGAGCCGTGTCGCTCCTTAAAGAACATAATTTGGACTTTTCCATTGTTGAATATCTCAAAACACCATTAACACCCAGTGAGATAATTTCACTGTCGAAGAAACTCGGGAAAACTCCAGGTGAATTTGTAAGAAAGAATGAAGCAGACTTCAAGAATAATAATCTTGCGAAACAGTTGGATGATGATCAAAAAATGGCTGAAGCAATTGCAAAATTTCCTAAGATCATGGAGCGCCCCATTGCCGTAAAAGGAGATAAGGCTGTCATTGGCCGCCCACCGGAAAATGTATTAAGTCTATTAAACTGAGAGGAGCAAGAATGAAACGTGTCATAAGCATCACTGGTATTTTCTTGATCCTGGCGTGTGATCCATTTGTAACAGAATTCCCAGATTCATCTGATCCAGTCATGTTAAAAGCCGCTAATGCATCTGACATAACATATGTATATGACAGCCTTGCAATCAAGGTCGTGACTTGGAATATCCGGTTTGGCATTGGTCGGTTCCCATTTTTTGGTGATTCTTGTGGCGATAGTGTGATAGCAGATGATAGATCAGTAGAAGCTAATATGGCAGCAATTGCCGATGCAATCAATGCCCTGGATGCTGATATTGTCCTATTGCAGGAAGTAGATCTTGAATCAAAAAGAACAGGATACTTAAACCAGGTTCAATATCTTTTGGATAACACCTATTTGAATTATGGCAGCTATGCTTCCATGTGGGAAGCGGACTATATCCCAAGCGATGGTGTTGGAAGAATTAATACGGGTAATGCAATTCTGTCCAAGTATGAACTAACCGATGCGGAACGGATCCAGCTAAGGCTAAGGACAGACCAGTCTGATCTTATTCAATATTTTTGGCTCCGAAGGAATATTATTAAAGCTAAGATCCCAGCATTATCCCAATCAGGGAAAGATTTTTTTGCTGTGAATATCCACGCAACAGCCTTTGCCACGGATGATACAAAGGAACAGCATATAAATAAATATATAGAAGTCCTGGGTAATATCGATGCTGGAGGAGGGATATTTGTGACAGGCGGTGATCTAAATTCAGTCCCACCCGGATCGGTGATAGACTTTTGCGAAAGTGATATGTGTGTAAACGATAATTTTCACACAGAAAATGCAGATCCTTACCATAAAGAAGGGAGTTATTTTGAAAACTTTTCTGGTGAACCTGACCTTCTTGTTCCTTTATATGATACCTATGACGCAGCCATTGATACGGCATCCTATAATTTGCCTGAACATTTTACCCATGCCCCCAGCACAAGCATGATTGACGACACAACGGTTACAATGTATGACCGTAAACTGGATTATCTTTTTACAAACGGTACCTGGGATAGCGGTTCTGGAAGTACCGATCAATCTGCCTGGGAACTCAGTGATCATATGCCTGTAAGTGCTACCTTTATGCCGGTGGGCGATTAAGATGAAAAAAATTATTCTGCTGTGTGTGTTCAATGGGCTGTTACTCGCTGAAACCAAATCCTGGGATTCCCACTCTGCTTATCTGTTGCCGCAAAAACGATGGGAAGTAGGCCTGTTCCAGCCTTTTAGATTTGGCTATTCTGAAACGATAGAATACAGCACCTTTCCGTTATGGTTTTTTGTGATGCCCAACGCCTCTATCAAACGAATTGAAAGCGATATGGCAGGGTTCAATACAGCAAGCCGGTTTAAGCTGGTGTACCCAACACCACTTCTAAATATGCTCGCAAGAGCAAAAACAGGAGGAATGATAGATCCTAATTTTCAGATGCCTCCCATGCTGGGGCTTTCTGCATCTTGGTTAATGTCGAAAACTATTTTCCCGTTTGTCTCTCCCTATTCTTTGATTGGTCTGGATCTAACACTTACTGGAGGCCTTGATCTGGGGATCACGTTGGGCGATCTGGATCCCCGCTCGAATATTGATCTGCCCCTGGTCTATCATCGATTGGGGATTTTCTATAATAAATGGGGAATTCATACGGGATTAGACGTGCAAAAAAATCTGACAGAAAAGATTCGGGTACTGGTGGATCTTGATCTGCGGTTACTGCCGGGGCTGGCGGACATTCAGATAAATCCCGATCTAGCCAAACTGATGGGGGACTATTCTCTAGAACACAAACTTCTCTTAATCTGGAATAAATCTGATCGGTTCAGGATAATGACAGGATATAAATTTGTAAAAGGGACATATCCCTACGGATCCGATATGCGCCTGCTTCCCTATATACCGATGATGGAAAAATGGGTTCCCATTATTGAGCTTCAATGGGCCGGTAAAAGAAAATAATCTAGGAGAAAGACCCTAATCATATTTATCTTGACTCATTAATAATGTACAATTAGGTTTCATGGATTATTTTTTGGGATAAAAGGGCTAGGTCTATGCTGACATAGTCAGTAGACAATCAGTCTTGGGATACTTCACTAAGAAGACTTTATCGTTCATATATTTCCTAAAAATATTTAAATCTTAATAACAAAACTCTATAATGGAGGCTATGTAATGAAGCGAATTTCGCAATTAATAATCCTTACTACTTTCATGTCAATGGCATGGTCGCAAACTACAGGTAAACTCAGTGGAACAGTAACAGCAGATGATGGCACAGGACTTGCCGGTGCAAACGTAGTTGTATCCGGGACGGGTTCTGGTGCATCTACCGGATCAGATGGTGCTTTCAAGATTTTAAATGTCCCACCTGGTTCCTATACTGTTATAGCATCATACATGGGTTACTCTGCGAAAGAAGTCAGTAGTGTTCGAGTTATTTCTGGTTTGAATACTGAAATCAATTTTGCTCTTGCTACAAGCACAATTGCGGGTGACGTTGTCCAGGTTATTGCTGAAAAGCCATTAATACATAAAGACGAAACATCATCTATCAATGTAGTAACAGGTGATCAACTTGAAAATATGCCTATCCGTAGTTTGGATGCTATTCTGGCAACTATGCCTGGTGTGGTAGTTCAAAATAATGATGTACACATCCGTGGTGGGCGAGGCAATGAAGTTGCATACTATCTAAATGGAGCATCAACCACCAATCTGAACAATCGTGCAAACCTTGTTTACGTACCCCAAGAAGCTATTGAAGAACTTCAGGTTCAAGTTGGGGGCTATGATGCTGAAGTAAGCGGTGCAAATTCCGGTGTCGTAAAGCGCGCTCTTAAATCAGGAACCACCGATTACAGTGGGTCTTTCTCCTTATTTACAGATGGAGGAGAAGCTGGTGGGAGTGCTATGCTAGGCGATGGATACTCATATGGTCACCAAACAATGTTGGCTACAGTGAGCGGCCCTGTGGTACCAGGGATGGAAAGCATCCGATTTTTTGGTGCTTTTGAACAAAGTTCAGAAGAGGATCCTTATGTTAAGATAGCCAATGCTTTTGACTTCACAGAGTTGGTAGATCAACAGCCTGCAAATTCATCTTATGCAGATAAGTTTGATCTCTCATGGAAAGATGGAGTTACTCCAGGAAGTTCTGATGAGTTTACTAATATTACAGGTACTTTGACTTACGATGCTGGTCCGCTCCGTGCCACTGTCGGTGTAGTAAATAACAGCAATACAAATAATCATGGGGGCGGCATTATGTCCCAGCTCAGATGGAGAGGAGCCACAGTATACACAGTTGATGATACAGGTGCATATACGAATAGCTTTACTGTTCCTGAACGATACTCTTTTTCGGAGTCTGCGTCAAATATGATAACCGCTGAAATAACCTTTGCTTTAGGCGCAAACACCGTACTGCGTGCAAATGGAAATACGTATAGTCAAAGTTCTGAGACGCATGATAGTTGGTTTGGCACTGATTGGGAAAAATGGCATGATTCCACAGAAGTGCAGCAATATTTGGGATTTGGCAGCGAAGGAGATACTATAACCGCAGGTTGGTCTCCTTTTAAAAATAGGTTCTCACAGAAATCAAGCTACATGGTGAATGGATTGGGTTTTTCCAGGCCAGGGACACGTCCAGCGGGCTACTCTAAAAGCGCTTATGATAAAGTCGGTTTTTCTGGTAGTATCCAACATGTGATGGGCAACCATGATATTAAGGCAGGCGTTGATTATAATCGGCATACAATGAGGACTTATTATGCCAACCCATCTGTTATGAAATATGCACTACCTTCTGAAGAGGCATTGAATAAATATGGGCACGCTGGCTATGGAAGTTTTGACGCTATCCCCGCTTGGGAATTGCGGTACTACATTGATGGCTATGGTTATGATTTTGCAGGTAATACGGCTGAAGATAGGACGTTTTATACCGAAGCGGTGCCAGGCATAACGAACCTAGACACAACATATTTAGATGGAGCAAAAACACCTACGGATATGGGCTTCTACGTACAGGACAAGATGGAATTTGATGACATTATTGTCAATGTTGGAATCCGAGTTGACCAGCTAAATCCTTCTGAAACTGCACCAGCTTCAGCGAATGAACTCTACTTCTATAATGTATCTAAGTATGTAGATCCAACATCTTGGCCAGAAGTAGAACCTTACACTGAGATTCAACCACGACTTGGGATTTCTTTTCCATTCACAGACAAGACCAATGTGTACGGTTATTATGGCAGATTCTCACAGTTGGTGGATTTGAATTCCATGTACTATACGGCAATGGATTATCGCCAGCAGATGAATACCGGTGGTTATTTCTATATCAGTCCTGTAGGGTTTGGATTAGAGCCGGTTCGTACCACGCAGTATGAGATCGGTCTAAAACAACAAATATCTGATAATGCCGCTTTAAAGGTCACAGGGTTTTATAAGAACCAAAAAGGATTGATTCAAGCCGATCGTGTTGAAGAGTATTTGGGGCAATTAGATGGGGCCTACAATTATGTTCGAAACGGTGACTTTGCTACTACCAAAGGTCTGGAATTATCTCTGGAATTACGCCGCGTGAACGGACTTGCAGCAAACATGAACTATACCATATCTCAGGCAGAAGGTACAGGTTCAGGACGCTCAAGTTATTTAGCTGCACTGGATAGACAGTCAGAACCTCCACTAATGATCAACCCTGTTGATTTTAACCAGGCACACTCAGGTGCTATTAACCTTGATTATCGAGCCAGAAGTTCAAACATGTTCTTGGATGGACTAGGTAGTAATATGCTGTTCACATTTAACAGTGGACATTCTTTTACGTATGTTTACCGTCCCGTTGGTGGACAGGTTAGTGCCTATAATGCTGGTGTTGACTATATGTTGGATACCCGGTCTCGTCAGGCGCTTGAACCTATAGGTGCGTCAACAACACCATGGGTCTATAATCTTGACCTTAAGATGGATAAACGCTTCACATTTGGCAACTATGGTTTAACTGTTTTTGCTCGTGTGAATAATTTACTTGACCGCAGGAATGCATTGAATGTTTACCAGGCTTCTGGATCTGCTGATGATGATGGTTTCTATGGGAATGAAGTTTATTCTCAGGCATTTATCGATCAATACGGAGAAGACGATGGTGGCACATCCGGTGGCGGTGATCACGTCGCAGGAGATGGCATAACAGACTATGAAGAAATGTATGGAGCAATCAATATTGATAATGATGAGTCTTTTAGGACCCAGGTTGGCGGCAGGCTTATCAGCGCTCCAAGACAGGTCTTTCTTGGCTTTTCGGTCGATTTCTAATTGTAACAATTATAAGGAATAGAGGAAACATGAAGTATCTTAAATACATGATAGCTGGAATGCTTATAGTATCCAGCGTTTTTGCGAAAGATCTACAAGAGACAAGCTCTTGGAATAACATTCGCTTTTCTCCAAAACTGGCAACTGATGATCCTGCCTATTCGCTGATCAACATAGGCAATTTTGGATATTGGCAAAAATATGATGCAACTTCAGCACATACGCCTTCTGGAAACAGTGGTGGTATCTACCCCCGTGGTACGGCTGCGAATATCTATCTGGATGGTGTGTTAGTTGGCGGTTATACTGGAAATGTTCTGCATGTATCAGGAACGATCTATGCAAACGGTCTTGTTTCTGGTTATATTGGCAGCGATGGGACTCTCCAGTCAGGCGGAGCTGTAAGATTATACCGCATTCGTAAAGGCTGGGAAACCCTGACCTTTGACCAGCTACGTGTAGATGCTTCTGAAATCTATGAAACAACAGTATCAGGTGTTACTGATGCACAAATCCAGGCAGTTCTTGACCAGTATGAAGCTGATTGGAACAACTGGCCAACAGATTTAGGTGCTCCTTTCTATGATCTCGATGGTGATGGAATGTATGAGCCAGATGATGGTGAAACACCTGGTATGGCTGATGCTGACCAGGTTATATGGTATGTTGCAACAGATGCTGATGTGGGTACAACATCAGCGCTCTATGGCTGTCCCCCTATCGGTATAGAGATTCAGTATACCTTGTGGGGATATAACCAGCCTGGCGCAGCACTTGGCCAGATCATATTTAAGAATGTCCGCGTTTTAAACAAAGGTGCAGCGGATCTTACTGATGCCTATATATCACAGTGGTCAGATCCTGATGTGGGAGACTATACAAACGACTTTGTAGGGATGGACACAACTCTTAGCTTGATGTTCTCATACAATGGCGTTGCTGATGATGGTGATTATGCAGCCTATGGCTTGGCTCCTGCAGCGGTTGGCTACGACTTTTTTGCCGGCCCTATTGTGGAAAGCCCAGGTGATACAGCGATTTCTAATCTTAAGAAAGTACCAGGCTACAGGAACCTGCCGGCATCCAGTTTTGGATACTTTGTTGCAGGCGGTGTCTGGTCTGATCCAGGTCCTTATGGAGACACGGAAGCCGCAAGAGAATATTATAATCTCATGCGTGGCTATGCCCCGACGGACGACCTTGATAATCCAACACCATGGTGGGATCTTACCACCGGTGACTCTGTAATGACAAAGTTCCCGCTGTCAGGTGATCCCGTGACGGGTACAGGCGACCTTGATGCAGGTCCTGCGGATCGTCGTATGTTGATTAATGCAGGCCCATTTACTCTTGCCGTGGGTGACCAACAGGATGTTGTTACTGCTGTAATTGGTGGTATAGGGGATTCATACCTTTCATCCGTAACTGCTGTAAAAAATACAGACGCAGTTGCACAAACATTGTTTGATGATTTGTTTTCATCCGTACCATCAGCCCCGTCTGCGCCGGTAGTTAGTGTATCGGGAATGGAAGATCAGGTCATCCTTGAATGGTCTGACCTTAGTGGCGTTGCGGCCACCGAAGGATCAATTAGTGCCGGTTATGCTTTCCAAGGGTACAACGTATATCAACTGCCAAACGCTACAGCTTCAAAGAATGATGCATATCTCATTGCTACATACGACTTAGCAGATGGCGTAACCACAATCTATGGAAATGTTTTTGTCCCAGAGTATGGCGAAACGGTTAATATTCCGGTTCAGTTTGGCTTGGATAAAGGAATCAAGAGACAATATGTTGTCTCAGAAGATTTTTTGACGGGCGGCCCTCTCTATGCTGGCTCTGAGTATTATTTTGCTGTAACGGCATACAATTATAATCCTGCCCCGGCATTAATAGAAGATCAATCACTTGAGACAGCCTTAACGCCATTGTATGTACAACTCACACCAGCTGATTTTGGCAAGAGATTTGGTGCTGCAGCTGGATCAAGTATTGAAGTAACACACACTGGCCCAAGCCAGGGTGTTGTTTCTGCAACTGTTGTGAACCCGACTTCACTTACTGGGAATGATTATAGTGTTTCTTTTACTGATGACACATCCTATGTGCATGTTAATGGGGATACTATTACAGGAACACTTTGGAGTTTGGCCAACACGTCAACCAGTACAACTGCAGTATCTTTCTTTAAACAAGCATCCAGCCAAATGGATTACGATCAGCCCATCGTTGATGGTATGCAGGTTGTGGTAAGCGGTCCCGAGCTTGGTATTGTAGCCATTGAAGAATATTCATCATTTGGTGAAGCCTCTACCGCTCTTGTGGATGGTTCGGTTGATTCGCATCTTAATCCAAGTCTCAGTCAAACAGGGATGATCTTGGATAACAGGGCTGGTGATATAAATCTGCCTTCCTATGCTCGTGACTATGATCGTTTTGGTTATTGGGGCATGGATGATGTGATTATTGACTTTGGCGACTCTTCTTTAACCTGGGAGTATTATGATGCATATTTACATGTTGATGGCGACGGCAATGCAGTACATCAACCATTTGCAGTTTACAGGGTCCGTTTTGCTGAAGGTGATACAATCCGATTGTTTGCAGGTTTCTGGGATTCGAACGGAGACGGCAAATGGAGCGTAAACTCAGAGCCAGATCCAGACGTTCCAGGAGATCTGATTTATGATTGGGTCACGCCAACTTTTGGAGCGGAAGCATGGGAACCCATCTATTGTGTCCAGGGATATGATACAGACGGTAATGAGATCAGCTATGATCCAGCCAATGAAGCTGAATACATTGCGATGGGGGCAGGGGATTATGGAGATGATGGCTACTTTTATGATGCGCTGAATATTCTTGCCAACTCTACGTGGGGTGCGTCAACGGGCGAATTTACGTATCCGTTTGTAACAGCCATGTTGTTTGGTGCCTACTATGGCCCGAATGAGGCTGGTAGTTATCTAGAAGGTTCGTCAGGGGGTGGTGCATCGTCATTGCCTATTGCAGGAAACTATGATAAATATGGAGCCCAGCTTACGGTGAGTCACTTTTTTAAGTTTACTACAGCTAAAGCAAATAGTATGGCGGATGTATTTACATTTACGGCACCAGTCAATGCTGGAGACGCTACTACAATAGCGGAAGATTTGGACAAGATCAATGTATTCCCAAATCCATACTATGCTTCTAACAGCCAGGAAACGAACCGTTTTGATCACTTTGTCACCTTTAATCATCTGCCGGATGATGGAACAAACATTACAATTAAGATCTATACTATTGATGGTGTAATGGTCAGAAAGCTTGACGCGGAGGCCAATGATAATCAGTATCTTAGATGGGACTTACGTAACAGCAGTAATCTGCCTGTTGCTAGTGGTCCATACGTTGCTCATATAGAAACTGCTCATGGTGAGAGAATTGTGAAGCTTTATGTTGTTCAACGTAATCAAGTAGTACAATACTATTAAATGATTTTGATAACGGAGATAAAAAATGATTAAAACACTTAAAATAGTTTTACCATCACTACT
>ERZ651768.3504-NODE-3504-length-10479-cov-7.928860_pt1 | contig 10479 bp, 8 predicted proteins | sample MGYA00514754_ERZ651768 | MGnify/ENA metagenome assembly ERZ651768 | reverse complement strand
GTACAGCAGCAAAAACACAGCAAGGGTTATAGACCACGGTATCGCCTTTAACATCAAATTTCCTAACCCGAAGTCGAGGAAAAACTTATGCCCAGTGAGCCCTAGGTCACGACTGTAGTTTAAAAGCAGTTCGATCGCTACGCTAGCGAACGACGATAATAAAAAGAGTATCCCCACGCCTAGCGCTATGATTATATGTAAGGTTTTGGCCACATAGAAAGGGCGGTCCTTGTCGACGTCCCAAGCCCTATTGATAGCACGACTCATTGCCCCAAAGGCTGAACTTCCAGACCAGAGCAATCCTAATATGGCGCCTATTCCTAACGCCCCTCGAAACCGCACTAGTTCTTCTATGTTCTCTGAAACAAATTCCTTTGAGCCTGGCATGCTTTCTGTTACATAGTCTAGGAATTGTTCCTGTAGTGTGATTGAGGTAAACACTGTACCGGAGATAGCTAAGAGCCCCAGCAACAATGGAAAAACAGAAAAAACGGAGTAATAAGCGACTCCGGCAGATAGATGAGCAGCATCATCGTCGCCCAACTCCTTGAACACTCGCCACCCCAATGCGACCACAGTGTTGTCCACTATAGAGCTATTACCCACCCAATGGGTGATCATAGCGATTATGCGCTTAACTTTGGTTGGGAAACTAATCTGCATTGTTTCTTGCGATATAGGCTTTATTACTGGTCCACTAGGTCTTTTGCAGGAGCGCAGTCCGCGGTAGATATCTTCGAAATATCAGGGGTTACAGTCCAGAGGTCCGTTATGCATTCTGAGTTGATAACGAAAAACCAACTGACCAAGAATAGGATTTGCCAAATTCTGATGCTATCAACCAGTTGAACCTTTAAGTGTTTACGATCTTATAGACGTACGCTCGTATGGCTGTCAGTTTGGCTGTCAATTGACAGTACCACTCTGTTACGGGGATTTGGTCGGCAAATTGTCAGCGAATATCGTGTGTTTCGACAACTACTTGTAACTTCTGTCCGTCGAGACGTGGGTTATAGTTATCAATCACAGGATGCCCTTAGCAGAGGCAATAATGGGCAGTAGTCCGGATTTAGAAAGTAGAACGAACTATATCGTGTTTTACGATGGGTATTGTGTTCTATGCAGTAAATCAATAGATTTCATCTTATCCAGAGACACTTTGGCTGCGTTTCGATTTGCATCACTGCAATCAGATTTTGCTCAGAAGACCCTCCCGGAAAGGGGATATCCAATAGCAAACATCAAGAATCTCAGCAATATCGTGTATCTCCGGCATAACGACATAAAAATAAAATCAGACGCAGTCCTATCCATACTGTGGGACCTTGGTGGATTCTACAAAATAAGTCGTTTGGTTTATTTTTTACCTCGATTTGTAAGGGACTTTGGTTACGACCGTTTGGCTAAACTTCGGTACAGAATATTCGGGAGGCGAGACGCCTGCCGTGTCCCAACGCCGCAAGAAATGTCTAGGTTTCTGAAGTAGCGTTTTTGGAAGACCCCCGCAATCACGTTCTAGAGTTCCAGACCGCATAATGCGTTTTCTAACAACTAGGAGGGTAACTCTTCCTGGAAACTTCTTGTCCTTCAGCATTAAACAAGGCGGCCGTATCCGGTGCTGAGTTTGCCCAAATCGAACTGCCGAGACCAAATGAGAAACCCCCTGACTCTGAATGCACTTCGTTCGTATACACACGAATAGTCTCGTTCGGGGCAATGGTGTAGCCAGGGAACGTGAAAGTCGGTGAGCCATCTGCCACGTCTTTTAACGACCAATTGCTAAGGTCAACTGAGGTTTCACCGGCATTCACAATCCGGACGTATTCGTCGGATTCTGTCCTGGAGACTACTCCGTCAAAGAAGATGCAATCTATGGATAGATTTGAAGTCCCGGTCGATGTGGCGACGATAGTGGGAGTCGGCATTGGTGTAGGCGTTGCTATAGGTGTGGGTACCGGTGTTGGTAATGCTGTCAGAGTGGCGGTCGGACTCACATTTCCTCCGATGGGACTCGCTCCGCTGGAGACCGGTACAAACACCTGGCCACCAATTTCGTATGTCTGGCAATTAGAGGTCATCTTCAACGTGTCGTCATACGCCTCTGTTGTGTCGGTCTCGAAAATCTGAACACCTTCTGCATTCAACCGGTTCACCACTTCAACATGGGGATGTCCGTATTGACTATCAAATCCAGCACTGATTACTCCTACCTCTGGCTGGATTACATCAAGGAAAGCCTGTGAAGTTGAGGACCTAGAACCGTGATGGCCAACTTTCAGCAAATCTATATCTTGCAGAACATTCTCGCTCAACATAGATTGCTCTGATTCTATTTCCGAATCACCGGTCAGTAATACCTGCACATCACCACAACCTAGTTGTAGCACCAATGAATCCACATTCGAATCACCTGTTAGTTGGTAAGGGTGTAGTACTTTGATGACCATGGCACCGAGATTAAACGTGTCGTTCATTTGTAACGTGGAGACTATGGCGCCTTCTTGTTCAACCGCATCTAAAAAATCAGCGTGAGTTGCCGTCGAACTCTGTCCGCCGTTCAAGTAAACATTCTCTACCTTGTACATCGCCAAGACTTCGGTTAGCCCCGCGATATGGTCTGCATCAGGATGGGTAGCTGCGATAGCGTCGATATCCTGAATACCTAACGCTGAAAGTCGGTCTCGAATCCTAGTCTTACTTCTCCCGCCATCGACAAGCAGTGAGTGACCGTCATTGCTTACGACCAGGGTTGCATCACCTTGTCCCACGTCTATGAAGTATATGGAGAAACCTTCAATGCTACTGTTAGGTGTTGGTGTAGGTGTTGGCTGAGGGGTATATGTAGGAGTTGGCCTAGGCGTCGGAGTTGGTACTGAAGTAGCGGTAGGCACTGAAGTAGGAGTGCTCGTAGGCGGAGGGTCAGGCGTATGGGTTATCGCTAAAGGCTTGCTTGTGGGGGCAATCTGAGGCGTAGGGACTGGCTTTGAATCAGGACTTACCCCACGGGCAGGGCATGCCATCTTGGTACAGCCAAGAACCCCGTTCGTGCAAAAACAACTATTGCAGGGGTTGTTACCAGTATCTTTCCCCGTCCAGCCACTTTGGACCATTTCCCCACCTGTGAGTTTGCATAGTGCTTGTGTAGTGCTCGGGGTCTTCGGCTCCGGGGCTGATAAGGTCCCAAAAACCTTTGCTTGAACGGTTGCATCCACTGCCCGTTCATAGGCGAGCCGAGCTTCCACGGTTGCATCGATATCGAGAATAGGTTCAACCACTGCTGTGGCATCGATACTAGGGGTAGGTTCTGCTGGAACAGGTGTAACGGTAGAACAAGCAAGTACGAAGATACCAATCAGTAACACCAGAACTACTGGTACCTTAATCCCGCTTATTCTGTAACTACCTCCCCTCACCATCAACCGCTATCCGGCTACCTTCCTTTGTGGCGAGTTTCATGCGTGGCCATCAACTCTTTAATCGAAACCAAGAGGGCGGTCAAAACTTATGACTTGTGCCTGTACCGGCGAGGCATCTAAAAGTAGGGTATCAGGAGTTGGACTCTCCCCCGCCTCCACCACGCAATCATGTCCGGCTGTTAGAAGACGGGCTCACCCAAGGATTTGGGGTTGATCGGAGTGGGCATGGATTGCACCTCAGGGAGGACTTTTTCGGCGAAGAGCCGGAGGCTCTTTTCGGCCTTCTCCCTCGGCATACCACCATACATCATGTGGATCACGACCTTCTCCATGCTGATGGTCTGCTGCATCGTCTTAATCTTCTCGATTATCTGGTCCGGGGTGCCGATCGGCTGAGTCGCGCGACGCGCGGCGAGCCTGGCCTCCGCCGGACTTATATCGGCGGTCTGTCGCAACAGGTATTCCTCGTAGCCATGTATGCCCTCGTAGCCTGGGTTGTTCCAATCGAAGTAGTGGTGCTGCGCCGCGATGCCTTGGTTTTTGAAATAGACCCATCCTTCTTCGGCTTCGTCAGGGGTTTCGGCGCAGTACATCCACAGCAAGGTGGTGGGTTGGTCCGGTGGTAGGCCTAGGTCCTTCCGAATCTTGTTGAACCTTTGCACTTTGTTGATCATCTCATCAACGTCGTCACCGGCGACAAACATCTGCCCAAGACCGTTCTCTGCGGCCAGTTTTGCCGAAGCCTCCGTGCTGAATGCCACCTTGATATTCTTGGTTAGGTCGCCCTTATGGCGGGCCTGAGGACGAATACTGGTCGGTGGTATATCGTACACATCGCCCTTGAACTCGAAGCGCTCCGCACCGTCAGCGGCCCTGATGGCGTTAATCACATCATAAAAATACTTGTGTGATTCCTCCATAGGGTAGCCGAGCGAAGCGTATTCGTGCGGTGAAATGCCACGCCCGATGCCGAGGTGGAGGCGCCGGCCTTTCAACAATATATCGAGCATGGAAATTTCGTGAGCCAGCCGAACTGGATTCCACCATGGCGCAACGATCACTGCGGTGCCCACATCTACTCGATTGGTTCGACCGGCCCAATACGCCAGGTATTGCAACGGATTCGGCTGCATCGAATAAGCAGAGCCATAGTGTTCGGTAGCCCAGATCGAATCGAATCCCAGCGGCTCAACTAGTTCCCCCATATAAAGGGTGTCATCCATATTCTGGGAATCCGGAACCTCTGGAGGCCGGTCATAATCTCCCTCCATCAGTCGGTCCCAGTCACCTTGGTTATATCCGGTGACCATTACTCCGCAGTGCATTTGTTTCGTCCTTTGCCAGTGTCCTGAGCACGTGACAGGCCCGGTTTATTCTAAAAAGATGGCAATTTGAGGTGTCAGTATAACTGTTCCTTTAAGCGGACACGGACCGTTGATGGCGGAACCTCATCAGACTACCTGTGAAATGTAACCTACATCGGCCTAAACACCACGAAAACCACCAGCCCGCGTTCAACTCTCCCACATCTCCACCAGGAACACGAATCAGACCACCCCACTACCTACCTGGGTCGTGGTAATCTCGAATAGATGCCGAAAGGCCAGTTTGGGCCGCATAGCCACTTGGCCTTCTCCTTGAAGACTGGTTAACACCCCTGTACACTGGGCCGCAACTCAAGCCGATTCCGTCTTCGAATGCGAGGTGATGCTTTGGCAGATGAATCAACGGTCCTTGTTGGCACAGTTGGGCAAGGCATCATGCGCAGCTCAGACGAAGGCGATACTTGGCAGCGTATATCTGTCAACCAAGGCATGTATCAAAATCCAATGGTTAGAGTTCTGGCGAATCATCCAGATCAGCCTGAGGTGGTCTTCGCTGGATCGGATCGAGGTCTATTCAAAAGCCTTGACGCAGGCCAAAACTGGCGGAGAATCGTCTCGCCTTTAAGCGAATACTCTGTGTGGGCGATGGCCATCGACCCGACTGACCCAAACATAATTTTCTCCGGGACCGGAACCCCATCCCCAGTCGCCATGTTTCGCTCTGATGACGGAGGAGAAAATTGGGAGCGCCGCGACATGGAAGTGGTCGAGGAATGTCCGATAGGCAATCCACAGATGACGGGGATTGCGATTGATCCCACGAACCCCAAAAGCGTCTGGGCAGGTATAGAAGTGGATGGCCTGAGGCACAGCTCCGACGGAGGAGACACCTGGACCAAGGCCGGAAGTGACATCCCGAACCTAGACGTCCACAATGTTGCGGTCACTGTGGGGCCACCTAAGACCATTGTCGTTGTCGTCAACAATGATGTTTTCACCAGTATCGACGATGGCGCCACCTGGGGAAATATAGGGATCAAAGAAGTGTTTCCCTATACCTATCCCCGTGGGATTAAAGTACACCCTGAGAATCCAAGCACCATTTTCTTGACCATCGGCGACACCACACCAGGCCGGACTGGGACGGTCATGCGGTCCAAAGACAGCGGCCAGACCTGGGAAGAACTCTCGCTACCGACATCGCCTAACAGCGCTATGTGGGCTGTGGATATCTCATCGTTCAACGGCCGACTGGCCTACGCCGGCAGCCGTTACGGGCACCTTTACCGCAGCTATGATAGCGGCGACTCTTGGAATAAGTTGTGGCGAGAGTTCAGCGAAATTTCGTCTGTATTGTCGATACCTAAGTAGTACCGCCCTGTTGATTAAGGATGTAAATACCTGATAGACATCGCTTCAGATTCAACCCGTTAGAGGCCATGATGCGCAATGGGATCCAGGACCGTTTCGGTATGACCCTAAGTACCAGTTCGGCAGCCGCCGCGGATACTTTGGAAGAGGGTATGGACCGGCTGCTCTCCCAGAACCATGGCCCTGAATTGAAATTTCAAGAAGCGATCGAGCTGGACGAAGGGTTCGCCTTGGCCCATGGTTGCCTCGCATACTGGTATCAACAGCGGGCTCTCCCAGATGAAGCCAAGAAGACCATGGTCAAAGCTCTGGATCTGACCTCCGGAATCACTCGTAGGGAACGCCAATTGATCGAATCTATCAGTCATTGGATATTCGGGCGAGGCACTGATTCTATCAGCCTCATAAAAGAACATCTCTCCGAGTTTCCCCGGGAAAGACTGGTGCTACGGTTGGCCCACCGATTGTATATGCTGGGATGCAGCGGAGCTGGTTCACCGAATTTCCCTCCTGAATATCTATCGCTGCTCCAGAGCGTTGAGGCCCATTGCACAGATGATTGGGCCTTTCTAGCCGAATACGCTTTTGCTCACCACGAGACCGGCCAATTGGATATTGCGATGGAATTGGCTCAGCGTTCTTTGGATATGAATCCGGTCAACGCTGTCGCGTGTCATTCCATGACACACGTGCACTTTGAACGAGGGGACGCCTCTAGCGGAGAAGATTTTTTGGGCTCTTGGCTCCAGGGATTCGAAGCGCCCGCTAGCTCCTACGTACATTTGTCATGGCACTTGGCGCTTTTTGAGATGGCCCAGGGGAAGTACCAAGAGACTCTGGACCGCTATGAAAAATACATCCGCCCCTCCGTGATCGCCAATAGTATGGCTGCTTTGAATGACAGCGCTTCCTTAATGTGGCGGTTGCAGATCTACGCCGGCGCTCTACCTCCGAAACCGTGGGGGGAAGTGTCGAAAATTGCGGTTTCTGCCGCGGACAACCCCGGTGCGGCGTTTCGTGATGCCCACGCTGCTTTGGCGTTCGCGGGCAGCGGTGACTACGAAGCAATGGGCCAGATGACCAACCGCCTACAAAATGCAGCCGAGAAAGGCGACTCCTTTGCCAGGGAAATTATCCTGCCTTTGATACAGGGTATCGAAGCATTCGGCCATGAGAACTACACTGAATCAGCCCGGTTAATAGAGCTGGTTTTCCCTCAGTTAGTGCGTATCGGCGGGAGCCACGCACAGCGCGAAGTCTTCGAAGATACCTTGCTAGAAGCTTATATACGGGCAGAGCAGTTCGAAAAAGCGAAGGCCATGCTGTATAGACGCTTGAAGCAGAGAGAGTCAGTGCGCGACACGTTTTGGTTGGGCAGAGTTCAATCGGGCCAGGGCCGATCTGCCGAGGCCAACTCTAGCTTCAGCCGCGCAGCACAAGGCTGGAGATCTGTTGATTCTGAAACCCCCGAGATTTCCGCTTTGAACAAACAAAGGGCGGCGGTGGGTCAATGAGGAAAGTCGGGTTTTTGCTGCTAAGAGATAATTCGAGAAGAAACTCGTTGCCGATAGATTGAGGAGTTCAGGCCGCTAACGACACAAGCAGCCTGCGTTCTCGGTATAGTTCGACTCTCCCCCGTCTCCACCAAGAACACGATTCAGACGCCTCAGGCTCATCTTGAGTCTGGGGCGTCTGGTTTATTAAGGCAATTCCACTGCCCTCGCGGGTGGTGGCTACTTCAAAGATTGGCCGGAAAGCTGGCTTGGGCCGGATGGCCACCACGGACTTCTCCTCGACGGTATCAACGTAGACGGCGTCCAGCATCGCCATAAGCAGCTTGCGCCTTTCGGTCAGGTCCGCTTCCTCCCACAAATCCGGGAGGTTCTCCAGCAGTTTGCCAGCTTCCATGGCGGCGTCAACGCCGGGGACGACCAGGTTGGCCAACTTGTCCTCCAGCGTCCGCTTTTCCCGGTGATAACCGTCATCATCATAAAGGCCGTCCACGTAGGCGGTGCCCAGTCGCCTAAGCCGTTGCTCCGTCTGTACCCGTTCATGTCGCACTCGTTCCACATCATCGGCCAAATGGATGCGGGCCAACACCCGGTCCATCCAGACTTCGGGCAAGACGATGGTCTGGACGATGCGGCCAATCTGGTTGTCGGGGACATCGCAGGCCATGGAGCGGCCCCGGTCCACGCAGTAACCGCTGCCACTGGAGCCTTTATGCTCCCGGTAGTATTGGTTACCGTTCTTGTATGTCTGCGCCCACATGGGCAGCAGGCAATGGGCGCAACGTATGAGCCCCTTGAGAGGTATTCCCGCTGAGGATGGGGATTGAGCCTACTTGATCGCCTTCGCGGGTGGTCGTGTTCTCGAATAGAAGTTGGAATGCGGGAAGGCTAACAGCCGCTCCTCTCTACAGCAACTCTAATAGGGCCGCCGAGACGGCATCGGGACGCTGGACCGGTAGGTCGTGTCCGGCGCCGGACACTATGCGGCGCGCCACAAGTTGGGTAAAGTTACGCTCGTCTGCCGAGGGGTCTTGCGACGGTGCGCCCAAGCCGCTGTCAGCCCCTCTCAAGACGATGGACGGTACTGTTACAGGTGGTCCCTTCGCCAGATTGAGCTCAACTTCGATGAATCGGTCCTCGCCCGGCGCGTTCATATGGCGGTGTCGGTATGAGTGCAGGACGATATCCACGAAGTCGGGATTGTCGAAAGAAGGGGCGGACAGGTTGAAGGCCTCGTCGGTGTAATCCCACGTGGGCGCCCAGGTTTCCCAGAGGTGGCGGATGATGTCCCTCCGATTCTCTTCTAGACCGACGCGCCCTTGCTCGGTGTTGAAGTACCACTGGTACCACATTCTAGCTTCCCTAAACGCGGGGGCTGGTTGTTCTTTTTGAACAGTGTTCTGAACCGAATATCCGCCCATGGCGACGAAGCCGGCGACCATCTCAGGGTGCAGGATCGACGTTATGCAACCAGCCCGAAGGCCCCAATCGAACCCCGCCAGGGCCATCCGGTTGATTCCTAACGCCGCGGCGAGGTCCACAACATCCTGGCCGATGGCGGCCTGTTCAGCCATGCGCGGTGCGTCTGGATCAAGAAAGCTCGTCGGCCCGTATCCCCGGAGGTAGGGCACGATGACCCTGTGCCCGGCCTCAACTAGGGGAGCAATGACGCCGTCAAACGACCGTATGTCATAGGGAAACCCGTGGAGGAGAATGATTGGAAAGCCCGAGGCGTCTCCATGTTCCTCGTAACCGATGTTCAACATCGGAGTCTGCACGAATCTCACGTTCGAAGGATAAATCATCTCAAACCTCTGAAGAAATCCCTGATGTCCTCGACTAGCCTAACGGGCTCCTCCAGTGTCGCGAAGTGCCCGCCGGACGACATGTCCGTCCAGTGTTGCACGTTGTACGAGCGGTTAAGGCCGCACCATTTGGGCAGCCGGCAAAATCACGTGTGTGATGGAGTTGATCCCGCGCATCCGGTTAATTATATCTTTAGCACTTCCAGGTTTGGCGGTCATTTCGAGCAAAACGAGAACTGACCTAACACCTCCCTGTAAAACCGATAGACCCTATCCAATCATTTAGGGTCAATCACTGGGGGTGCGCCGGCTGGGAGTACATCGAGGCCATGGATTTACCCGGCAACGCCCGCAGGTCGGCGGAAGCGACGGCTTGTTTTTCCTCGATGTCGTCCGACTAGACGGGCAGGAAGGGTTCGTCCGAAGGCGGCGGCAGCTGCTCGAAAGCGTTGATGTTGAACGCCAGCACCGAGTAGTAACCCATCAAGTTGGTCAATTCCACCAACCCTCGCGGCCCAAACTCAGCCAACGCGGCATCAAAGGTAGCCTGAGACACCCGACGGGTGCGGAAAAACTCCCGGCCGTAGTTGATAACCGCCGATTCTGCGGGCGACAGCGGCGGCAACTCTTGTTTGTCCCTCAGGGCATCCACCAGGGCGTTGCTCAGTCCCGCACGTCGGCCGGCTGCCGCATGGGCGTGCCAAATGAATTGGCAGTCCAGTTCGCGGGCGGTGGTTATCATGGCCAGCTCTGCCACATTATCGGGCAGCGTCGAACCTTCAGCGCGAAGGTAGGCTCGCAGCACCTCACCCCGTTGGGCTATCTCGGGGACATGGAGCTGCACGGCGACGGGTCCAAACTCGGGTACAATCCCGCCCCGAGAGGACACGATGGCGTCGAAGGCGTCAACTTGATCTTTGGGCACCGCGTCGCGCGAGGCTATGGGAAAGCGTGGCATGGTCAGGCCTCCTTAGTAAGTAGATGGTTTGCCGATACTACATCCGGAGTATCTCTTAGGCAACTAAAAAGGGACTCCGATAACGCGACGGAG
>ERZ651768.3503-NODE-3503-length-10481-cov-12.544983_pt1 | contig 10481 bp, 6 predicted proteins | sample MGYA00514754_ERZ651768 | MGnify/ENA metagenome assembly ERZ651768 | reverse complement strand
TTTATTTTGCAGAGGATTGATAAAAATCTATTCAAGTAGATGTTGATGTAGATGATATTTCTTGTTTATATTTCCGTAAAACTCCCGCATCTTGAGGGAATTCGGTGTAAGCTAGGCAGTAGTCCACCGGAAGCAGGCGAATGATGGCCCAGAAACTCAACCCAGGCGAAATTTTCCCAGAAATAACACTACATGTAGTGGGTGGCGACGAGATCCAGTTACCTGGAGATCTTGGCTCGCCGATGACCATCGTATTGTTCTTTCGAGGCCACTGGTGACCCTACTGTTGCCGGCTGCTGGCCGGATTCGAGGAACGCCGTGCTGCGTTTCGGGAAGAGGGTGTATCAATTATCGCGGCATCTGTAGATAGCGAAGAAGATCTGAAGGCTATCGCTGAAAATACCGGGTTTCCCGTGGGTTGGGGAGTTAGCCGGGAAGAAGGCGATGCTATCGGAGCCTGGTGGGAGCCGCGACGGGACCACATTCAACCCAGTGAATTTTTAATCTCGCGCAGCGGGAAGTTGATGACGTCAGCGTACAGCAATTCCCCGATAGGCCGGATGGACCCGGGGGAAACCTTAACACTGATCAAATACCTGAATCAGCAACGGGCCAACGCTAAACAAGGTAACGCCTGAGTAACACAAGTTCGGAGGGCCCTTCGATGACGAGCAGAAATTTCCTGATTGCTGTTTTTATGTCACTTCTATCTCCCTTGGCCGTGAGTCAACCGTCAGCCTATGAGCTACCCAGGACTCCGGACGGACACCCTGACCTGCAGGGCACATTTACCTTCCGGACCCTGACCCCGATGCAACGACCAACTGAACTGGGAGAGCGCGCGGTGTTAACGGAAGAAGAAGCCGCTGAATGGGCCGCTTTTGAAAACCGGCGGCAGAATCGTGACCTCATTATCGACTCTGTTGGGGGTGCTCAGTATCCACCTGGCGTAATTTCCTACAACGAATTCTGGTACGAACGTGGAGATGATACGGTCGTGGATCGCCGTACTTCCTTAATTGTGGATCCTCCCAACGGGCGTATCCCCGCTCTGACTGAAGAAGCTCTTCAACGGCGCCGCGATGTTTCCACCATGCGCGAACTTAGTCTGGGGCCGGAGGCAAGGCCTTATGCTGAACGGTGCATCGTTACACGGACCTCAGGTCCTCCTATGCAACCTGGTTCCTATAATCTCAATGTGCAGTTCGTGCAGACCAGTGCTTATTTTATGATCATGAATGAAATGATTCACAACGTGCGAGTTGTGAGAATGAATAAGGAGCACAGAGATGGGCCGTCGATGAATTGGGAGGGCGATTCAGTGGGACATTGGGAAGGCAATACCCTAGTCGTCGATACGGTTAACTTTTGGAAAGGTACCGCCTTTGCCGATTCAACCTCGAAGATGCATCTTGTGGAAAAATTCACCCGGACAGGAGCAGATAGCATTCAATATCAATTTACTATCGAGGACCCAACCACCTGGATCGCTCCGTGGACGGCGGTAATACCCATGCGAAGTATGGATCAACCAATATACGAGTACGCATGCCACGAAGGCAATTATGGTTTTCACGGTGTTATGGCGGGCATCAGACGCTTGCAGCTTGAAGCTGATCAGGGTGTTGTTAGATGACAACGCTTGTTACGTACTGAAGGGGCTATGGCAATGGGAGTATTCGTAACGTATGCCGTACTCTAGGCCCTAACCACATGTTATTATTTAGACGCCTCTAAAAAGACGAACTTTAACATCGCACCGTGTACACCACTAAAAGAACAAAATTTCGAGCCACAAACCTGACTCTCTTGCTCGTTGCTTTAGTCTCATTCGGGTTTGCCAACTCGTTTATTTTTGCCCAGACGGAAGCTGCGCATGAACTGACAACGCTACTCGAAGAAAACTGTTTAACCTGCCATGGGGCGGCTATTCAAACAGCAGGAATCAACCTCAGCGCGTTGTTGGAAGACCGGCCGCTGGTTAAAAACTTGGACACTTGGCGCCGTATTATCGGAGTGCTGGAAGTTGGCAACATGCCACCTCCCGGTGCGCCGCAGCCCGACGACGAAGTAAGAGCCAGAATGCTCTCACTGCTGCGGCAGAACATTGATGGTTTTGACTATTCCTCAATCGATGATCCCGGGTTTGAGTTGATGAAGAGGCTAACCCACACCGAGTACGACAACACGATAAGGGATTTATTCGGTGTCGAATTAAATGTTACTGACCGCTTCCCAACAGAGCTGATCGGATCCAGTGGATTCGAAAATTCTTACAATACATTATTCCTTCAATCTTCTCTGATGGAGAGATATATTGGTGCAGCTCAGAGCATCTTGGAACTTGCGCTGCCGGCAGAACCGAGTTCAGCAATTCATTGGCGAACCCGGGAAATTATATATATTGAGACACCCGGCGCTTATGTAGGTGAAGACAAAGCCGCTGAAGCTGTTCTGGCCAATTTCATGGGGCGAGCTTATCGCAGGCCTACGGAAAGCATGGAAGTTAAACAGGCAGTGGCGCAATTTACCCAGGCCAGAGCCGAAGGACTTTCTTACGAGAGCGCTATAAAGCAAGTCCTGCAAACAGTATTAATCTCGCCAAAATTTCTGCTAAGAGTGGAAGTTGGCCGCGACGGAAAGGAGTCTTACCCAGTATCGGACTTCGAATTAGCTTCACGTCTGTCCTATTTCTTGTGGGCCACAATGCCAGACCAGGAATTATTTGATTTAGCTAAGGAAGGTAAATTAAGTGACCAGACAGTTCTACGGAACCAAGTTTTCCGTATGTTAGAAGATCAAAAAGCTAACACTCTGGGTGATGTTTTTGCTGCACAATGGTTAGGATTTCACAATGTTGGCACCCGTATCTGGCTGGATCCAATCGATAACCCCTGGTGCACCGCTAGCTTGATGACAGCGATGCGCGATGAGACTTCTATGTTTTTTATGTCACTATTGCGTGGGGATTCGCCAATTAGAAATCTCATTGATTCGGATTACACTTTTGTAAACGAGGAACTAGCGACCACGCTTTATGGTATAGAAGGAATTAGTGGCGATCACATGCGTCGAATACCTATTGATGATCCTAATCGAGGCGGTATCCTGGGGCATGCGAGCATTCTCGCACTCACCTCAAATTACACGACAACCAGCCCGGTTAAGCGTGGTGTATATGTGCTCGATACAGTTCTAGGTACCCCGCCTCCAGAACCACCCCCGAATGTGGGAGTGCTGAGTCAAGAGCTTCAGCAAATGAGGGAGATGAGTTTCCGAGAAAAAGTAGAAATGCACTCTTCCAATGAGTATTGCCGAGGCTGTCATAGCCGTATTGATCCTATTGGTTTTAGCATGGAGAATTTTTCTTTTTTTGGACAGTGGCGCGAAACATATGATTTTCGTTCAAGGGTAGATAGTGCTGAAGAAGCTGATGAATCGATTACGATCAACACCGAAACTAGTTCTGAGCCAATTACGATTCATTTCAAAAACACTAGGAAACCAATTTCCAGTACGGGTTCTCTTCCCGATGGCGAAGGCTTTGAAGGTCCTGCAGGGCTCAAACAAGCGATCCTCCGAGACCGTGAAGACGATTTGGTGAGGCAAGTGGTTTCCAAGATGCTGGCGTATGCTTTGGGTCGACAGCTTGAATACTATGATGAGCCGGCAATCTTAAATATTATTAGTGTCCTAGAAAGAAATGACTACCGGTTTCAGACTTTGTTACAGGAGGTTGTCGCCAGCTATCCATTCCAGTATAAAAAGAATCCTAGTGAGGGGATTAATTAATGAAAGCGGGAATTTATTCTAGGCGCGCTATTTTGCGGGGAATAGGAGCCTCAATTGCGCTCCCACTGCTAGATGTTGTTCCAACGTTTGCGCAGGCGCCTTTGACAGTTTCCTCAATACCGACTGGTATAAATCGGTTAGCTTATCTTTATTTCCCTAATGGGATTCCCAGAGGAATATGGTACCCAGAGGAAACAGATCAAAATGGTAGGTTGATTAAGCTAAATAAATGGATGAGTCCGCTGGAACCCCACAAGGGCAATATTATAATTCCTAGTAATATTTGGACCCCAGATGGTAATGGTCACGTAAACGGAACTCCAACTTGGTTAACCGGCTATGATTATGATTCTAGAGCTGTTAACTCTGGTGGTGTTTCAGCAGACCAAATTGTCGCGAGACACTTGAGAGAAGAAACTCTTCTTCCCTCCCTTGAATTGTCTTTGAAGGGAGAGGGATATTTTTCAAATTCACTTCCTCGTAATGCCATTTCTTGGTCAACTCCTGACCGGCCTATGGCAAGGGAAATTGAACCTCGGACTATATTTGATCGGATGTTCAATACGCAGACAGGTGGGACCGGTAATCGGTCAGTGATGGATGCAGTGCTTGCCGATGCGCGGTCTCTAGGCAATGTGGTAAGTTCAGCAGATAGCCTCCGCTTAGATGAGTATTTTGAATCTATTCGCGCGTTGGAGCGTCGTATTGAGTTCGCTGAGCGCCAGTCCAAAGAAATGCGTGAAGATGGTGCATTAACAGATACTTTGGTTGCCCCAACACCTGGTATTCCAGCAGATCATGAATCATACATTCGGCTGATGATGGATATAATGATTATGGCGTTTCAATCTGATGCTACCCGGGTTTGCACCTTTATGTTGGATCATGGCCAATCGAATCGTTATTTTAATTTTATTCCCGAAGTTAAAGGGACCTGGCATGCGTTGTCGCATTACCAGAACGCATCAGGCATGACTGAGGATGACGATGGCTCTACTTCTTGGGAGTCAGTGGAGCAAAAACGAGCTATGTATGCCGAAGTCATTCGGTGGCATCATAAACAGGTTGCCTATTTGCTTGAACGCATGAAATCGATTCGCGAGCCGAATGGAAACTCTCTACTGGATAATAGTATGGTTTTAATGGGGGGAGCCATTGGAGATGGCAACGAGCACGACGCTTCGAATTTACCAACTCTCATAGCCGGTGGTGGGGGCGGTACCATTCGGACAGGTCGGTACATTGAGCATAAAGAAGCAACAGACCTCGCTGGGATTCATTTGGCTCTGATGCAGCGAATGGGGGTGTCGATTGATCGGTTGGGCTCGGCAGATACCCCTTACAGGGACCTGGCCTGATTTCTGGTATTGGATTAATTAAGCGAAATCCGGGTGTCGCCCATTGCCGTTATAGTGACAGAGTTGCAGCGTGTCGCATCCATTAAACACAGCAAAGCGCTTCAATTCCGGGTTCAGGGCTTTGAGCACTGCGTCGGTATCGGTTATGGAGGTTTCTAATTGCAAGAGGTACAAAAGCAACACCCCTCTTTTTCTATCTGCTTTGGCGTCAATTCTTCCTACCAAGCTGTTCCGGTGTAATATTGGTAAACAGAAATAGCCGAACTGGCGCTTATCCTTCTTTACATAACACTCGATCTGGTAGTCAAAATCAAACAGTTTGTTCACTCTATTGCGTTGGATGATTGCATTATCGAACGGTGACAAGATACGCAAACTGCTGCGGGGGAGGTTTTGAAGCTTTAGATCGAGTGTGCTTGGCGTACTGAAGTACTCTTGTCCTTTCCCTTTAACTTCGATGGGTACTACGAGTCCGTCTTCTTCCATTTCCTTTGCAGTGCGTCGCATAGCTGGGCCAATTCCTTTACGTAGGTAATTCATTTCTTTTACGCTGCCTAGCCCGTGGGCTCGGAGAAAGCTGGCGATCAAATGGCGACACAGTTCTTCTTCGCTAGGTACTGATGTATCCACACCAGTGGGCAGGACCCGTTCTCTGAGGTCATAGACTTTCCGGAAGTTGATACGGTAGGGGATCATGAGTTCCCCCTCGATAAAAAGTTGCTCTAAAGCCCTCTTTGAAGGAGATCGTGACCACATTTTATTATCGGGTCGCTTACCACCGAAATCCCGTGCTTGTAGAGGCCCCTCGGCTTTAATACGCTCCAAAACATTCTTGGTTACCCTGGTGTTCTTTGGCGACCAGTGGATATCACCGGCTGCGATGCGATTCATCATTGGCAAGGAGTAGCGGTAGTCCTTCATGGGAAGCAGGGCCAGTGCATGAGCCCAGTGTTCAAAAATCTGACCCTCTCGTTGTAGCTGATCGATGTGTAGAGGCTGAAATTTCCCGAGTCGGTTCCAAAGTGTGTGGTGGTGCGCTCTTTCAACGACAGAAAGAGTATCGAGTTGAACGTAACCGAGGTGCTCGATGGCTTCCAGGGTCCCATCTCTGCCGCTGCCGAAATGGCGACGATTGTCCAGACACTGGCTGTAAAGAACGATTTTGCGGGCTTCTCTGATTGAGAGAGATTGAGTCATAGTAGACCTGATACTCGGGATCAGCTCTTCGTGATTGCTCTACTTCGTGGGCAGGGCAAACACGAACAGGCTATGCCCAATATTGGCGACGCCGGTGGCTGCGCGCAGGCCCAGTTGGCCTGCATGCTGAGCGGCGGCTTGAGTTCCACTGGGCGCTATTACGGCTACGAATTGTCGACCACCAGCCGAATAGGTAATCGGGGCCATATCACTGGCACCGTTGAGAATAGTTTTCCACAGCACTTCCCCAGTCCATTGATCGATAGCGTGGAAACGTCGGTTTGTATCAGCTGCAAATAAGAGACCACCACCGGTAGTGAGCATGCCATACAGCGGGGTTTCCCTTTCAAGTCGCCACAGAGTCTTGCCGGTAGTGACATCGATCGCTTCGGGTTGGCCCAGTTGTTCGGCTGGGCTGGGAACTGTCGCGATATAGGAAGTGTTGTAACCTGTTTCGATTGAGGGCTCGGGTGAATTTAGCTTCATCACTGAACAAGGACCATTGAATGCTGGTACATAGTAGGCGTTGGTCAAAGGGCTGTAGGCACCTTGGGGAATTTGTCGATTCTCGCGGCAAATCGTAGCCTCGTGATTAACGTCTGCTGTCATAATTGCATCTGGCTCTATAGTATAAGCGCCAGTTGTCCCATCATAGCCTGCAATGATGTTCTGGTATGCGGTTGGTCGAGCATACAGGAACGTACCGTCGCTTCTGTCATAAACGTAAAAGATCGCATCCTTGGAGAAAGATCCGATTACTAACTCACGTGTTTTATCTGCGTCAATGGATGGGTTTATACCCAAGGCGTTCGGTGGGTCTGGATCAACTTTGGCGTCGACAAGAATGCGGTCATACACTGCGTCGTCGTTCCACATATCAGAATGATGTTGAGCCCACCAGGCCAATTTGCCAGTACGATGGTCTAGAGCAACCGTCGAGCCCTGATAGAGACGATCAGGCCATTCCCCATTCGTGCCTGCCAGTTCAGGTTGCTGCGGAGCACTGGAACCGATACCGAAAATAAACAGCCCACGATCGGTATCAACTGCGGGAGTCATCCACGGTGACATATTACGTCGCTGTTCGAGGGGATAAACTTGGGGGTCATCTCCCCAGGTACGATGCATAGGGTCATCCGGAGTTGGGCTGGTGAACCAGCGCCACAATAATTCGCCGTTCTCGGTGCTATAAGCGGACAGATGACAAGGGTCAGCTGCTGTCCATGCAGTACAGTTGTATGGCACAACGACAACCCCCCCATAGGCCACTGGCGCTCCACTGGGTTGCTGGCCGGATCGATAATCCACCATCGCTGATTCCCATAACAATTGTCCCGTGGCAGGGTGTAGCGCAAAAAGCATGCCGTCGGTAGCATGGGAAATTAGTTTGTCTCCATAAATAAATACACCCCGGCCTCGATGTATAGTTAAGCGGGTATCTCCTTGAATTACTTCGCCGGTTATAGGTCGCGAATATTCCCAGATCTGGTCGCCAGTAGCGGCGTCATGAGCCGAATATTTCTCATTAGAATGGCGTAGGTACATGATGCCATCGTAGACAGTCGGTTCAACCTGCATTCCGTTGGATCCCGTTGCAGCGGGCGCAAAGGCCCAGGACCAGGCCAGTGAGAGGCGATCGACATTATCGCGGGTTATTTGGTCCAGTGGGCTATAGCCCCAGTTTTCATACCCGCCCCGCCACATTAGCCAGTCGTCGGGATTTGGATTATTGAGCATTTCTTGGGTCAGGGGTCGAAAATCGGAGGTTAGAGAGGTTTGCCCTTGGGAGTCAAAAAAAGGGACTAAAACGAGTAGCAATAGAATGCCAGCTAATTTCTCATTGTTCATGATGTTTCACTTAAACTTGGAGATAATAGTTAGGTCTTTAACAGAAATTTGGGTAAACATTATCAGGTTACACTGATTCAAGTGGAATCTAAACGTTTCGAAGGTTGTCGCAGTTAGGAAAAAAATAAGGGCGCGGAAACTGCAACCCATGGCTTTAGAGCAAGGCTGCTCGGCTTGGGTCATTGGTGGAGGGGAAACAGAACTGCACTAAGGGTCTGGTAGTTAGCAGAGGTTGGTTAAACGCGATTGCGCAGTCGCCAGAAGTTCACAGCTCTGGAGCAGTTAATTGGTATATTCTATGCGAAGGCAGGATCCCGAAATAGACTCGACAGAGCCTAGGTTGGCTGATACGCTCAAGCTATTCAATGACCGTAAGTTCCAAAATAATCAAAGGGGGAAGGGAGTATGCGACGATTGATAGGAAGCGCGATGGTGGTGGCTTTAACAATACCCGCTTGCTCGGAGACCATCGATCCTCAACAAGAAGTCGTCCTGCCTGACTACGCGGCACAGGTCGCCGAACTGGCAAGTCCTCCAAATGATCGATCGCTGCCTGATGTCACTCCAGATGAGCCATTAGGAGCCTACGGATTCAGCCGCTACGTATATCAACGTCAGGGCGACGAGATTGTGGCAACCCTTATCGAGGGACCTATAGGCCGCCAGGTTCGATGTCAGCAGCTCGCCCAAGAGTGCTCTTATGTCGAGCTCAAAGCGATCTATGAAGCGGGCGGAGAGATTCCCGACTATCTCGAAATGGATCGCGACACACTCGGTGAATTACTCGGTCAGCTCGCTCGGGTCGAGGCTGCCGTCTTGCAGTACGAGACACTTGACGATGCCTGCGCGGCAGGTCTTAACGTATCCTCAGCCCAGACCGCCAACATGGGGATCCATGTGACAGACCCTGGGGCTGGCATGGAATTCAATCCCGATCGTCCCCAAATGATCCTGTTTGCTAAAGAAGGTGGCGAACGGATTCCTAGACCCGACATCGGATACTGCGATGGGGACAAATTTATGGGAGAAGACGGTTTCCGGCCTGTGGGCGCAGTGTTTAATCTTGCGCTCAGTGAGAATCATCCCGACGCTTTCGCGGGTGATCTTGACAATTGGCATGTGCACCACAATACCTGTGCCGGTGGGACCGTAGAAAACGCAAACGACGTCAGTGACGAGGTCGAGGTAACCGCAACAAGCGCAACTCCTGAGGAATGCGCAGCGGGCGGTGGTGTCTTCGTACCGGTAATGCCGAGTTGGATGATGCACACTTACGTGGTACCCGAATTCGATCCCCAGGGTGGGGTATTCGCCATGTTCAATCCCAGTGTATGGCCGCTCGCTTCCTCGCCAGGAGAGCTACTCGAGATCCGTACTATAAGCGATGGAGGCGCAGTGGCTGCACCGATCATCAACTTCAGCTTTGGCAGTATTGAGGCCAACGTGGGTGAAACCATCAGGTTTGGTAACGCTGACGGAGTACCCCATACAGTAACCGCTGGATCGTCCATTAGTCCTCGTCCTGGCGAGTTTGATAGCGGAGTGCTGGGTACTGGTGGCACCTACGAAATTTCTTTCAATGAGCCGGGCAACTATCAGATCTTCTGCGCCCTGCATCCTGAGATGCAAGCGACGGTGGTGATCAACTAACAACCCAGAGCTTTATTGAATCGAAAGAAGGGTTGGTTTATCACCGTCCACCGCAACTCATTGACCTATTTCTTGGTTGGCTAGACTCCTGAGCGGAGTGTGATTATGCTTGGGACCAAGCGACTTCTGATAACAAGATTCCCCGGAGGAACAGCTATGATTTCTCAAAAGCTTTTCGCAATCTATGCCGCTCTTTCACTACTCGGGTTCAGCTCTTTAGTGCTTTCGCAGCAATCAACACAAGCGTGCCAAGGCCTTGAGTCTTTGAGCCTGCCCAATGTGGAAATTACGGTTAGCGAAATAGTGGATAAAGGGCAATTTGATGAAGTAAGGGGTAATTTTGGGTCGCTGCCGGAATTTTGTAGAGTGGTGGCCACGATGACACCAAGTGCAGACTCAGATATCGAGATGGAGTTGTGGTTACCCACCCAAAATTGGAATGGAAAGTACGTGGCTGTTGGCAATGGGGCTTTTACGGGAAATGTTCGTCACGGGGCTCTGGTTCTGCCTCTGTCTCGAGGCTTTGCCGCCAGCTCCACCGATACGGGGCATCTCGGCAACACTGCGAGCTTTGGCCTGGGGCATCCCGAAAAAGTCGTAGATTTTGGATGGCGTGCAGTTCATGAAATGAATGTG
>ERZ651768.3502-NODE-3502-length-10481-cov-15.341888_pt1 | contig 10481 bp, 15 predicted proteins | sample MGYA00514754_ERZ651768 | MGnify/ENA metagenome assembly ERZ651768 | reverse complement strand
TCAATTTTTTCGATTTTTTGGGCTTGTTAACCGGGGGAACGCGGGTTAAAATAAATGTCAAATATTTTTTAATAAACTTAAGATTAAGTGCAATGTCATTAATGCAGGTAGCGGGAGTTTTGGAACTTCTAAAGAGTTATTGAGATTGGTTACTGAAATTGTTCCTTCTATAACAGATATAGATTTAATAATTTCTTTATCTGGAATAAATGATATTTATAATTATGATTCATTTCAAAGTGAATTAGCCGCACGAGATTTTATTTCCAATCATCAATCATTATTTAGAATTACGGATGAAAACCTAGAGTTATGGGTAAATGAATTACATGGAAATCTTCGTTATTTAATATTTAATCAGATTTATGAAAACATTCCTGTATGGAATGCTCGTTTGGATTTTAGATATCGTCTTAATGGTGATTTGGTGATGATAGGTCATGACGCATATCCTGATTTATACATCAACATTAATCCAACATTAGATGAGGAAGAGGTTATTCTAATTTCTCAATTACATATATATCAGAGTAATAAAGAAAAATCTTGACAAGTCAACGGTTAAGATGTTAGAATGACCCGCGATTACAATGAAGAGATGAGTGAGTTAATGGAAATATTGATCTGCAAATGTCTTCTGGCCTCAATCAGAGTCCCGAAGCTTATCTCCACGGTTGCTTTAAATCTCCTTATTGTAATTCTTATTATTGGGCTCCCGTCCCAGTAGCTTAGCCGATATAACATTAAAGGCTGGTGAAAGGACGGAGGGTCACTTCCTCCTAATTTCATAATTATACCGGCCTAAGCGCTTATTTCGACTTTGTCTTGATGGCGGATTGGCCAAAATAGGAAATATGAGGAATTGATGAAAAAAAATACTCTCAGATCCGATTCTATCAAAGTTGGATTTCAACTCTATGATGTTTTATCACAAAAACAACTTACAGGAAAAAGTTATGAAACAATTATTAACAATTGGAGAAGAGTTTCGCATATTATAAGTGATGAAATATTTGAAAGAATTACTGGAGATAGTGGACACTTTGATACCAGAATTGTTTATATAGCAGAAAGTGGTCCTGCAGGAAAAAAACAAAAGCGACTAGCGATAATGGATCAGGACCAATCGAATCATAGGTTTTTAACTGACGGTTCATATTTAGTAATGACACCGAGGTTTTCACCAACAGAACAAAAAATTACATATAAGACCGATTTTCAATATGGATGAAAATCAACTTCGAGAGTTAATCCAAATTTTAAACTTTAAAGAATTTCATCAATTTTTAATACAGCTTAAAAAAGACAAACTAAGTTCAGGTAACTTTGTTTCTCTTTTAGAAAAAGAATATCGGGAGTTTATTGAGAAACAACGATCTTTGATCACAAAAGGAAAAATTACTAAAATTTCCAAAAAATTAAAGAAAATGGAGGTGAGATTATTTGGTCCTCATGATTTTGATAAGTTTGTTAGCCTACAAAACCAGGTTATTGAATCAAATTTTAACGGTCAACGAACGAGAAAAAGGGAGCAAAAGTTATTTATCTTAGATTTATGGTCAAAGCTATTGTCAGGTATCCAAATTTTAAAAAGAGTGATTCAACCAGAGTTAAAGATGCAGGACGAGATGGAGAACCTGCTAAGTGTATATGGCCCAAAAAAACCAGATGATTTATTTGGTGGGAGTGAAGATTTTGTAAATTTAGAAAAATCTATTTTTGTTAATTTAAAAGCAATAGAAGTAATGAATAATGATATTAAATCTTATGGCGGAAAATTGATATTAGTTGATTCAACCGCAAATTTACCAGGAAAAGGAAAACTTCCCGCTATACTCATTTCGACGATTTTGGAAAATTATTGTAACGTAAACAATATTGGTTATATTCCCCTATACAAAAGTTTAGATATCGAAAATTCTAACGGTAATAAAACTCGTTGGCCCCACGATGGGCATTTTAATGAATTGGGGACACAAATTTTTGCTAAATCAATGTATCGGTGGCTTCAGAATAATGAGGCTTCCATGTCGTTAAGAAATTGACGAGCTAATTCAATAGGAATTTTTAGACCCACATAATCACTGTGTCAGTTTTGTGTCAACTTACTTTGGTTTATTTAAGAAATACTGCGGGTGCCTAATTTTTCTGTAAGGTCATTTAACAAAGTTGCCAGTTGCTGATTTTGTAAACCATGATCCCAGGCTTTTTCAAGATAATAAAAAGCTGAATAATCATTTTTAAAAAAGTTCCATTCCAGAATTCCCAACTGATAATAAATGAAAGCGGGATTAACCCCACGTTCGAATAGTAAGTGTTGATGAAGTCCAAGCCGATAGTTATACAATTCTTCACTCGTCCAGTTAGAAGACTCTACTGGTAGGGATGGGTTTGTTGGAAAACTTTTTGGTGAGAGGATTTTCCCAGTCAATAGTTCTCGGACTTGTGAAGATAATTTTGGCAGGTCGAAAGGTATAGAATTGAGTTTCAGAACCTCCTGAAGGTTTTGGATCGAATTTTTCAAAGATAAGGGGACGTGTTCGGAAAGGTTCTGTGCCTGGAGCAAATGATAAAGCCCCCATAAAGGATGGGACCGCTCAGTAATATAAATTTTTCCCGCTAGTAGATTTAGATCAAAGGAGTTTGGATTAAGAGTTAACGCTATTAAAGCCTCTAGCAGTGCTTTTTTTGATTCGCCTTTTTTAATGAGATTGCGGGAATAGCGCTCATGGAGTGGTGAAGAGGGAAAATCAAAAAACATTGCTCTTCGCAGAGCAATCTCTTCATGGGCTACGTCCCCCTGATGCCGGAAAGAGTTGGATTCTTTAAGATAGAAATGGGACAAAGCCCTACGGATAGTTTTTGATTTACGTAAATCAGCAGGCAGGGATCGAGATAACTCCCAAGATCTTTCCAGATAACTGTAAGCTCTGCCGTCGTCGTCAGGTTTATGATTTTTTAAATAAGCTGAACTGAGATTGATGTAATCAAGGATACGAATTTTTCCTTCTGGAAGCGGAGCGGTTTTTAAAAACCAACCGAGAGTAAGCACCGATATCATTATTAATGAGAGCGAACGTAGGTCGTTTTCCCGGAAGCGTTGAAAAATTATCTGAAGACTGAATGCTGAGAATATGCACAGAAAAGGGACCATTGATAGCCTATAGCGGGAAAATATAAAGAAAGGAAGGTATGCAAGCAGATTACCCAAAAAGAAAGCATGTAACAAAGTCAACCGCTTCCAATTTTTCCAAGACCAGAAGAAACCAATGATCCCTAAAGTAGCAATCACTCCAAATGGAATTGAGCCCCATTTTAAAACGGGGGAAAGTTCAGAAGAAAGATAATAATTGAGAGTTGTGGGAACCTCATAATTGTTGAAGTAATAATATATTTTCTTTAAGTATACTTTGGTGACATCAAGCGGGCGTTCAGTAACATCTTTTAAAATTAATCGGAGCGCGGGTAGTGTGCCTAAGCGTTCACTCTCCAGCAAACTTTGGTATGCTTTATCGTGTACAACACTCCGGACAGAATAATCGGGGGAATTAGCCAAGTAGAGGTTCTCTCCTCCAGTTTGATCATACGGTCCCCAATTGCCATGGATCTGTTTCACCCAGAAAAGAAGGGGGAGGGATGCCAAAAAAAATATCACTAGGTATCCTGCTAACCATTTCTTTCCCGTACTGCTAAGAGAAAACACTTTCCTCCAAAGATATGCCAAAGCAAATGGGACAAAGAGAAATAAATTGGTGCGTGCCTGAGTGAGAAACGAAAGAGATAGGGCGCTTCCGATTAGAAGTCCGATAGAGGGTCGCTCCGCGAAACGCAGGAGAAGTAAGCAGGCTGAGAGGATGAGTAGTGTGACTAAGGAGGCACGGTAAAGCGTACATTCATAAAACCAATTGCCTCCGTAAAATGTGAACATAACGGCTGCCATGAAAGCAGGTCCTTGGTTGATATAACGCCCGGCGATCGCATAAACCAGAAAAGTTGAAACAACCCCAAGGGTAAGCTGAACGATCCAAGCCGCTGTTAACTCCACCCCGAAAAAAAAATAAACGATTCCCAAAAAATATTGGTAAAACGGTGACTGTTGGTTGGGTTCTCCTGGGGCGCGGGCAAAAGGATCCCCTTCAATAAATGCTTGAGCTCCTTTATGGTAAAGTGTTTGATCCCATAGTTCCGGAAGGTGACCAAAAAATGGGTTTCCTTGAAACTGATAAAAATAAACTAGGCGAATAAAGCATGCCAAAATCAGAAGTAGCGCAGGGAAATATTTTGGTGAAATTTTCATGATAAGAGTGAGGAAGATCGCATGGAGCGAATCAATGGAATCTAATTCATGTTACATAGTATATGACCAACGTAAACTCTCTAACAATAAGAAATTAATTTATTCAACCCCTCCACTCGTTATCAATCTTGTTAGCGGATGGAGAATGCTTTTCATTTTTTGGTTATAACCCTTATAAATTCATTGGCTACTTGGCTAAACATTAGTTAAGAAATACTCAATATTTGTGACCTTATCACCAACATTGATTAGAGCTGTGATTTTGTTTCCACTGAACGTGATGGGAGTTATCCCTGCGCTGATTCTGTGGTTTTCTGGAAAGCTTGAATCGTATCAATTTATGACGATATCAATAGCTTCAGGAGGAATTTTGATCATGGTGGGCCTATATATTATTTGGATAACAGTTTCTTTGTTCACCGATTATGGAAAAGGAACACCGGCACCTTACTCACCGCCAAAGGTCTTGGTAGCAATTGGGATATACAGATATGTGCGTAATCCTATGATGATAGGGGTTTGGTGTGTTCTGATTGGAGAGGCAAGTTTATTTATGTCCATTGGGATATTGATATGGTTTTTAATCTTTTTCATCGCAAGCATTCTTTTTGTCACACTATGGGAGGAAGGAAATTTGGAAAGTAGGTTTGGAGAATCTTACTGTGAATACAAAAGACATGTTCCTCGCTGGATACCACGAATAAGATGCTAACTCTAAGCCAACGCTTAATTGTGTTTCATTGTGGTAAATGGTCGTTTTATTTACTATTTAGTTTTGCGGGACAGCGTATTTCAAGGTGATTGCCGTCTGGATCCTTGAAGTGAACGGATTCTCCTTGACCTAAAATGAGTGGGCCGCGAAAAACAACATTTTTCTTTTTTAATTCATCAATAATTTCTGGGAAATGTTCTCGATTTGTACCAAAAGCAATATGGGCGTAGCCTTGTTCACTCAGACAATCAATAGCATTTTCCATATGCAGATCAGGACTTTCAAAGAGGTGCAGAGTCGCACTTCCCGTGTCTAGCATCAGGTGACGAATTTCTTCCTCGTATCTTTTTACCACCCAAAATCCAAGCACATCGGTGTAAAAATTCTCAGCCCGGTCTATATCTAAAACATTCACTCCAATGTGATGTACACCATCTAATTTCATAATGTACCTGGTAAAAATTTAAATAGTATAGGAAATATAGAGGGGTGAAAATAGCTCTAGATGGAAATTGGATTAATAGAACTTTTTAAGAAGCAATGGAACCACAATCGCCAAAGCTACAATCAAGTATATAAATGTTTCCCAGTTTTGAAACATGATAAAATTTATTCGCAGAGATCTTCGTCCCATGTTCGAGTCAAGTCCAGCAACTCTTCAGACGGTGCTTTATTTTTCGAGTTATTTGTTTTCTTTACACTCTGGCGGGGTTTTATTTGTGCATTTTTGGAAGCCCTGCGGTTAACGTTAATTGGTTTATTTTTTTTGTTTGAAAGTATGGTCATTTGCAACCAACCCCGATAAGTCAGCGTATTAGGTTTGTATATAAACCTTATAATAAATTATTTATATAAAATATCAATTAGATTTAAAATTGTTTTAAACTAATTCTTAATACAGGAGATGCCGCAATGCCGGAATTGTTTTTTGTGAACGAAAATAAAAAGATAAATGTGGATACTGGTGTGAATCTTCGTAAAGCTTCAATTGATGGCGAAGTAGGTATTTATTCTAATATTTTTAAAAAATTATTTAATTGTAGAGGCAACGGTATGTGTGGAACGTGTTTAGTCAGAATTGAATCTGAAGAACTTGAGTCCCCAAATGAAGTTGAGAAGAAGAAATTGAAAAAGAAATTGTCCGAGGATCCAAATTTACGATTGGCTTGTCAATTAACTATTAATAATGATTTAAAGATATACACCCTTTAAGAGTTATATTTAAATTCTGAGAAGAGAAGTGACTGGCGTTAAGGGGAGTAATTCCAGGTGTTTCTGGATTATTTGAACCAAGACATGGAATTGCCAGTGCGCGGGGAAAAAATTATTTAATCCTTATGTTCACGAAAACCCTTTTGCGACGGAAGCCTATAAAGCTCTGCCTCCACTTAAATCTCGTTTAAATTGACAGGATAATGGAGACGGGACGATTACTGATCCCGATGCCAGTTTGATGTGGGTGCAAGCTGAAAGTCATGCTGTTTTAAAAAAATGTTTCAATTGGCATAATGCGCAAGTTTACGTAAAAAACCTTACAACTTACTTTGTAACAGGAATGGGTTTTATTCAAAGATTAAGTTCGTGTACAAAAAGCGGAGTTAGCGCAGTTAGATCTATCAAAAAATAAAAAAATAAAGGACCTTATGACATCACCAGCTCCATCTAAATGGCATTCTAAAACAATTGGAACGTTACTACCCTCGGCGACGGAGATCGTTTGTGTTTTAGGCCTAGAAAAAAACCTAGTAGGTATTTCTCATGAATGCGACTACCCCGTCTCGGTCAAAGGTCTTCCTAGCCTGACTTCCTCCAGCATTGGTAAACATGCGAATAGCGAGGACATTCATCAATCGGTGGAGTCACTATTAAAAAATTCACTTTCTGTTTATGACTTAGATCTCGAGTTACTAAAATCATTAAAGCCTGATTGTCTGATCACTCAAGATTTATGTGATGTGTGCGCGGTTTCCTTTGGACAGGTGACGGATGCTTGTAATAAGGTATTGAACCCGAGTACAAAAATAATTTCCCTGCGACCACAAAATTTACAGGATATATGGGAAGATATCCGGATAGTAGCCCAAGAGTTGGAAGTGATTCCTGCTTATGAAGAATTTAAAGCAGATGTGGACCGACGTATTGACTATATTTTTAAAAAAGTATCGGCAAGCAATTCAACCAAACGATCTGTTTTAACAATTGAATGGTATGGTCCTGTAATGATTGGGGGTCTTTGGATTCCTGAAATGATTGAAATTGCGGGAGGAAGGTATCTATTAGCAACTCCTGGGGAAAAAGCTCTCACTGTTACCCGAGAAAACCTCTCCTCTATTAATCCAGATGTGGTGATAGTCAAACCTTGCGGCTTTAAACTGGAACAGACCTTACAGGAATTGGAAACACTAAAAAGAAATATTCCTTTTGAGGATTGGAAGGCGTATCAGAACAATAATATTTTCATAGTAGATGGCAATGCTTATTTTAACCGACCAGGTCCCCGTATTATGGATTCTTTAGAAATACTATCATATTGTTTACACCCCAACACTTTCCCTGAATTTTTTGAAAAGTATCGCCGGTCAATAAGACAATTGAATGAGGTCTAAAAGTCTCTTCGAATTAACCGGTAAATTCCTCTGGCTCAGAAGTTATGTTACAGTAGACATTATGGATAAAATTTCAGAAATTTATAAAAACCGATTTTTTGCATGCGTCTTATGCGTTATTTACGCTGCCGCATCGTGGGGCATAGCATTATTTGGTTTTTAGTTTATATTTTTTAGCATTCTTAATCTGTCTTTTGAATTTAGAACTTATTAAGATAGGCTTGGGCAGAGTCGGCAAACACATCTGTTTGTTTGTACGCTTGCATTTCTGGTGGCAGAGCCAAAAGTGCTTTGGATAACCGGCGCGCAATTCCATCAAAACCAACGATATGTTTTAACTGACGTAAATGGATACGTATTGTAAAAAATATAGCACCTGTTTTTTTTAGCTTCCTTAGAGTTTGACGTTCAACCCTAAGCCATAGACGTTCCCCTGCGTTGCCAGAAGTAATGGGATTTTGGGTTATTTCACTCGGCTTTCCTGCACCATCATGACGTAAAGATGAGTTGTCGTATAAAGACCAATTCCGCCTAGCATATATTTCATCACAAGGCATCAGATTAAAAAAGTTATCCACGGTAGTCTGAATTTGTTCTTTATAAAACGGGACAGGAGCATGAATAATATCCATAGGCTGGCCAAACTTTTCCCTTAAGCTCCACCGCGATGGGAATGCAACGCTTCCCGCTGCTAGCCACCACCCTGTCGAAGCTTGATTTTTCTTAGGGTCAGGTGGAAGCATTATGATTAGATCTTCTTGAACCAGCCTAGCTGCTAAGTCTAGAGGATGTATTCCATTGTTTTTTAGATCGGTCGACCAGACCTCTTCTTTAAACTGTGAATGCGATTTAAGCTTTATGGTATCTCGATTTCGTAAATACAAATCAGGTCGAAGAGCGGGTAAATGTTTGAGCATCAAATTAAGGACTTCTGTTGATGCTGCAAAGGAGGAAGGGTCAGCCATAAAGATATCATCGTGGTAAATAGCAAGAAGCCTTCTTTTTTCTTCCATTTGAAAGGCTCGTTCCTCTGGGTCGAATATTTCAAACCATTCCTCAATGGGTGTTTTGAGCAATCCCATAGATAAACGAAATGGAGGTTCTTCGAATGGGAAATGAGGAGGATTGTTCTGGCTAAAATGTCTTTCTTTTTTTTGACGGGGTGGCATCTTTTAGTTATCAGAAAATAAGAGGATGAGAATCAAATTAGTTGTCTTCTTTATTTTCATTTTTGGGCAATTTTGTTTTACGTGCTGCTAGAAACATCCATATTGACAATAAAGCTAGAATAATACCGGAAGACAACGAAGTAATAAAAGGAAGGATTTGTCCATTGACTAATATTTCAACAGGGGATAACCATCTAATAGCATGAGATAACGCAAGTAATCCAAATACAATGCCGGATGTTATCAGAGCTATCTTTTGCATTAACATTTCCTCGGTCAAAATTTAATTTAGTTCAATATGCTGACATAGTGGGTTCTATAAAAAATTGTTTAAACCACTCATACTTTATAAAAGCAATTGCTAACAGTAGGAATACCCAAATATAAATTCTAATCATAAGTATTTCACTTAACCTTTTTGGATGACCAAAAAGAAAGGGTGTCTTGGTAAATTAATAGCCAAGAACTGTGTGAAACACGGCTCCTATTCCCACACAAAGATAAATAAAAATACCCAAAAGATTCCATATTATGTTTTTGATTAATTGTATGGTCATTTCATTATCTCTTTGATCACAAAGATAACAAAGGCAGTTCCAGTTATTGCCGTGCTAGCACCGCTAAAAAAAAACAAGAGTTTGCGTGATAAGTTTTCGATAAATTTTAAATTAATTTCTAGTTGAGACATTGGTTGGTTTTTTTCTATATCTATGGGGTTTCGTTAGGTGTGGTAACCCAACTCACGATGGCTATGCCCAAAATTCCTAAGTATAGTGGAGCAAAATCGTTCTTAATTGCAAGAAAAAGAACAATAAAAATAATTACTAAAATTATTTTCTTAAAAAAAGGATATTTTTTGATATAGGTTCCCTTTAACGCAAGTTGAACATCGACTGATACCCAACTAAAGCCATGGCTAAAAGCATACATATCCAGAAAATTATTTGCGAGGTTTTTTTCATTTAAGAAAGTTACGCAAGAGTTTCCTCATATTGTAGTTCTATATATAATGAGAGAATGATAGATGGAATTATTTAACAAAATAAAAATAAAATTTATTTTTTTAAAAAACCCTTCGTAAAAAGATGACGAATTTCTTCAATCCTATGTCGATTCACTCCCATATCAGAGTGTCCGATCCGAGAAGCGGATCGAAAGTGGATGACCCCAGGTTCATTAAAATAAAATTCGACATCGTCTACGAATCGAAAAATCTTTGAGGTGAACTCAACATGTAGAAAATTTTCTTTATCAGTTGCTACTTCTGCTCGGGGCATCGATTCGATAACTTTAAGTAATTTTTCTTTTGCCTCTGGAAAACTAATCTCATAAATCAGAGGAGCAACCATATGCAAGGAGGTAGAACTTTTCGAAAAGATGCAGTTAGGTTTTTCTGGACACTCGGAGAACTGGCCGATTGAATCTGGTTTGGTGCCCGCACAACTCGTCAGTATGATAAAAAGAAATAGTAAGCAGGTTACTCTTATTGAGTATGATTCTAGAATCGATGTCAATACGATAAAACTCCAATTATTAAGTGGTCAACGTTTTAAGCTACTTTGCGAAAAATAACGGGCAGGGATCTCCACATCAAACTCGATAATATCAAACTTGTAAGTGGTTTTAGTATTTTCTTTCAAAAGGTCTTTAAAGACCATTGTTCTAGGGAATTTGCGGTCACTAATTATTTCATAATC
>ERZ651768.3501-NODE-3501-length-10483-cov-21.683644_pt1 | contig 10483 bp, 11 predicted proteins | sample MGYA00514754_ERZ651768 | MGnify/ENA metagenome assembly ERZ651768 | reverse complement strand
GGCTCTGCAGGTATAGCCTATGGAAATGAAGTTAGAGTTGTTAATGATCAGGGTAATTTTATTGAACCAGGTGAATCAGGCGAGTTGGTTATTAAAGGTGACAACGTTATGAAGCAATACTATAAAAATAAAGAGGCTACAAAGTCATCTTTTACTAAAGATGGTTATTTTTTGACTGGAGATCTGGGAGTTGAAGATGAAGATGGCTTCTTTTTCATTACTGGAAGAAAGAAAGAACTTATTATAAAAGGTGGCGAGAATATCTCTCCAAGAGAGATTGATGACACAATTTATAAACACAACTCTGTTTTAGAGGTGTGTACTTTTGGAATATTTGATGAAGACTATGGAGAAGAGATTTCGGCTTGTGTTTTTCTAAAAGATAATTTCAAAGCCAACGAAAAAGAATTAAAAGATTTATGTATAGCTGATTTAGGTGAATACAAAACTCCTAGCCAGATTATATTTGTTGATGAGCCCTTGCCTAAAGGGCCTTCAGGGAAGATACAGAGGCTTAAAATAGCCGAACAGTTCAAGCAATCGTAATTAATATAATTGTCTGTTTACATCGTTAAGGCAAGGTGATTTAAAACCTTTTTCGGGTAAACTAATCCTTTGTTAATGGGAGCTTTATAATGGCATTACTGGAAAAGTTAACCAAAAGAGCACAGAAGATTTATCCGCGAATTTTATTGCCTGAATCGACTGATCAGCGAGTTATACAGGCTGCATTATCACTATCCACTCAAAAAATTGCGAAAATTATTCTTCTTGGTAATGAGGATGAAATTTGTTCTCAATTAGATCAGTCAAGCGAGAGCAAAAAGCATGACCTAGAATTTATCGATCCAAAGGACGAAAAATTAAGAAACGATTACGCCAAAACTTTGTTTGAGAGACGCAAACATAAAGGTCTGGAGCTCAATGAATCACTAGATTTAGTAAATAATCCCACTGTTTTTGCAATGTTGGCATTGCAAAGAGGTGAGGTTGACGGTGTTGTAACTGGTGCAATTACCCCTAGTCAACAGGTTCTTGGCAATGCATTGAGAATTATTGGTGTTTCAAATAACAGTAAACTTGTGTCGAGCTTTTTTTTGATGATGTTTGACCAAAATCATCATAATTATGGCCAGAATATGATTTTTTCCGACTGTGCAATGAATATTGACCCAACTGCAGAAGAGTTGGCTGAAATCGCTCAAAGTGCCTTTAAATCTGCAAAAAGTTTAGATATTAAGCCGAAAATTGCGATGCTTTCTTTTTCCACTAATCGAAGCACCCAATACTCTCAAGTTGAAAAAGTAAGGCTTGCGACCAGTATCTGTGAGACTAAATTACCAGACGTTGATATTGTGGGTAACATTCAATTGGATGCAGCGTTAGAGAAGAAGGTGTTACAGATAAAATATCCTGAAACAACTTTTGAGCCTCCTGCTAATGTTCTTATCTTCCCAAACTTGGATGCTGCAAATATTGGCTATAAGCTTGTTCAACGATTTTCAGGTGCTAAAGCGATTGGACCAATCCTTCAAGGGATAGCCAAGCCAGTAAACGATCTATCAAGAGGTTGCAGTGTTGATGAAATATTTAATACAGTAGTCATTACTGCAAACCAGTGCAAATAAACTACATACTGATGTAATTTGGACCTCCACCTCCTTCAGGAGGCGTCCAGGTAATATTTTGTGCTGGGTCTTTAATGTCACAAGTTTTACAGTGTAGGCAATTTGGGGCATTTATTTGGAAATAATCTGACCCATCTTTTTCAATAATTTCATAGACTCCGGCAGGACAGTATCTCTGTGCCGGTTCGTCATATTTTTCAAGATTGTAATCCAATGGAATTTTAGCATCAGCTAGTTTTAAATGGACTGGCTGGTCTTCCTCGTGGTTCGTACCAGAAAGAAACAAGGAAGAAGTAATGTCAAAACTTAAAACATTATCTGGTGCCGCGTAGGATTTTATTTTAGAATCTTTGGAAGGCTTTAAAGAATCACAATCTTGCTTATCATCCTTGATCTCAAATGGCAATTTATTACGAAAAATATTTGATTCAATGAAGTTGTATATTGAGCCTCCATAAAAGCCAAACTTATGAAGCGCACTACTAAAGTTTCTTGCTTTATGAAGTTCCTTGTATAGGGCGCTAGACTTAAATATATCGTCAAAATCACAAACCTCTTCGTTAAGTACATTATTTACATACTCTGCAGCAAGAATTCCAGATTGCAATGCGCAATGACTGCCCTTAATTTTTCCGGGATTCAATGTTCCTGCGTCGCAACCAATAATCATTCCACCATCAAAATCCATTTTAACGAGTGAGTGAAGACCTCCTTTGGTGATAGCTCTTGCGCCATAAGAAACTCGTTTACCAAACTCCAAGAATTGTTTAATCTTAGGGTGTTGTTTATATTGTTGGAATTCTTGAAAGGGGCTATGGTGAGGATTGTTATAGTTCAAGTCCACAATCAGTCCAACCGCTATTCGGTTATCGCTAAAATGATATAAAAATCCTCCACCTGATGTACCCTGATTAAGTGGCCAACCAATTGTATGTAGGACATCGCCAGAGCTATGTTTATCTGTATCAACCTCCCAAATTTCTTTAAAGCCAATTGCGAAGTGTTGTGGTGTTTTATTTTCATCTAGATTGAATTCTTTAATTAGTTCTTTACCTAAGTGACCCCTTGAACCTTCTGCAAATATAGTTTGTTTTGCATAAATATCCATACCCGGTGTCCAAGTACCTTTTTGATTTCCCAGCTTATCAAGACCCATATCGCCTGTTGCGATACCACAAACTCTACCGCTTTTATCAAGTAAATAATTCTGAGCAGGAAACCCTGGAAAAATATCAACACCAAGTTCGATAGCTCTTTCTCCAATCCATTGACAGAGTTCACCTAGAGAAATTATATAATTACCGTGGTTGTGTAATCCTTTTGGTGTAAGCCAAGAGGGCACTTTGATGCTTTTTTTGCTGCCGGCTAGGAAATAAACATCATCTCTTTTAACAGGAGTATTAAGGGTGGGGCAATTACTTGCCTCTTCAGGAAAAAGGTTAAATAATGTTTCAGGTTCAAAAACAGCTCCTGAAATAATGTGAGAGCCTATTTCAGAGCCTTTTTCTAACAAACAAACGGAAAGATTTTGATTGAGTTGTTTTAGTTTGCACGCTGATGCCAGGCCTGATGGCCCTCCGCCAACAACTACAACGTCATATTCAATTGACTCTCTTTCCATTAAACAAACTCCAAAAGAAGTTATCAGACATGGTCATTCAATTCTTTTAAGGCACCAAATAGATCAGTCTCCCATACCAAATCAGCCATTCTAGCCATTGGTGCGTCTGGATCATTGTTAATGACCACAATCACCTGGGAGTCTTTCATGCCTGCAAGGTGTTGAATAGCACCCGATATTCCAACAGCTAAGTATAGTTTAGGTGCTACAACTTTACCAGTCTGGCCGACTTGATAATCATTTGAAATAAAGCCTGCATCTACTGCAGCCCTTGATGCACCAACCGCCGCATCAAGTTTGTCAGCTAACTGCTCAATTAAAGCAAAATTTTCCTTTGATCCAAGGCCACGACCGCCTGAAACAATTCTATCTGCTGTTGTTAGTTCGGGTCGCTCTGATTGAGATTCTTGAACAGAAATGAAGTTTGATTTTTGTTCAGGTATGGGTAAAGACAACTCCTCGATGGCGGCAGAACCTCCGTCACCAGAATGTTCAAATGCAGTGGCTCTAACTGTCATCACGATAGTGTCATCGCTCGACTCAACAGTCGCCATAATATTTCCCGCATAAAGTGGTCTCACAAAGGTGTTATTTGACTTGATCTCACATACATCAGATATTGGTTGAACGTCTAGTAGGGCGCCTACCGTTGGTAAAATATTTTTACTATAGGTGGAAGATCCTGAAAGCAGGTATTTATAACCAGCCATCACCTCTGCCACTAATTTGCTGGCAACTCCAACACTTACATGCTCTAACTTTGAGTCAGCAATAACTTTTACGTTATTAATACTATCTAGCGAAGCAACCGAGGCAGCATTAGCTGAATCATCTGTAAGCACTAATGCGTCAATTTTATCTGAAAGTTGAGTTGCAGCTGTTATTGCAGCGCGACTATTAGAGCTTACTTCAGAGCCGTTTAGTTCGATTAAAATTAGTACAGACATTAAAGGACTCCCAACTGGCTTAGTTCGGAAAACAGTTCTTCAGCTGATTGGACTTGTTTTGCAGCCCTATCCTTGGTTCCAGACTCTTCAACACTGATAACTTTAACTCTAGGGCTAATGTCAATGTCAAAGCTTGATATTTCGATCGTTTCTAAAGGTTTTGATCTCGCCTTCATAATATTAGGTAAAGAGGCGTATCTTGGTTCATTAAGCCTCAAATCAACAGTAACAATGGTTGGTAAATTTAACTGTCTAGTTTCAATTCCAGAGTCAATTTCTCGACAAACTTCTACGCTTTTTCCATCATCGCTTAGTTGAAATTTAGAGATAAAGGTTCCCAGTGAATAATCCAAAAGGCCCGAGAGAATTTGACCGGTTTGGTTGTTGTCATTATCAACAGCCTGTTTACCCATAATGACAAGTTGAGCTTCTTCTCGTTTAACGATATTAGCCAAAATTTTGCCAAGATGAAGGGGTTGTAAGTCAAGCTCGGAGTCTGTTTTGACAAAAATAGCTCGGTCCACACCCATTGCTAAGGCGGTCCTCAGGGTATCTATTGTTTTTTCGCTACCAATACTGACAGCTATGGTTTCGCTAGCAGAACCGCTCTCTTTAATCTTTAAAGCTTCTTCAACAGCGATCTCGCAAAAAGGGTTCATTGCCATTTTTGCATTAGTTAAATCAACTAATTGAGTTTGTTTGTTAACCCGGGCTTGAGTGTAAGGATCAAGTACACGTTTAATTGGAATAATTATCTTCATACTCAGTCAAGTTTTTCGTTAAAAATCTCGCGATAATACCATATAAATTAGTTTTGTCTAGAGATAGAAAAAAAATAGAATACCATATTTTGATTGATTTTATTTTTAAGGAAATTTTTTAACACTAACTCAATGGAAATCTTAATTTTGCCTCAGCACCATCCTGTAATAATCGGTTCTTTAGAGTGATATCTCCCCCATGAAGTTGCATAATCTTTCTCACGAATCTTAGACCTAGGCCAGTACCTCGTCTACCTGTATCCGGCCTTGCAACTGAGAAGAAGCGAGTAAACAGTTTGCTTGAAACGTGAGGCGGTATGCCTGGTCCTTCATCAAGCACAACAATCGATACAGCCGTGTTGGATTCTGAGGCTTTTATTGTAATCGTACCACCTTTGGGACTAAAGTCTAGTGCATTCTTTAAGATATTCCCTAAGGCTTGTTCCAGGAGTATTTTTTCAGCAAAAACTGTGCTTTTCTTGTCTACACCGTCAAGATTTATAGTGATATTTTTACTGACAATTAAACGATTATGGGTGGGTACTTTTAGGACATTTTCTATTATGGGCAAGATTTTGAGTTTTTCTGTGTTGGTTAGTTTGTCACGTCTTTCAATTCTTGAGAGAGCCAGTAACCGTGATACAAGCGAATCCATTTGCTTGTTTGAATCAAGAATGCTTCGAATAAATTCTCGTCTCTTCTTGATTTCTTTAGTTAGAACTTTACTTTTTTTATCATCTTTCTCTTCTAGAAGGTAACTCTCAATGCCCATCGGTGTTAACAGATTTTCTGCAGTTAGCCGAATCCCAGTAATGGGAGTTCTTAATTCATGAGCAAGAGTATCAATGTATTCTTCAACGTCATCCTTAAGTTCTACTTCGCTTCGAGCTTGCTCTATGGCCACAGCAAGTTTATTAAACTGAACGTTTACATTAGGGATCGATACATCTTCACCCTTGAAAAGCTCTCTAGTATATTTCTCCACGCGACGAATGTTTCTTGAAATTCTGTAGCTACCTAAGGCACCAAAAAACAAAGAGAGGAGAAATATATAGAAGATGAACCTCCATAAACGGGTTCTATCCATGAGGTCTAGCATCGGAGCTACAAGGACAAGAACCCCTTGAACTTCTTGCCTGTTGTCGTAAATAGTGCTTGAGACATGTAAGAATTCAGGTTTAAAAAAATATTCTATGTTTATCCCTCTTGCCTTCCAAGGGCCACTAACAGGTTCGGTAGAAATTCTAGTTATACCTTGATGTCCTAACAATGCTGAACCAACCACTGAATGAGATTTCATGTCTGTTCCTAGGCTTAAACCACGAGAGTCTAGGATAAGAAAGCCATCCTTATCAGTAATATAGATCGCCAGATTCTGTAATCTTTCATCACCATGCGGTGACTGGAAGTAGTCAAAAATAATACCTCCAAAAGTAGTGAGATTAATTTCACCGTCTATGATATTTTGAGAGGCAATTTTGCTAAACATGGTTGCTACCTCGACCATGACCTCTTTTGCAGACTCTATACTTGTGCGATGGGCAAAAGCCCAGACCAAGGTGCTACTGACTAAAAAGTAAAGAATAAATAGTTTGGTGCCTATATTTAATTTGAAGTATTTCATTCAATAAGACTGTAGCCGATACCTCTGTTGGTTAATATTAATTTCTGGGGGTCACACAATTCATCAATTTCTTTTAAACGTTTACGGATAGATTTTATGTGCGTATTGATTGTCGATTCAGCTGAGCCGTGGGGTTTATCCCATATATTTTTCATCAAATATTCCCGTGTATGAACTTGATTAGGGTGTTCTATGAGGTGAGACAGAATTTTGAATTCAGTCTGAGTTAAGGTGAGTTCTTGATTATGAAACGATATTTTTTGCATGTCTTGATTAATGCTGAATTTTGATTCAGGGTTTTTATCAGTACGACTATGTCTTAGTTGTGAACGTACATGAGCAACAACTAATCTGGGACTAAAAGGTTTTGGTATGTATCCGTTAGCACCTAATCCTTCTAGAGCTAGAACTTGGTCAGACTCATCATCCCTTGCAGAAATAATGACAACAGGTAGATCTGATTTGGTTCGAAGCTTTCGCAGTACATCAAAGCCGCTCATGTCAGGTAAGCCAACGTCAAGAAGCATAAGGTCTACTGCATTGTTCTCTATGTAGTCAAGGGCATCACCACCGTTATCGAACCACTGGCAGCTGAAAGAATCCTGTTCAAGGATGAAGGCTATACTTTCGGCAATCGTTCTATCGTCTTCAACTATTAGAATATGTTGCATGCAAGTAAACCCCCATAAGAAAAGATATTATTGTAGTTCAAAATTCAATAAAAAAAACAATCTTCACGCAATCTTCACCAAAACTTCACATATAAAACATTTGACATCTGTTTGTATCACCTATGATGAAGTCATTGTTTTTAGTTAATTAGAGAAAAAATGCGACGTTTACCCCTGAAAGTTGCAAATGCCAGTGCTGGGATAGCAAAGCTCAAGATCGTTACGAGTGATGATATCACAGCTCGTGTGCCGAAAAATTCTCTAATGACTAAAAACAATACTATTGAAGCTCAACCATGTTGACATTAATAATTAAATTGAGAACATGATTTTGCTTTTATTAAGAACCTCGATACCCTTGCCACTCACTCTCCGTTTGGTAACAGAGGTAGCGGCTTATAGCTGGTGGGTTGCTCCTGCCCTCCAGCTAAAGCTTTTTTACTGGAATAATAAATGAATCAAATACAAAATCAATTTACAGACAATAATCCAAGCGATAGTAAAACCATTGCTTATTGCAAAAGAAATAACATTAATGAATATCAATTCAAAAAGGCCTTAGCATGGTATCACAGCGCTATACAAAGTTCGAAAAAAGATAAAAGCAAGCACTAAAAAGTTCTTTAAGTCTTATACCCTCAATTTGTTTCTTAATTAATGTATATCTTTGATTAGGTATGATGTTGTCTAAATCATGCAACTCAAATCAATCATAACAGCGCCTGTAATCGCAGTACTTCTGATGACTTCTTTATCTTCAATTGCGGGGCTCAAGGCTGGCGACAAGGCGCCAAGCTTTGCTTTGCAAGATCAGAATAACGTAACTCATACTTTGAGCGATTATGAAGGTCAATGGGTTGTGTTGTATTTTTATCCCAAAGACGATACACCCGGCTGTACAACACAAGCTTGTGATTTTAGAGATGCCGTGAAACGTATCATTGCAAGTAAAGCTGTGGTTTTTGGCCTGAGTCTTGATAGTGTTTCATCACACAAACTTTTTGCTGAAAAGTACAACTTGCCGTTCTCATTACTTGCTGATGAAATAGGAGAGGTATCTGAGTTGTATGATTCGTTACGCAATCTCTTGGTTTATAAAGTGGCAAAAAGAAATACCTTTATCGTTGACCCTAAAGGAAACATTGCCAAAATATATCTATCTGTAGATCCAAAAACCCACTCAGAGATGGTCTTAGGTGACCTTGATGACCTCCAAAAAGCAGCCGGCAACCCATAATCTAACTTGAAACTTCTTTGAGGGAATTAATAAGAATTTGTTTTTCAACTTTTGACATTTTTTTTATAATTGCCTCTCTCTGCGAAGCTTCACTTCGACTTGCTGATTTTTCTTCATAAACTAATTTGCAAGGCCAATGTGAGCGAGTATATTTAGCCCCGCCTTTAATTTCTCCTTTGTGTTGCTTGAGACGTTTCTCTAAGTTATTTGTGATGCCACAATAGAAACTACCGTCTCTACATTCAAGTATATAAATCAGCCAATTATTTTGGGGTGTTGTACCCATAAAAAAACTTTTTACCATGTTTATTAAATCTAGTTATGAAATATATTAAAATGCGCGTTTTTAAACAAATATGTCGTGATAAACTGAGCTAGTTTTTTATGATTTTGTCTACAGTTAACTCCAAAAATTGATATGTTAAGTACTGTCATTCGTACAACTTGGCCATTGTTTCTAGGAATACTTTTTATAGGATTAGGAAACGGCCTGCAAGGAACTCTAAGTAGCTGGCGTGCTGACTTTGAGGGCTTCTCGGTTTTGACCACAGGTCTGGTAATGTCAGGGTATTTTATCGGCGCATTAGCCAGTTCTATGATGTCACCAAAACAAATTAAAAAGACGGGTCAAATTCGGACATATGCTGCATACGCATCGATAGCTTCCACGGCAATTTTGATTCAAATTTTGTTTATTGAACCGCCAGTATGGTTTGTAGCTCGATTCTTGTCTGGCTTTTGTATTGCGGGCATTATGATTATAGTTGAAGGTTGGTTAAATTCGATTTCTTCAAATGAAAATCGAGGACAAATATTTTCAATTCACATGATTGTTGTTTTTGCAGGTTTGGCACTTGGTCAAGGCTTATTTGTAGTTGATGATCCTGCAGGTGTAAGTCTTTTCTTGTTAGCGTCTATTTTGCTATCGGTTTCATTAATACCGATACTTTTAACAGAAATTAAAGCACCAGAAACGGATACTCAAGAGTCACTAGGACTTCGAGCCTTATGGAAAGCCTCGCCATCAGGTGTGGCAACTATTGGCTTATCTGGACTTGCCACTGCCAGTTTTTTTGGGGTTGGAACGATTTATGCTGTCAAGGCAGGTTTGTCAGTATCTGAAACAGCACTTTTTATGACACTTTTTATCGGTTTTGGAGCAGCCTCTCAATGGCCTCTGGGTTGGTTGTCAGACAAGATTGATCGAAGAATAGTTATTTTGTTGTGTTGTGCCAGTGTTATTAGTATTTGTATCGTTTTGGCATCATTCGAATTTACAAGCATAGTTTTTCTAATATTAAGTGCTCTAGTAGGTGCCTGTACTTTACCGCTATATTCACTTGGTGTGGCACAAGCCAATGATCGTTTGCAACCAAAACAAATGATCAGTGCGAGTGGAACTATCGTTCTTGTGTTTAGTGTTTTTGCAGCACTAGGCCCCTTCACAATGAGTTATTTTCTTGACCTCTTTGAAATGTTTGGGTTTATGCTATATATGGGCATTGTTCACTTGGTTATTGCTGTTACAGTGTTAATGATGATGATGATTAACCAAAATGTTGATGAGTCTGAGCAAACAGACTTCCAGGTTATGGGACAGACGCCAAGTGTAGTTGCTATGGAAGTTATTGCCGAAGAGGCTTTGGAATCTCAATTAGAACAAGACACTACTTGATTGGTTTATTTATACCCCTTTGAAAAACCATTAATAAGGCACCTTTTTCTGTATATGAAGAATGCTTACTGCCAGGCTCAAAGGTAACAAAGTCACCTTTTTTAAAAACCGTATTATCTGCATCAATCAGTTCACCCTCTATCACTAAAAACTCTTCATAACCAATATGAGAGTGTGGAGTACTTCTTGCACCAGGATCCATCTTTATAATAAAGCTTCCAAAACCAGTTTTTTCGTCAAAGCTAATCTTGTGCCAACTCATCTTTGGCACGACTGGACCGTATCGGTCAAAAGGTAAAAAATCTACCTTATAAATATC
>ERZ651768.3500-NODE-3500-length-10484-cov-9.239839_pt1 | contig 10484 bp, 7 predicted proteins | sample MGYA00514754_ERZ651768 | MGnify/ENA metagenome assembly ERZ651768 | reverse complement strand
AATTTGAAGATCCCCATTCGAAAATCCCGTGGCCAAGGATAAAGATAGTCGGTTGCGGTACCGCCGCCATTGCCGTCCTTCCCATGACAGAAGACACACATGTGGAGATAGATGTTGCGTCCTCGGGCAAGCAAACCTTCTTCCTGCATCGCTTCAGGCTTCTTTGCCCCTAAATCGCTATGAGACCCGCGGGTGCGAAATAAGTCGCCATCGCTATCATCATGGTGGTGGTGCTCCATGGGTTTTTCGTCAACACGGTACTCACTGCCTGATAGAGGGGCTTTGTCTCCGTGATGTTCATGGCCACTTTGTGATAGGGCATAATTCGGGATGAATAATAAAAATAGAATTATTGTTAACGCAGGCAGAAAAAAATCTTTGGACCGATTATTTGTTAGTACTTTGTTAAATGGTTCCATTACTGGTAACCCTCCTAAGTAGGGCGGTCCGCTTAAAACCTGTCAGTTACTAGTAGCATCTACTAGTAGAATTATGGATCACCACGCTGATTAAATCACAGGGTGTTGTAATTACACTTTACGTATATTTTAGATGTATGATTTTTTTTTAAGGATTTTTTAAAAATTATTAATTTTTATTAAATTTCCCTCTTACCATTTTAACGCCTTGATCCAAATCTCCCAAGTCCTTAAGGTTGAAATACTCTTCTTTAAACCCAAGTCCAAAATACCAGGCGTTTTCGAGCCCTCTTTCGGTGCTAGTCCACAAATAATAACTTCCACCGTTTCTGAATGATTCTGGTAGGCCGATTCTTTCGCCATCCTTGCTTTTGATAGGGCGGGATGCATCGTACAAACTTTTTAATTCTTTTAGTGTTGGGAGCCTCCAGTCATCAAAACCGGCAAATTTCTCAGCATTTTTTAAATCCACATACTCAAGCGCCTGATACCAATTTATCCCTTTTTTAAGTTCGTGGTATGAATCGGCTCGTTGCCAAAACAGGCCAGAATTTTTGTCCGCGACAGATCCATCTCCTTGGTCAAGGTACCGGGCGGCCCACGCTGAATTTAGAAAGGGTGTCCCCGTTATGATAACTGTAGCAAGTATGACCCAAAAGTATCTCAGTCTACGTAGAATTTTCATTTGTGAGGGATAAAAATTGTTTTTTATCTGCGCCAGGGCGAGCATAGTGAACTAATAATTTATGATGTATTTTATTACCAATTATACAAATATATATAATCAAATGCCACGAATAGTGCCCTTATATTATTACAAACATATTTGCAATAAGGTGGTCTAGACTTTAGAATCCTGACAGTCTTGGAACTATTAACTTTGCCCTGCGGAGATCGTTAATTGGCTACTACCCTGATGCAAGTCATTACTGATTTCGTGACTACTTTGCCGCCTTTACTTCAACTGTTGCTGGGAGTTTTTGTAACCCTTGGTTTTTTCAGGTGCTTTATAGCGGTTGTCGATTTTATTGAAGATAGACGAGAGGGGAAAAATAGCTAAAATGGTGCAAAAAAAACTAGCCTGCATCTTTAAACCATAATAATTAACACAACTAAAAAACCCCGCCTGTTAAAGCGGGGTTTTTCATTACGACAGGGAGTTTCCGTTGATTCCTGCTAACAGGAACCTTCGGAAGCTCCCTTTATCAAATTACTAGACAAAGGATCACCTCCTTTTCATCCAAGGGAACCGTATCCACGCTTGCGACTCCCCTGGCGTCTGCACGCGTGCGACTAGATACTTTGTTGTGGAGAAGAATTCTCTGTATTCAGAAGTAAAATTCGACCGATTTACAGAGAAGCCAAATGCTGGGTGTGTTTATGTTTTTGACCTTACCCTTATCCTTATTGTCCTTTTTTTCCCTTTTTAATAGCATTCATTTTTTCCAACAGCTCTTTTCGCTGACGTTCCATCAGATCCATTTGATCTTGTAGTTCCTTCATTTTAGGATCTGGGGGAGCCTGTTTCTTAGCGGATTTTTCAGTGGTGGTTTTCTTTACAGGAGCCCTTGGCTTCTTTTTCGTTTGGACTACTATATAATTCTTATCGGATTTTTTCAGGCACTCCTTCTCAAGTTCTTTGCTTACAATTAGGTCACATTTTTTTGAATTCTTCTCCACCACGGCATAACAATAGTTCTGAATATCTCGGTTTAGGATTTGCGTACAATAGAATGTGCTATGATCCTTGTGTTTGAAGCGGTTCTCAGGATTCTTGATCGGATTTAACGCCAGGCAAAGATGGCGTTTATCAGGTGCTGGTATTTTCCCACTTGCTTTTGCGGCTGATGACCATGCTTCTTGCGCTCGTGTCATTTTTGTCATTGGACCTACCCCATCAACTACCCTTACTTCTGCTCCACCTGGTCGCCCTTGCCGGACTTCTGCTGATTCCGCATCGCATAGCTCTGGATCGGGGATCTCTACGGCAGCCCATAACGATGGTGCTAACGCCCATGATGCGAGGGATAGCACAAGTAGCCACGCGCAAGTTCTGATTCTCATTGTCTCCTCCTTAACGTAGACTTCAAATTTTTAGAACTTATACAGAAGTCTGCCAATTGTTTGTTTCTAGAGAATAAACTATTCTTCTTTCAGCTTGCAAGCTCTAAAAAAACCACTATGCTTTGGTTTTTAGAGGCAACGTTCTGGCTAAAGATCTAATTTTATTAAAGTATTGAATAAAAACACTTTCTTTGTAGAAGTGTTTTCGCTCTTTGGATTAAAACTTGATTCATGTAAAAAGTTTAGCGATAGATATAAAATTAAGAGTGTATTTAAATAGTGGTAATTAAGGGCAACTGGGCATTAGTGTCAGGGAAATCTTACGTAGAGCGGATAAATAATTATGTAGTAGCCGCAACTTTAAAACTTTATTAGGTCTAACCTTGTTGACAAATCTTGAACCGTTGCTGCTGTAATGACTGCTTTAAAATTTAGAAGCAAAAACTCTTTTTTATAATGTTTTAGGATTACCTTGGTTGATGAGAATTTTATCTAATAAAGAATTTAAGGTTATTTTAGGTCTAATAATTTTTGCTGCGGCCTTTAGGATACCCACCTTTGGAAGTCCTCTCATTGAGGATGAGGCGATCTCTTTTAATCGCTACATCGATGTGCCTTGGCAAAAGTTGATTCTTGGCTACCAAGATACGAATCAACACACGCTTTTTCTTTTGATTTCAAAATTTTTTATTTGGATTTTCGGTGAAACGGAAATCGTTTACCGATTTCCCTCTCTTCTTTTTGGTGTTTTATCAATTCCTCTAATGTATCGACTTGGGTTGACAATGAAGTTCCCATGGTCTTCCGCGTTACTTTCAGCAATATTAATGGCCTTATCTTGGCCGCATCTGAAATATTCGATGGAAGGTAGAGGTTATGGAATAACAATATTCTTAGTCCTCTTAGTGATTTATTCAGCTATTCAGTTTTTAAACACCTCGCGTTGGGTTTGGGGTAGCATTTTGATAGTTTCAGGATTCGCGATGACGATGGCTCTTCCAAGCAATTTGTTTTTTTTAGGTGGGTTGACGGTATTTACGGTAATGGCTGGATGGTTTGAGTCAGGGAAAAGCAGCTTCAATATTAAAAGATTATTTTGGCTCGCCATTCCCCAACTAATCATGTTTGCTTTGATTGCTGTCTACTTTTTAGTCATTTATGAACAGCTTAAATACGGGAAGGATATCCAACCGCAATCTCTAGATGGAGCGCGAATCAGGGAGATTGCCGAGCTACTTGTTGCTCCGTGGGGGCTTTGGCTGTATCTGTTTTTTGCTATAGGCACCTGGAGATTAAAAAGGATAAGAGAAAGAGTTGTTTTTGCCTCTGTTTTTATTATTCCTATGATTCTTACACTTATAACGGGAGCTGTGGGGTATGCTCGAATTTATGTTTACTGGCTTCCGTTTGTGCTTTTTCTTTCCGCTTATGGAATGACCGAAGTAATTTCTTGGCTAAAAGAAAAGAAAGGAAACCTGGTTTATGGATTAGGAGTGGTGATGATTTCCCCACTAGTTTTTTTCCCAGCAAAGGAAATCAATGAATATTATGAAGCTCGGACCAATGGTTCTTTAGTCGTGGCAGGGCCCAATGCAACCTTATCTGAAGCAACTAAGATGGCAGTATGGGTGGATGAAAATATTCCAGAAAATAATCTTGTTGTCATCAGTGCTGGCGGTCCAGAATCAAGCGTGTTGACTAAGTATATGAAGAAAAAAGTTCTGGAGCGAATGATTCACTTTTCTCGCGGTGGAGAATTAAAGAAAATTATTTTTATTGCTCATCAGGATATGCCTCCATATGAATATCCGTTTGTTCCTATGGTTCAAGAGCGAATACTTAAACTCCCTTCTAGTGTTTTTAATAAAATATACTCGATCGGTAACCTTGGTGTATATGAACTTAATTTGAAGGTGGAAAAATTAATTCCTCCTACTTTTGATCCGGACTATGAAGGTAAAGTCGGAAACTCAAATATACCGAAAGTCAATATTCGGCAAATTGAAAGACCCAGAGTGGTGGGGGAAAAGGCCCTTCATATCGAGAATAATTCTGGAAAGACAATGGATATAATTTCTCCTATAGTCAAAGGGGTAGATATTACAGAAGACCACGCGTATCTTTTATATGTTTTTATTACAGATTTTCAACCACTTTAAAATGTATATGCTCATCTTGCGGAAAAGAAAACCTGGTCGCCGACTTTAGGGTATTTGAATCCATTTTTGGGAATATTTCAGGTAACCGGGCAGAATGATGTTTGAAATATTTTTTATAGTTTATCTCCTTTGTCCAAGAGGAGGCATTATTTCCAAAAGCGGATTGGAATTCAAAAAGGAAATAACTATTACGACGGGTTACAGTCTTATCTCTTAACCAAGTGACAGCGTTGGTTTATATCTGAAAGCATAGACATATTGAGAAATATTCCTTCAAGGGAAAGGTGATTTTTGAAAGGATAGTGATTATGCTGAATAATCAGGGGTTTAAATTTATTATCGCCGTTTTCGGGGTAGTGTTATGGTTTTTTCCCCAAGCAGCGTTAGGGGAAGATACGGAAGTAAAAAATCGATTGTCATATATCTCTAAGATTGTTGCGGTAATAGAAGGTTCTATTATAAAGATTGAAGGGAATGTTCGGTTTGTAAAAAGACAGACAGAGAAGACGATTGCCGAAGCAAGTTTGTCAGCAAACCGCCTAGATAACCTGGAAGCAAAGGTTGAAAGTATAGAAGATCTGCTTAACACCATTGCGGTAGAGGTTGCAAAAATAAACGATAGTATGCAAAACGTTGAAAAAGATTTGGAAGGTCTTTTTCGTGGGTCTTGCAGCAACGCCCTTTCATGCAAGCGAAAAAAATAAAGGATCCATCGTTTGAGAACAGATTCGATTACTGTAGGTGAAAGAGTAATTAAACCCTGCCGAATTTTCTGTATAGGGGAAAACTATACAGAGCACATTAGGGAATTAGGTGGCTTTGATTCCACGCTCCAATCAAAAAATGAGTCACAGCCAGTAGTTTTTATGAAGCCAGTAACGAGCATTGTTTCGCTTGGAGAATCGATTCATGCCCCTACACATGGGAATGTCTTGCATCACGAAGTCGAAGTAGTGGTATTGTTGAATGGTGGCGGTAAAAATATTTTAATCGAAGATTCGTTGTCTTGTATTGCGGGGGTGACACTTGGGTTGGACATCACATTGAGGGATGTGCAGGTCGAGGTGAAAAAAAAGGGGCACCCTTGGGAACTTTCAAAATCTTTTGACCAAAGTTCGCCGTTGGGGTTAATGCGTTCTTATGATGACTCATTTGATTTATTCGATATTCCGTTTGCATGTTTTGTGAATGAGGAAAAACGTCAAGAAGGAAACACAAAAGACATGCTTTTTTCTATTCCCAAAATCATCTCTTATTTAAGTACCGTATGGGAATTGATGCCGGGTGATCTGATATATACAGGAACCCCTTCTGGTATTGGTGTTGTTAGGTCTCAGGATAAAATCGTATTAAATAGTCCGATTCTTGGGCGATTCGAATGGACTGTATTTTGATGCACTGACTCCTACCTTGAATTATCATTGGCTAAGTTAGAGTTCTTCTGTGAGACGTTTCAATGGTGCAGAAAATTTAATAAGTGCTTAGTTAGGGGGAAAGAGGTTTTGGCTATTCCATTTTTTTTTAGATAAAAAAGTTTGAGTCGATTGGCAAGCGAACCGTTGAGTAAAAATCAATCCGGTTGCGATAGTTCCCCACCCGATGATCAGCAAGAAAAAACCAACGTTAGGATAGGCTAGAATATGAAGTCTTTGATAGACTTCGATCAGTCCGTAAAAGGGTGACAACTGCTCAGGGAAGGAATAGATTCTTTCTTCTTTGCTCACACTTATTAGCCCAGAAAAAAACAAAGATTGGGACCATGTTGTGCTTATGGAGAAAAAAATAATGTAACCAAAAAGAATTTGAGTTGTAGTTTTTAAAAAATTATTTGTCCATATTTTATATAGGCTTAACCCTAAAGCGGCACTCATAGGGGCCCCCAGAATATGGAGATAAAATCCTGGCGTCCCTCGACCTTCTCCCGTCAAAGCAATACGCACCAATATATGACAGCTAAGTCCAATTAGTATGGGTAGTACTAACCAGGTAGGAAGCCACTCTGAAGATATTGTCTTGCTATGGCGAATAGTTTGTAGGTAGGCGTATACCAATAGTAAGAGGGTAAAGATTATCGGGGTCAGAAATATCAACTGAGGTTTGACAAGTGACCAGCTACCTATCCACCCAAATGTAACTAAAAGAACAGCATTACTCCTAACCCATTGATGAAAAGAAAAATTTGTCTCAAGACCGTTCCACAGCCCGCCCGCTTGTTTTAAAAGTTTCAAATCAATGTTTCCTGAAATAATTCCATATTGCACGTGGTTATTCCAATACCACCAACCGCTTGAAGCAAGTATGGTAACGATAACAAAACTACAGAGTTTAGCTGTTTTTAAAAAACCGATTCTTCCTCGCAGTTTCCATTCTCGCAATAGCCAGAAACTCAAGATTCCAACGGTGATGGGTATAAAAATAACTTTGGTCAAGCAACCTAAGCTAAGTGAGAACCCCAATAATAAAAAGTACTTGAAGGACACCTCTTCTAGCCTAATCATCTTTATGGAAATAAACCAAACCAAGGATAACAATAAACAGCAAATGGAATCGTTGCCCACGCGAGCCATATCTGAGAACCATGCGGGAAAAAAAACTGGCCACAATCCAGCTCCAATGGCCGCCCAGTTCCATAGGTAGATTTTATTACTCGAAGACTGGTTTTTGGCCATCTCAAGGCATGTGAAAACTGCAACCACTAATCCCAACCAGGCAAATGTATAGGAGATTATCCTAAGAATGAATATTTGCTTCCCCCAACTTAGTTGATTCGTCGCCGAATATATCGGTGAAAGTAAAATATAGTAAAGTGGTGGGTGTTGAGATTCCCAATTATGACCTCTGCCTGGAAAGTATTTTCTAGGATTGCCCGTTGAATGAATAAACTCTTTACTGTTTGAAAGAAATTCTTCTGATTTTGAAAAAAAAGATTGATAGGTCAATCTGTCCTTGGCTGGAATCTCTGAGAAAAGCGTGTGAGGCACAGGAGCATATTCGTAATACTTTTCGATATCTGTGGAAATTGGGTCTTTGCCATCTAGAGGAAGTTTGTGGTTGTCTGCAACTTGCTGGATATAGGAAAAATGGGCTGTTTCATCAAACCCTTCCCAAATCGGTAGCATAGCTATGTAGCTTGCACCGAGAAGGAAATTCCCAATTAGCAATAAGATAATTGCCGATACAAAGTTGTTAAATTTGAATAAAGGTTTCACTTAAGTTTTTTATCCTTAAGTTAATACTATCCTAACCTAGAGTTTTAAGGATATTCTCCCATTATTTAATAAACTTTAAAGATCCAGACATATAATCATTGTAACGACGAATCAAGAAATATTCATTATAAGGTTGGTCGTCAGATATAAAAATTGATTTGTCTTTTTGATTTAATAAAAGCTCTACGGAAATTTCTTTTTCAAAGGATTTATTGAAATATTTTTCAATCAGAGCTTCTTTTTCTGTGTAGTTAGGTAATTCTGTTTTATCAGCCCATTCAACAATGTCATTCTTTGCCAAGGGTGGTAAACGGGAAACCACATCTTTGGAAGATGGGGTTTGGAAAGGTTCCATAGAGGCAAGGAAATGAAATCCCCAGCCTTCAAATGATTTATATACCCGGATGTAAGGAAAAACGTCTACTAAAGATCGAACAAAAGCTTCAAAAGTTTTATTTTCCCCTGTAGGGAACCATTGCTGGAAAATACCGCCTTTTGTTAAGTGCTTAGCTATGATTTCATAAAATTCACGAGAGTAAAGCAAACTAGTGCTGGCCGCCTCAATTGGAGGCGGGGGGTCAATGATGATGACATCATATTTGCTTTGGGTTCTATTTAGATATCTTCGACCATCATCAATAATTACTTCAACATTTGGTAAACTTAAAACTGAATTAGCGTCTTCAAAAAAATATGGAAATGCTTTAAGCACACTGGGAACCAGTTCAACACATTTCACGTCTATCCCCCAACTAGCAGCAGAGCGTACGGTTGTTCCCATTCCGAGAGCAATAATTAAAGCTGATTTTGGTTTTTTTTCACTTATGGAAAGAGGAAGGTGAGCCATCATTTTTGTAATGGGCGTGAGATAGGTGATTCCAATGCCATTTACAAGTAATCTTTTTTTCATTCCTTCTCCGAAGGCCACAACCGTAGCTGTGCTATCTCTCAAAACAAGACCCCCCTTACCCATATTTTTAGATAACTCTAATGGGATGATAAGAAAAACGGAAATAATCGTTACAAATATCCCAGTTGTGATAATGATGGATTTAAAAATTTTTGATATTTCATTGGAATTAGTGCTGTACAAAAATAAAATTCCATAAGGTATGGCTAATAAAATTAAAGTAGATTTAATTCCACACATTGGAATCAAAAAATAACTCGCAAGCAACGGCCCCAGTATTCCTCCAAAAATATTGATGGCATAGGCTCTTCCTGCTTTAACAGGATTCCCTTGTGATACCTGATCAATAAGTTTTGGTGTCAAATATCCTAAGGCAGAGCAAATAGGTAGTATGCTCATTAATAAAATAGCAGAGGACACAAGCAATGACCCATGGCTAATAAGTGGAAATATTGTTGCTGGATGAATGCGTGGATCGCTTAAAAAAATTGGTAAGAAAGCAAAAAGGAAACAAGCACCTATTAGTTTTAGGGTAGGGGTAGTTTTTTTCTTAATTAAATCCCTTCGGTACCATTGAGAACCTAGGAGCATAGAGAAGAGATAGGTAGCTAAAATCGTCGCAAAGGTATAAATGGTTGTTTTGAGAACAGGTGTGAAGCCTCGAATCCAGGTCACCTCCATCGCTAGAGAGGTTAACCCAGTCACAAAAAGCACTAAGTAAGTTCGCGATTTGTTATTCAGTAGCCAAGTCTCCATAGCTACAATTATTTTTGGGAACAAAGGTTTTTCGATGTTTGAAGGCGGTATCTTATAAAACCCTTTACTCAAGCAGATAAGGGCAATAGAAAAATTACCGAATGCTCCAAACATAAGAGTTTTTGAGAAACCAAGTTTTTCTACAAGAAACAAGGCCGTCATAATGGTTCCGAACATCGCTCCAACTCCATTTGCAAGATATAGATAACTGAAACTAGTCCGTTCTTCCCATTTTAATTCCTGAATAAATTCCATCATAAATGGATAAGTAACTCCCATAGCAAAGCAAAAGGGGAAAATAGACAGCCCAAGAACCAACGCAGAAAGTAATAAATATTGGAAGGAATTTATTTCTCCCAGTGGAAGCAGTAATCTTGCATCAATAGTAAATAGTTGAGGAACAGCAAAAGCTCCTAAACCAATGATAATCTCAGTAAGGCCATAAAAAATAATGGCTGAAAGGTTTGTTTTATTCTTAAGATATGATATCCATTTCCCTCCAATCCATGATCCCAGTGACAAACCAAGCATGAAAACGGATATAACAATGGATAAAATGGGCGAAATTACTCCAAATGAAGCGAAAGCAATTCTCAACCAGATAATTTGATAAAGAAGTCCGCAAAACCCAGAAACAAAAAAAAGGAGAAACAACAAACTTTTGATATTAAAAAATATATTCATTGTATAGATATTTCAAGAAGCAGAAATTGCGAAGGCAGCGAGAATGTTAACCTACTTTATCCTGAAGATTTTTCCTATGAAGTTGGAAGTATGTCTCTTGCTATCAAATGTTTTTTTAATGAATCTTGTCGTTTAATCCTAAAAATATTTATACTATTAACGTGATAAAATTGTTATAGAGAATACCTTAGGTAGTTTTGATGGACTGCGTTTTAATACGGTTTATGGCGACAAACCAAAACAACGTATCTTAAAGATTGGCATTTATTAAGAGAATTGATAT
>ERZ651768.3498-NODE-3498-length-10488-cov-24.092306_pt1 | contig 10488 bp, 6 predicted proteins | sample MGYA00514754_ERZ651768 | MGnify/ENA metagenome assembly ERZ651768 | reverse complement strand
CAAATGCGATTACATGAGTATGCGTAATTAACAACATTCCTTCAAATGTCTTCGGGTATTTTTCCGGAATATCGAAAACTTCACCAACATCCGACCCCCGATAGTGTTCGACGGTACCAGCCGCGGTAGTTGACTCTGTCATGTAAACATATACAAGGCCAACGGTTACTCCAACAACCAAACATATTGAAAATGCAAGAATAAGCATTTTCACTTGATCGTTTTGTTCTCTTAATGTTTTAGTAGGATCCAGCATCTTTTTTTGTAAGTAAATGTTCTACAATAATTGCCGACCTATTTATTCCTCTCGATACTGAATTTACTGAAATAGTAGCGCCACTAATTCCATCAATATTTTTTCCTATAATGAAATCAGAGTTTACACCTAATCCAATAAACTGATTTAACCAGTGTTTATTTCCAACCTCATACCCATAATCTTCACGATATTTTACAATATGAGCTTTAATTAATTTGCCATCAGAGTTAAAGCAGGATAGAAATGTTATTGGTAGTGATTTACCCAACACATTATCTAAAATAGCAATGCCAACTATGGTATCAGACCTAGTTATTTCCCAAACATATATATGATCAAACATAAATCTCAAACGGGCTTTTTTCTCAAAAAATATTTTTCTTTCTTGAGTTGGAATCCATTTTATAAAATTAACTTGAATATTTTTACCATAGGCAGAGTTAATATATTCTTCCGCATCATCGCGAACGCTCGCCATCAAAAACGAAGAAAAAATAATTACATAAAATATCGTTTTCAAAATATCCTTTTTAAATAATGTTAAGTAATTGATGTAAAAGTAATTACATATTTAAAAGTTATATCCTACACCAATATTTAATTGAGTAATATCGTCAACATTAGCATCTTCAGTTGCCTTTGTCCCGAAGTCAATTTTAAAGGCAACTTCATTCACCGGCCAAAAAGTTAATCCAAATCTTGAAATCGTATAATGCTTACTGGGTACAACCCCATCATCATTTGTTCCTCTATTATAATCTGAATACCGAAACCAAGGCATTATTTTTCCCTTAAGATTCAACATAGAGGCTATGTTATAACCAAGATCCAGATAATAACCACCACTAGATTTATAACTTGGTGTGTGGTTGGTACCATCATAATTAATATTACCATATTCAAAAACAGCATAAATGTTATGCGCTACATATTTGGCATGCAGCTCCAGCAACGCAATATTAGCTGTCGTATCGGGATCATCGTTTATAGGCGCATTATTCATTGTATAGGACCCACCCAATCGCAAACCAGGTAAACCGGTATATTCAGCACTAAAATTTTTTGTCCAGTCGTGTGCAGTAGTCTTATACCCCTTACCTCTGGCGCTTCTGAATCCTGATCCTACACCTTCACCATTCAGATCCTCAAGTAATGCAACCCGCAATTTCAAGCCATCCATAGGCTTATAATTTGCGGAAAATCCGTTAGCGAACCAGGTGGTGGGAATTACATACTTAGAATATTCAGGTCGTTCGACGCTTAAAAATAACGGCGGTTCATGATATTCATTCAATAACCCTGCTGTTGGTAAAATGACACCAGCTTTAATCCCTCCTTTATCACTCCTGTATTCAACAAATGCCTGTTCTAATTCAAGTTCACCTTCCCCATCATTTACAAAATTGTGCTCTAATTCCACCTCAGAGAAGAATGACCATGCTTCAGTGAAGCTGGCAGAGTAGTAAATTATAAAACGATGGAAATCGAGTGTTTTCGTTGCGTCTACATCACCTTGTATACTGCTATTGTAATGTAATTCACCATATCCCCCAACACTCTTTGTCGGCTGAAAAAATTCATCCTGAGCATTAACGGAAAAAACAGCCAATAGCATTATAAGTCGTATTTTCACTTTTTATCTACCCTTTATTTATTATTTTTCTATTAAATACCCAATCAGGAAGCCCCGCTATTGTCCTTGAACTGATAGGAGAGCTGGGACTTCCTAGAAAAGAAATAAGAATCCATTATATTTAATGAGACTAAATCTCATTAAAGATAATAATATATTTTATTGAGAAGCAAGGAATAATTTCAGACCCAAATTATTACAAAAAAGTATGGGTACAATGTTTGCATCCTTCGTTATTAACAATGGTTAAATTCGAAGTCCATGGTAATAAATAACTTGATTCAGTTCCAGCTGCAAATAGATCGGTTATTATTTTGATAATTTTCGTGATTTAACATGTCTGAAAACCAAGTAAAATCCAATATTGTACCCAGTATTATAGCGGGTGTAATTGGCGGTATAATTAAAATAGTAGCTGCCATGGCGTTTAGTGCCCTAATATTCACTGGTACACTAGCTGCCTACTTACCTCAGGGGATAGGCATAGTATTATTCGGATTTTTACTATTTGCTGTCATTTCAACTTTTACAGCCAGTTATCCAGTGAATATTAATACACCGCAGGATATCCCAATTGCTATTATTGCCCTCATAGCAACTACAGTTATGGCAACCAACGGTAAAGATTGGGATGCGGAAACAACATTCCAGTTCATCTTTGTTACTATTGCTCTAACATCTATTCTTGTGGGCATATTCTTCTTTATTCTTGGAACTCTAAAACTTGGTAAATTGGTTCGATTTATTCCTTACCCTGTTGTAGGTGGGTTTTTAGCTGGTACCGGCTGGCTAATAGTCAAATTTGCGTTCATAATGACCGCAGGTATGGGATTATCGTTAGACAACGTTGTGTCACTTTTTGACCAAGCAACATTACCTAAATGGTTTCCAGGATTAATATTTGGCTTAATCATGCTTATATCGAGTCGCTATACCAAACATTATCTGCTTATCCCTGCCCTGTTAGCAATTGGTATAACATCTTTTTATGCAATTATGTTTTTCTATGGTTTTTCATACACAGATCTGGAATCCAATGGATATTTACTGGGTCCTTTTCCTGAAGGAGGTCTTTTTCAGGGTTTGCCATTAAAGTATCTCTCCGATTTCAAATGGTCAATTTTTTTGGAGCAATTACCGGCCATAGGCACCATGATGATCTTGAATGCCATATCGGTATTATTTAATTACAGCGGTCTTGAAATCATCATTAAAAAAGACCTCGATCTTGATCAAGAATTAAAGACCACTGGAATAGGGAATATTATTGCAGGCCTCGGCGGTGCGCCTCCAGGTCATTTATCTCTTGGCGGTACATTGTTGTCTATTTCAATTGGTTCAAAAAGCAAACTAACCAATATCGTTATCGCTCTACTTTGTGCAATTACCCTATTCTTTGGTTCAGAAGTATTATCTTTTTTTCCTAGAATTATACTTGGTGGACTGCTTTTTAATCTTGGTCTGTCATTTTTAGTTGATTGGTTGTACAGTACCTGGTCGAGGGTTCCAAAAACTGATTATACAATTATTCTATTGATCTTTCTAGTAATTGGAACAGTTGGGTTCCTAGAGGGAGTAATCACAGGCTTATTGATGTCAGTGGTACTATTTGTAGTTAGCTATTCTAAGGTGGAAATAATCAAGCATGAACTCACTGGTAAAACATTCCATAGCAATGTGGAAAGATCAGAAAGTCTAAAAAATATTATCGATGATAGTGGGGACCAAACATTGATATTGCCTCTACAGGGGTTCATATTCTTTGGCTCTGCAAACCGCTTACTTGAACGGATAAAATTACACCTGCAGTCGCAAAATGAAAAAAATCTTAAATACTTAGTTTTTGATTTTAAGCAGGTAACAGGTGTTGATTCTTCCACAATAAACAGTTTTAACAAGTTACGAATTCTGGCAGAACTAGATAATTTCCAAGTTCTTTTTTGTAATCTTACGCCTGAAATTATCTCTCAGTTTGAAGCGGAAGGTTTATTTGCTGATAGTATGGACCTCTTCTTGAAGTTTGATGATCTGGACCACGGCATGGAATGGTGTGAAGAACAAATAATTTCTGAAACAACAATAGGTAGTAATAAGCAAAAGGAAGAAATAGATGAAATAAAATTATTTGAGGAGAAATTTGCTGATTTGTTGATCTATTTCGAATCAAAAGATATAAACCAGAATACAACCCTTATTGAACAAGGGAACGATCCAGATGGACTGTATTTTATCAAATCAGGAAGAGTTACGGTCGAATTACGATCATCAAATAATAAAATTCGGTTAAAATCTATGGGTACCGGTACAGTAGTTGGAGAAGTAAGTTTATATTTAAAAACTCAAGCAACAGCATCAGTAATATCCAATACTGCTTGTAAAACCTATTTTTTATCTCACGAAAATTTTGAAAAATTAAATAAGGAAGATCCAGAAAGAGCAGCTGAATTACACACCTATATTGTCAAATTACTTAGCGATAGGCTGGCCAAATCCAACGCGACGATTCAAGCATTAATGTAATGATCATATAACTGATTAAAACATAAAAGATATCGGCTGCTATGCTATGGATGATTTTTTTCTAAAAGAATTTTAAGCTTTTTCTCGGCTTCCATACTTCCTAGATATGCTGCCTGATGGAGAATCATTACTGCTTGATCAATACGTTTTTGATCCTCATATAGAGTCGCCAGTTCTAAACGCAATGTTAAATCATCAGGATGTAAACGGATTATTTTATTTAAACTTTCAGTTTTTCTCCCGAATTCTTCGATCTCTTTAAATTTATTCAAGTATTCTAGAGATTTGTCCAGTTTACCCCTCTTCTTATACACTTGGCCTAGACTGTATAATGATTCTGCATTATAGGAATCTAAATTATAGGATTGCAATAGGGATTTCTCAGCATTTTTCCATTGTCCTAATCGCATTTGCGCCTCACCCAGATGAAACCAAACGTCCGCACTAACACCTTCTAATTCTGCAGCTTTTAACAACAAATTCTCTGCTTCTTTATTTTTATCCTTTGCCAAAGATATTATTCCAAGGAAATGATAAGTAGAACCATTTTCAGGTTGCAGTTCTTCTGCTTTTAGGAACGCTGCCTCCGCTTCATCAAGGCGGGTCAAATAATATAACGCTACACCTGATTTATAATGGCTAAGCCAAAGTTCTGGTTTTATTAAAGCCGCAATGTTGTATTCTTTCAGTGCATCTTCAAAACGGCCAGCATTCTTGTTGATGTTGCCCCGCTCAATATAAATGTCAACCATACTGCGATCGATTACTAATGCATCTTGCAATGCTGCCAAAGCCTTTTTTTCTAATTGCATGTGATCATAGATTTGGCTCAAGGTGATATAATATGGAATCATTGAGGAATTTCGATTTAAGGCATATTGAACATGCTCTAGTGCCTTTTTATAATCACGATTCATAAAATATGCCTTCCCTAAATCATGATGAACTTGTGGTAAGTCTGGTTTCTGGGTTAAGACCTTTAAAAAATACTGTATCCCCTGTTGAATATTATTATTCTGCACATGTGCACGACCCAGCCAGTACAAGCCATAAAGACTTTGAGGATTAGCGCTAGTTGCTTTTTCCAACCATAGTATTGCTTGGTCATTTTTATGCTGTTTTAGATATATATCACCAAGATTCCGCATTGCCAAACTATAAGTAGGGTCGAGATTTATGGCTTTTAAAAAATGAACTTCAGCTTCATCATAGTTACCTAGATCCTTATGCACCATGGCTAGGTTATTAAGCCCTTGGACATGAGTAGAATCAAATTTTATTGCCTGCCGATAACTATTAGCAGCCTTCTTTCGATTGCCCTGGTTATAATACAGATTGCCATAGGCCACCCATATATCGGATTGTAATGAATCCTTATTTAAACTCAATTCATAGATCTGGAAAGCGCGCGGTAAATCCCCAGCACCTTTGCAGGCCTGGGCCAGCCCATTTAAGGCTCTGAGATTACTGGAATCTTTTTGAACGATTGCATTAAATAGTGTAATGGCTTCATTATAGTTCCGGGCTTCAATTAAATTAAATCCTTCTTCCACAGAAAGTTGAGAATATCCAAATGATGACAAAAGGATCGTAAATATTAATAGGTGATTTTTGATAATGATTCCCCTTGCACTATCCTGTAATAAGAATTAGAAGTTAAGTTTTCAAACAAATCCTTTCTGGATCCTGGCCACTGGATTTCCAAAGAGGTGACCATCTCATCCGGGCCAAGACCAAATAAAACTCTGGGATCGTTGGACGCAAGATAACTAGCTGCAGGGTTAACCCAGGCGACCTGAATTCCAGAGTCAGTTGTGATTTTCAGCTTGCTACCAATGGCTTCTCTATTACACGTCTTCCCTTCTAGTTGAAACCCAATCCAATGTCCTTTAGGTTTTCCTTCGTTTAATAATAAATTGGCTTTCCCATTGTTGTTCGAAATAGCTATATCAATATCACCATCATTGTCAATGTCACCGAAAGCTGCTCCTCGACCTACCGCAGGCTTAAGTAGATCACCACCAATGCTTTTTGTTTGGTCTAAAAATGTTTCATTACCCTGATTAATAAATATTTGTTTCTCTTGTGCGTGCTGATAGTCCCGGTTGAACAATGTTATATTATCAATCACATGCCCATTCACAACGAAAATATCAAGCCAGCCGTCTAAATCTAAATCAACAACCTTCGTCCCAAATCCGAGAAGATTAATGCTTGGATGTCCAAGGCCTGTTCGAGATGTAGCATCTACCAGAAACCCATTTTTCTCGTTCAAGTATAATGTATTGGTTTCACCGCTAAAATTTGTGACAAATAAATCCAGCCAACCATCACGGTTAACGTCACCAAAATCTACCCCCATACCAGCCTCGGCACGGCCATTTTCATTAAACCCTACACCAGTGAACAAAGCCTTTTCCGTAAAGTGGCCTAAGCCATCATTAATAAATAATAGGTTCATCACTTTATCATTGGCTATATAAATATCTATATCGCCATCATTATCAATATCACCTGGTACGACCCCCAGTCCTTTCCCATGGGCCTTATTAATACCTGAACGGACCGACCAATCACTGAAATACCCTTGGCCATCATTATGGTAAAATTTATCTTCAACTCCCTCAAAATAGTCCGGATCACAATATGCTCTTTCTCCCTGAACTGGTTCACCGCACCAAGGATTATTTTCAATGGAAAATTCCACATAGTTTGTTACATAAAGATCAAGCCAGCCATCGTTATCACTATCAAAAAACGCGGCACTGGAAGCCCAATGAGGATTATCAATACCTACGTCAAGAGTAACATCTGTAAATGTACCATCACCATCATTATTATAGAAAATATCCGGACCAAAATTTGTAACATATAGGTCAGTATCACCGTCATTATCATAATCAGCACAAACACATCCAATACCATAATTTTTATCGCCCACCCCTGCCTTTTCAGTTACATCCATCCATTTTTCCCCATCATTTCTGTACAGCTTGTTTTCTAGTATAATTTCCTTATCCCACCCTGGTAAAGAAGCCCCTTGGAGAAAATAGGCATCAAGATCCCCATCATTATCGTAGTCAAATAAACAAACTCCGGACCCCATTGTTTCTATGTAGTATTTTTCACCCGTACCACCATGATCATGAACAAAATTCAGTAGTTGATTATCTGCAACATCTTTAAATACAAGCGATTGTGCCCACCCATTGGATAAAAGCCATGCTAATACCGTTAAATAACGTATCATCATTATTTAAAAATTACAAAAAAAGCCGTCCCTAACAGGACGGCTTTTCTAACAGTTATCGCTTACCTAATTCTATTAAAAGGAATAACCAATAGACATACGGATCACATTATCTAGCCACTGGGTCATACTCACGGATACATCTGCATTTATACCTGCGACATTTACACCTGCCCCAAACGACGTGGTTTGTTGAGGGTTATTTAAATTATAGCTCCAGCGTAGGGCTGCTATACTAACATTATATTCAGTATTTAAAATAAACTCCTGTCCCATATCGGCCTGTTTTAAAACATTAAGACCAGCATTCAGTCCTGGCATTGCTTCACCAACAATGCCAAATGTAAATGTCATCGGCAAAGACATCGATGGGAATTCTGCATAACCACCTGCAGGTGCTTGTGATTCCACATCGGGGCCGAAATTTGATATTACAGCGCCCATTTTCATTCCTTTTTTACCCAAATCAAACTGAGTACCAATATCAAATGCCAAACCACTGATGCTGACATCATCTATTTTTTGACTGATCATCTTTGCAGTTCCACCAACCGAAAATTTATCTGACAAGTTCTTACCATAACTTACTTGCATAGCCATATCATTGGCTGTAAACGATTCTTGGTTTGGTTGAAAAACAAACTCAGTGGTTCCAGCCCAACCCGATCTCATTATATCTCCATAGTTTACGCTTACAACTGATACACCTACTGCGCCACCCATCATAGGCATAACAAACCCGAAATTTGCAATGTTCGTCTCTACCAGCCATTGCGACATTCCCGCAGTAAGATTCATTCCCTCAGTTCCAGCAATACCCGCTGGATTGGAAAAAAGTGCACCTGCGCCGCTGGCTTGCGCTGATAGACCGCCCAATGCAGCTCCACGCGCATCAGGTTGAATATTCAGAAACTTGAAAGCAACAGAACCAACTTTATCATTATCACCTTCTGCAAATGTGAAACTTTGCATTGCAATAAGCAGCATAAAAGTTACTACCCATTTCAGAGGGTTATTAAGAATCATTGATTTACTCATCATTTATATTTCCTTCCTGATTTACCGAATGACAGCCAGTTTACCTGTCTGGTCTCCGACTTCCCAATAATAAATTCCTGTTGAAACCTGATTCCTAGTTCTAGATACCAGATTCCAATCAAATGATCCAGCATCCAGAAACCATTCTTCAAAAACTAGGTTACCACCTACATCATAAATTCTTAAATCATCGCCATCCTTCACATTGTAAAAACGAACAAAATATGTGTTCGCAGTAGTGGCACCATGAAATGTTTCCATTACACCTGCTTTCCAGGGGTTTGGAGCGACAAATACATCATTTGTGGATCCTTTTAAGCCATCATAAGTGAGTGATTCCACGGACACAGTTGTTGCCGGGGGAGTATCGCTGATAAAACCGCCGCCGCCATCGGGAGCTGGCTGCATGGGATAACACATAGTATAATAGCTTTCCAATGAAGGGACATCTCCATGCACAGCATCGGTCCCTGCTAGGTCATAAGCTGCTACGTAATACCAGTAGGTTAAACCAATGGCTACCTTCTCATCTTTCCATGTATAAGTTCCATTACTACCATAAGTACCAATGTTTGCTTTTGGAATATCCAACACCATTGTGTATGGGCCGGTTGATGCAGAAGTGAATTTCGTTCCCGCAGAGGGGTCGCCAACCATGGTTCCACCATCAGTTGAGTTATCGGCAGAAACGCCTTCAGCCGTCATAATATCTGCAGAGTTCTGTCGCGGAGCGGTGGCTGCTTTATAAATCCGGAAACCAGCAAAATCAGCAGTACCTTTGTCCGGATCAACAGTAGCTATTTGGGCATCACTGTAAGTCCAGGTAACCTCAACCTTGCCTTCCGCATTTGTCACTACACCATCAGCAGCGATCTGGGGAGCCGCTGGAGGCTTGGGTAGATTCCAATCCCACATATAGGCTTGGCGTGCATTAGCAGCAGCCTTCTGGGTATTTTCTAAACCAGCACCAGCAAGAATAGCAACTACAAATTTTAGCGTATCACCTGCTGCTAGTGGGTAAGGACCATAGGACTGTAGGTAGCGCATATCCATGGGTGTCGGATTCAGGTCTTTTTTATCACCAGTGCCTTTTACCATGGTGGCCATGGTATTCCTGGAAGCTGCGGTCTGGGGATCTTCATCCCCTGTCCACCACATGTGGTTTACATCACTCTGGTTTAATGAATCATAAGCAGTCCCAGCAATACTTAATGGCGCTTGCGCCACTCTAACGCCACGATATTCTCGCCCTGGATCATCAATACCAAAATCATTGGAAGCAGATCCCGGATCATCGCCATCTAATTCCATAGTAAGCATATAAGTAGCATCATAATCAACAATATCGTCTGTCCAGAATGCATAATCCCAATTAGGATAAGGTACATTCCAAGTACAATCATGATCAGCCTTAGAGCCAAATACCAATCCGTCTACATCACCTCCACTTGTATTTATTACATGGACTTCATCGATAACAAAATCATTATAGTCGTGATCCCCTACTTTAAAATAAGTATTGGATGTACCATTCGTACTCCATGAACGGCGTATCGCATTCACGGTTAAACCGGTGCCACCAGGCACACTGGGAATTGTCCAGGTAGAGTTAGTTACCCAGGGTTCTTTGTTATAATCACCGTCACTACCAGCCCAGCCACCACTCGTTGCTCCCGGCACGGTTCCTTCGGTAACATCATATTGACCGGTAGTACCCTCATAAAGAGTGCCGCCAACATTAGCAATGATCCAGTATCCAGCGCGGCAGTTATAGTTTAGGTAACCATG
>ERZ651768.3497-NODE-3497-length-10490-cov-2.586767_pt1 | contig 10490 bp, 8 predicted proteins | sample MGYA00514754_ERZ651768 | MGnify/ENA metagenome assembly ERZ651768 | reverse complement strand
CAGGGCAGTTAGAGTTGAATTTTATGTATGATGAAGTTTTGAGAAATGCAGATCGATTATCTACTTATCGCCAAATATGTGCACAAGTTGCAAGAGAACATAATTTAATAGCTTGTTTTATGAGTAAGCCTTTTATGGGTGTCTCTGCAAATGGCTGTCATACAAACATATCTTTATGGAAAGGCGGCTCATTGGAGTCAACACCAATTGGTAACGACCCTCTTCCAGGCATGCCGGATGTATTTACCCATGAAAAAGGTGGAGAAAATATGTTTATGCCGGATCCAAAAATTGATCCTGTTAAACCGGGGCCAGTAGGTCTTAATAGTATTGGAGGATTATTACTTCATTTACCTGCATTAACTTGTTTAGGATCACCAACAGTAAATTCCTATAGACGTCTTTGGGATCAAGGTTTCTGGGCTCCTGTATATGCAGATTGGGGATACCAAAATAGAACATGTAGTGTTCGTGTTTCAGCACCAGGGCGAGTAGAATATAGGTCTGTTGACTCTGCTCATAATCCTTATCTCTTAGGATCAGGCATACTGAAGGCATTTGGTGATGGATTAGACAAAAAGCTTGATCCGGGCGAACCTGAAAAGAAAAACATATATGAAGCTATGAAGGCTGGAAAAAAAGTTGATAAACTTCCAATGACTCTTGGAGAAGCAATTGATCGACTTGAAAATGATGAAGTTATTAAATCTGCTCTTCCTGATGAAATGCATAGGGTATTTATGCATTACAAAAAAGATGAGTGGGAGAAATTTTTATCAGCAGTAACTCAGTGGGATGTAGATACATATTTAGATGTGCTTCCATAAATAAATATAGAAAGAAGAAATAATATATTATGATAAATGTAGAAAAAGAAATAGCAGGAAAAACTCTTAACATACAGACAGGTAAGATTGCAAGGCAGTCAGCCGGGTCTGTTGTTTTAACCTATGGCGATACAACTTTGTTGGTTGCTGTAAATGCGGCCAAAGAGGCAAGAGAGGATATAGGTTATTTTCCTCTGCAAGTTGAGTACAGAGAGAAGCACTATGCTAGCGGAAAAATTCCTGGGGGATTTTTTAAAAGAGAAGCTCGACCAACTGAAGGAGAGGTACTTACTAGTCGTCTAACCGATAGGCCAATAAGGCCTTTATTTCCAAAAGGTTTTAAAAATGAGACGCAGGTCATGATTACCGTCCTACAGAGTGATGGTGAAAATATGGCTGATACTTGGGCGGGCGTTGGTGCTTCTGCTGCGCTTATGATATCAAATATTCCATGGCATGGTCCTATTGCTACGGTAAGAGTTGGTAAGATTGATAATGATTTTGTTTTAAATCCAACTCGTTTACAGCTTGAAGATTGTAGCCTTGAACTAGTAGTCTCTGGTAATAATGAAAATATCGTAATGGTAGAGGGTGAGGCTGATGAAGTAAGTGAACCAATAGTTGTTGATGCTTTAAAATTTGCACAAAGTCACATTGTAGAAATAATTAGTTTGCAAGAACAGCTGGTTAGTAGTGTTACTATAAGTAAGCTAGAAGAGCCGGTAGCAGAGCACGATCAGGCTTTAGTCGATGCAGTAAATAGTAAAGTTGTTAAGCAAATTAGTGATATAGTTAAGATCGTAGATAAGCAAGATCGTGATATCAAAAAAACAGAGCTTGTCAGTGAAGTTTTATTATCTCTAGAGGAAGATCATCCAGAAAAAGAAAAAGAAATAAAATCAATTATTGATGATCATTTCAAGGAGAATATGAGAGAAATGATATTGGCAGAAGGTGTACGAAGTGATGGTCGTGGAACTAAAGATATTAGAGATATTACGATTGATCCAGCTATACTTAAAAGAGTGCATGGATCTGCATTGTTTACGAGAGGAGAAACTCAAGCATTGGTAGTTACGACTCTTGGCTCAAAGCGTGATGAGATGATTATCGACAGTATGGATGAAGATTATAAAAAGAATTATTATCTTCATTACAACTTCCCACCATATTGTGTAGGTGAAGTGGGTAGGATTGGATTTACCAGTCGGCGTGAGATAGGCCATGGTAATCTAGCTCAGCGGGCTATAAAACCAGCACTTCCTGATTATGATGATTTTCCATACACGATTCGTATCGTATCAGAGATTATGGAATCTAATGGTTCCTCATCTATGGCATCAGTCTGTGGTGGATCTTTATCTCTGATGTGCGCTGGTGCGCCGCTTAAGGGGCATGTTGCTGGTATAGCAATGGGTTTAATTACAGATGGTAAGCGCAATGCTATCCTTAGTGATATACTAGGATTAGAAGATCACCTTGGAGATATGGATTTTAAGGTAGCCGGAACTCGAGATGGGATATCTGCAATTCAGCTTGATCTAAAGATTGAAGGAATCTCTTTTGAGCTTTTAACTGAGGCGCTTCAGCAGGCTCATGAAGGTAGGATGCATATTCTTGATAAGATGTATGAAGCTGTCCCTGAGGCCTATGAACTATCTAAATATGCACCTAGAATTTTATCCATTCAAATTAATCCTGAAAAAATTGGTGGCTTGATTGGTCCTGGTGGAAAAAACATTAAAAAGATCATTGAAGATACAGAATGTGAGGTTAATGTTGATGATGATGGAATTGTTACTGTTGCTGGAAAAGATCCTGCTAAATGTGAAGAAGCTATTAAGCTAGTAGAGGCAATTACATTTGACCCTGAAGTTGGAATGGAGTTTGATGGGAAAGTAACCAGGCTAATGACTTTTGGCGCATTTGTAGAATTTGCTCCTGGAAGAGAAGGGCTTGTACATATATCAGAGCTTGAGTGGCATAGGGTAGATAAAGTAGAGGATGTATGTAGATCTGGTGATTCGATGAGGATAAAACTGATAAAAATAGATGATCAAGGAAGATTGGATTTTAGTAGGAAAGCGTTGCTTGATAAACCAGAAGGGTGGAAGCCTCCTCCTCGAAGAGATAGAAGTAGTAACCATAGAGGAGATAGGGGCAGAAAGCCGTTTAAAGGCAGAAGATAGATTAGAACTTTGATTTAGTAGAGAAATCAAAGTTAAGTACAAAGGTAAATGCTATAGAGATATAAAAATTATCCTTTATTAACTATATTTGATATATGACACCAAGTATATCTAAACACTATCAACAAAGAGAGCCGTCTGCTATTCGTAAGGCTCAGATTTTATTTAATTCTCGTAAAGATAAAAAACATGTTAAAGTAATAAATCTTGCTATAGGCAATATTTCACTACCAATGCACCCAATAATGGTTAAACGAATGAAATCTATTGGTGAAGAAGATTCACCTTTCGTAGAGGGTATAGTAAAATATACATCAACCGTAGGAACTCAAGAATGCCAAAAAGCTTTTATCAGTGCTATTAAGGCTGAGTTAAAAAATGAAATATCCAATAATATTAATTGTGTAATAACAGATGGTGGTTCTCAAGCTATGGAGATAATGCTACTCGGAGTTTGTGGGCCTTCATCAGAAAAACCTATTTTATTTATTGATCCAACATATACTAATTATATAGAATTTTCTAGACGATTATCTATCCCAATTTCAATCTACTCTAGAAAATTACAGAATGATGGAAGCTATAGTGATATCAATATAGATGAAATATCAGATATTATTGATAGAGATCATCCCAATGGAATTGTATTAATACCTGCAGATAATCCAACAGGGCAACAGATTTCACAGCAATTAATAATAGAAATTGCTAAAATTTGTGTGAAAAAAGATATATGGATAATAAGCGATGAGGCATATAGAAATTTATATTATACAGAATCAGGACAGACTAGTATATGGGACATAGATAGTGAAGATGTACCAGGTATTGATGGAAGAAGGATTAGTATAGAATCTGCTTCAAAACTGTGGAACGGTTGTGGATTAAGAATCGGGGCTTTAGTTACTGATAATAATACTTTTCATAGAAAAGCGGTTTCAGAGTATACAGCTAATCTATGTGCCAATTCCATTGGGCAATATATTTTTAGTTCGATAACAAAATTATCTACTAATGAAATAAGGCAGTGGCATCAAAAACAAAGGGATTACTATTACTCATTAATGATTCAATTAAGAAACCAGTTATTAATGAATATACCTGGTATAATAGTATCTAATCCTGAGTCAGCTTTATATCTAGTAATAGATTTCAAAAATATTGTTGTTGATGATTTTGATATTTCAATATTTATTGAATATTGTGCTACAACTGGCAAGTGTAAATTAGGAAATAATCTTTTTACATTATTGCTTGCACCAATGACAGGATTTTATTTTGATAATAATTATGGAAAGACACAGGCTCGTATAGCAATGGTAGAACCTGAGAATTTAATAGAAAAGGTTCCTCTAGTATTAGCCCAGCTCATTAAAGATTATTTAAATTTGAACAAAACGTAATTAATGTTGCCACAATAATTTGAATTAATTAATATAAAGTACAAGTTTAACTAATAAATATTTAATGAAAACCGATATAAAAAAACTATATTACTCTATAGGGGAAGTAAGTGAAATGGTTAGCCTTAAGTCATATGTGCTTAGGTATTGGGAAACGGAATTCAAACAACTTTCCCCTCCGAAAAATAACGCTGGAAACAGAACATATCGACAGAAGGATATTGATTTAATTATTAAGATAAAAGATCTATTATACAATAAGAAATTTACTATCGAAGGCGCCAGAACTATGCTTAGTAGTAAAAAAGATCCCGAAACGCCTTTATTTAAAAAGCAGACTGAGTCTATAAATAAATTAAAAAATGAGTTGCAGGAAATTATACGTATTATCAATGAATAATTCGGAGCGTGGCGTAGTCCGGTAGCGCACTGCAATGGGGTTGCAGGGGTCGCAGGTTCAAATCCTGTCGCTCCGACCATAACTTACTAATTATAGATAATGTAATAATGGACAGCACATTTATTGTTATAAGCATTGTTTTTATTATATTTATTATTATTGCTAATTATTTAAAGGTATTGCGGTTGTCTATTCCTTTGGTAATAATATATTGTATTTTTTGCTTTAATTATTTGATTGACAATGAGAATAACTATTCTAATCCTTCAAAAAAAATAAATAAGCAGAATATTGATAAGCCCAAGTATAATTCTATAACGAAATTACATGAACCTATTGAAAATAAGAACAAAACCAGTATCGTTGAAAAGCAAATAATCAATAATGTTGTTTTGCCTAAGCCTATCTTATCCTATACACCTAAACCTATTATGATTGATTCAAATGTAAATATATTAGAAGAGACTAATACAAATATGATAACACCAGATTTGATTATGGTTGACGATTCTATTAATGAAAAAAATTGTTGAAACAAATAATATTAATGTTCCTAATGATATTCCTTTAGAAGAAAAAACAGTTGATGTGTTATAAATATTATCATCTGATAATTCATACATACTGCCAGGTATTATCCACAGCTTATAGTTTTTTGCCCAATCCGAAAAAATATTTGTTAAACGACCCGGGATTTCTTGAGCATCTTCTTTCATGTTTTTGCCAATATTCATAGCACATAATTCAGGAAACACTACCATATCAATTTGAGGAAATGTTTTTTGTATGTATAGTAAATATTCCTCCATTCTATTAAGGTTTGTGTCTTGGTCTTGCGTAATATGCATCTGTACAGAGGCAATATTTAAACTGGTTTTTAATTTATTATCACTCATTGTATAGTATTATGAATTGTTATACTCTGCGCCAATTAAGCTTTTCGTGTATGGTTGCTTCGGGGTATTATAAATAGTATGTGGGTCTTCTTCTTCAATTATTTCTCCTTTATATAATACAGCTAATCGATCCACAGTTTCCATAACGATTCTAATATCGTGTGAAATTAATAAAATGGTAAGTTTTGTATCTTTTATTAAAGACTGCAATAAATCAAGGATTGTCTCTTGTGATTTTATGTCTAGAGATGATGTGGGTTCATCTAGAATTAACAAAGATGGGTCTTGCATTAATGCTCTCGCAATCGAAACTCGTTGGCGTTGCCCGCCAGATAGCATATGAGGATATCGGTTTAATAAATCAGTGCTTAACCCTACTCTATCTATACAGTTATTTAGTTTTTTGGTCCTGCTAGTTAAATCAAGACCTCCAAGAACAACCATTGGCTCCATTAAAATCTCAAAGATTGTCATTCGTGGATTCAAAGACCCTAATGAGTCCTGAAAGACTGCGCTTAATAATTTGCTTGGTTTGTGATGGCTTATAACAGATCCATCTTCAATGCGTAATGTAATCTCTCCTTTATCTTGATGAATAATTTGAAGCAATGTTTTGGCTAAAGTAGACTTTCCACTACCAGATTCGCCAACAATTCCAAGAATCTCATTTTTATATATATCAAGATTTATATTTATTAATGCATTGTGTTTTCGCCCCTGAGAGATATAGCTCTTAAATAGATTGTTTATTGAACAAAGGGTTTGTTTTTCAGATTCTTTATTAAAATTATTTGATTTTATAAAATCAAGAGAGCGAATTAATGATTGAGAATAACTGTCTTTTGGCTTTTTAAACAGTAGCTCTGTTTCAGAAAATTCAACGATTCTCCCCGCTTTCATTACAGCTGTTTTATCACAATACTTTTTTATTAATAAAAGATCATGTGAGATTAATAGAGTGCTTACTTTTTCTTCGGTACGCAATTCATTGATCAAATCAAGAATTTCTTTTCGTAGGTTTGCATCTAGCGCGGTAGTTACTTCATCGGCAATTAATAATTTTGGCTTAACAGACATGGCAATTGCAATCATTATTCTTTGCATCTGACCACCTGATAATTGATGTGGGTATCGTTTTAAAATATCTTCTCCTATGTCTAAATATACACGGCTTAACCATTGTTTTACTTTAGATAGGGCTTCTTCTTTTATTATATTAAATCTTCTCATTAATATGAATGAGAATTGTTTACCAATAGTTTGTATGGGGTTTAATGATTGCATTGGGTTTTGAAATACCATAGAAATGTCACGCCCTTTTAATTCGCTTCTACTGTATGTCATTTCTTTATTCTTGAAAAATATTCTACCGCTTATCACACAATCTGAAATTGGCAGTTGATCTAATATGGTCCAGGCTAACATTGTTTTACCACTTCCTGTTTCCCCTATAAGCCCTACGGCTTCACCAGATTCAACATCTATATTAATTGAATCAAGAAATGTGGTTTCAATATTTCTATTGTATGATTTCAGACTAACATTTTGTAAAGATAATAACATCCTAATTATTTTCAATTTTTGGGTTCAGATAATCTCGCAAGTCATCACCAATTATATTAAAAGAAAGAACTGTAAATAAAATAAAAAGTCCTGGAAAAACAATAACCCACCAATGATAAAGAAATTGTGCTCGTGATGCTGTAATTAACAACCCCCACTCGGATGAAGGTGGCTCTGCTCCAAGGCCTATAAAAGATAATCCCGCGACGGTCAAAATAGCATATCCCGCATCAATGCTGGCTTGAACAATTACTGGGCTAATGCTATTTGGTAAAATATGTTTTTTTACTATGTGAAATAATGATGCGCCCATACTTTTTGATATTAAAACATAGTCTGAAGATTTTATTATCATTGCCTGTGCGCGGGCGATTCTTACATACCAAGGAAACCAGGATATAGCAATTCCGATCATTACACTGTTTAGTGACCCACCTAGTGCAATGGATATTACGATTGGAAGCACCAATGGTGGAAACGAAAGGAATGCATCAGATATTCTCATAATAATTTCATCTAATTTTTTTCCAGATACACCCGCTATAAATCCTAAAGGTGCCCCTAGCACAACAGACATTAACACTACACCAATAGCCACTCTAATGGAAACTAATCCCCCGCGAAGGGTTAGCGTAAACATGTCTCTGCCTGCGGCATCTGTTCCAAAAAAATGCGATAATGATGGTGCTTGATTATTTATTTCAAGATGTACTGCACCAATCAAATCATCAGAGTAAGGCGATAAAAACGGAATGAGGATAGCTAATAAAATGATTGTAGACAAAAATAATATAGAAACCGTTGTTGTGTTTTTGTGTTTAGCAAATATGAAAAAATTCTTCATGATATCATATAGTTCTAGGGTCAATGATTAGATATAACATATCAATTATAAAATTTATCAATACATAGCTAATGGAATAAATTAATGTTAATCCTACAATTGCTGGGAAATCACCTGTTAGTATAGATAAAACTCCAAACTGGCCAAGGCCTGGCCAATCAAAAATTGATTCGATAAGAAATGTTCCGCCAAGCATCATTCCATAGCTTAGGCCTACAATGGTTGAAACGGGAACAAGCGTATTTTTATAAGCGGAGCTTGTAACGGCCTTTTGCGGACTAAAGCCAAATGATAATAATGTAGTAAAAAAAGGCTCCTTCATTGTGTCCATTAAAGAGGATTTGGATATTCGAATGACTATACCCACTACAGCCACACTCATCGTTATCACAGGTAAAGATATATAATGAACTGCATTAATAAATAAAGCCCATTCACCAGAAACGAACGTATCAAATAATATAAAACCTGTGTTTATAATTAAATCTGTATTCATATATATATCAGTTGAAAATCTTCCCTGAAGAGGAAACCAGCCAAGCCAAGCAAAAAAAACAATTTGAAGGATCATCCCTAACCAAAATACTGGTATAGCAAGACCTGCATAACCTAATCCTCGTATAATAAGATCAATACTGGTGTTGTTTTTCAACGCAGCAATTAATCCTAAAGGGAAAGCAATTAAGATAGACAACAGCATTGAAACACTGACCAGTTCAAACGTAGCGGAAAAACGACTGGATAATTCCATCGTTATTGGTTGTTTCGTCCGCAATGAGGTTCCTAAATCACCATGGAAAATATTTGATATATAGTTAATGTATTGTTTGCCTAAGGATTCTTCTAAGCCAAGGGTTTTCCGCGCAACTTCTAATTGTTCTTCTGTTGGGTGTGAGCCAACCCACAAAGCTGTAGGGTCGCCGGGAAGCCAGTGAGCAATAAAAAAAGTGATTGTTACAACAACAAAAATGACCCCCGCCATCATAAGCAATCGTTGAAGAAAATAATTAATCACTTTTTCTTTCCAGGTTATAAATTAAAAGAGTTGAGTATGCTGGGTTTGCTCTTAGCCCGTGGATGTCTGCTCTATAAACAGATTGAACATTCAAGTCTGATGCGGGAATAACAACACAGTCATCGATTAGTTTTTCTTGAATTGCTTTATAATGTTTTTTTGATTTTTCTGGTTGTGTAGTCTCATATTCCCAAGCTATGGTTATTAATGAATCCACTTCAGGGTTACTATAATAAGACAAATTAAACAAAGGGTTTTTCTGGGTTGCATATAAACCAAAAAACCAATCAGAAGGAGACGAATAGGTTGGCCACCAGGCCATAGATATAATGTTTGGAGCCGTCTTTATATTTTTTGCCTTTTCCCAGTTTGTAGACCATAGCCCTGGTTTAAGTTTTGTGTTTATACCAATTTTTCTCAAGTTATCAAACATCGTTAGCGCAGTTAATCGATACTCTTCAGAGGTAGACACATAGGAAAAATCAACATTGATTTCCTTATTTGATAAACCAGATTGTTTTAGATAGTTCTCAGCCTTTTGTAAATCAAATGAAATAAGACTATCCGGGGCAATAAATAAAGGAGTGTTTGACGGGATTAACCCTATTGGCTCACGCCCAAGATTTCCATAGATATATTGATTGATTTTTTTTCGATCGAATGCTGCCGCAATTGCTCTGCGAACAAAAACATTATCGGTGGGGTGTTTCTTTGTGTTTAATAAGTAAAAATGATTAATCCATGCAGGGAAAAAAGAAACATTAACATCATCCAGGTTTTTTAATCTATCTAAGAGCTGGTTTGGTATCAATACAGCATAATCTGCCAGACCGCTTTCTACCATTTGTAATCTTGTAGAAGATTCTGATACCACACGAATTTGTATCGTTTCAAAATAATGTGGCTTATCCCATCCGCCCCAATACGTATTATTTCGAACAAGTTCAATTTGATGATTCCTTTGCCAACTATTAAACATATAGGGACCTGTTCCCGCGACAAATCCGCTGCCAATTGAATCTGGGGACATGTTCTTCGTTGCGGGTGAATACATCCATGCTCCATATTGGGAACTTACAATTCTATCTAAAGGAACAGGTTTATCTAAAATAAATGTAACATCATGTTCACCATCTACCTGCACTTCTTTAACGTTGGACCAGATATAGCTTGCACCTCGATAAAATGATTTGTTTCTATCAATCACATACTTTACTGCATCTGCATTAAAATATTGACCATCATGAAAATATACATTTTTTCTTAATGCAAATTTCCAAACAAGACCATCCTTGGATTTTGTGTAAGCAGTTGCAAGCCCTGGTATTATTTTATGATCATTATCTGAAGCAT
>ERZ651768.3496-NODE-3496-length-10491-cov-4.931919_pt1 | contig 10491 bp, 9 predicted proteins | sample MGYA00514754_ERZ651768 | MGnify/ENA metagenome assembly ERZ651768 | reverse complement strand
CGAGAAGAGGCATTATTGGAACAAGTTAAGGCTGGTGCATGTGGATTAAAACTTCATGAAGATTGGGGAACAACTCCTGCTACAATAAACTCCGCACTGAATGTTGCTGATAAAACTGATACCCAAGTTGCAATTCATACAGATACTCTCAACGAGTGTGGTTATGTTGATGATACCATCAAGGCAATTGCTGGAAGAACAATTCATACATATCATACAGAAGGCGCAGGTGGTGGACATGCACCTGATATTATGAAAATTGCCGGTGAGCCAAATATCCTACCATCATCAACAAATCCTACAAGACCATATACGGTAAATACACTTGAAGAACATCTTGATATGATGATGGTTTGCCATCATCTTAACCCATCCGTACCAGAAGACGTATCTTTTGCTGAATCACGAATACGTGCTGAGACAATTGCCGCTGAGGATGTATTACATGATATCGGTGCCATAAGCATGATGTCATCTGATAGTCAGGCAATGGGCAGAGTGGGTGAAGTCACTACCAGAAACTGGCAAACTGCTGATAAAATGAAGAAGATGAAAGGAAGTTTGTCTGAAGAAACGGGAGATAATGATAATCTTAGAATAAAGCGTTACATGGCAAAAATTACTATAAACCCAGCCATCACTCATGGAATTTCTTCCTATGTGGGCTCACTTGAATCTGGTAAAATGGCTGACATAGTTGTCTGGACACCACAGTTCTTCGGAATAAAACCTAAACTGATAATCAAAGGTGGATTCATCGCATATGCATTGATGGGTGATCCTAATGCATCTATACCTACAACAGAACCTGTTTACTATCGTCCTATGTTTGGTGCACTTGGAAAAGCAAAGCAAACAACATCAGTTACATTTACGTCACAACTTGCGCTAGATAATAAATTAGAAGAGAAGCTAAAAATTCAGAAAAAGCTTGTTCCTGTAAAAAACTGCCGTAACATTGGAAAAAAGGATATGTTATACAACGATAAGACGCCTAAGATAGAAGTTGATCCTGAAACATATGAAGTAAAAGTCGATGGTGAAATAGCAACAGTTGATCCTGCTGAGAAGCTATCACTTGCCAGACTTTATAGTTTGTATTAAGCTCCTGCAATCAAGCGCCTATTGCGCAATGTACGTCTCAATAACATAAAGCCTGCTGCAGTTGTAAATGCACCAAACAAAACGTTAACCAAATTCATATCACCGGATGCTGTTCCAACCAAAGTAAACACCATTCCAAGAACCATCATTAATGCACCCAGGCCAGCAAAGATCATCATTGAGTAGGGCATCTTTCCAGGTGCCTCACCCTTGTTTTTGTCCGGAAGTATGCCACTTATTGCAGTCCTATAACATACACCGCAAAAATGCTTTTGTTTACTTCCTTGCCATGCAGGTGTTAGAAAATAAAATTCAGTCTGGCACAAATCACAAGGGACCATTGGAATCGTTACTCTGCCGTGTTTTTCCCAGTCATCACCAACTCTCAGCATACAGGCTTTGCAGTAATAGCCAGTAATTTTCCATAATTTGTTGAACCTATATTTCTTAAATCCTAATGCCTCACCGCAACCGTTACACGAAGCCATAGTAAAAACCAGATAATGTGCTTTATAATCTTACTAGTGGTTAACTAGTCTTTTTTGCCGCTAAGGACTTTAGCGAATCCGTGTCGTGCCTCGACTATTGGCATGCAGATGATGGTGAACGCTGCGATTGATACCCAAACTATTGCGATGCTGACCCAGAATCCATAGAAGCCTATGTCAAATACATAGCCAGAGAAGTACAATGGCAATGGCCAAACTACCACACAAATTATAGTCAAAATACCGCCACCCTTAAGGCTAAAGTGATAAGCCTTCTTTAGTGTCGCTTCATCTGCTGCAGCCTGGGCAATATTTGCTTTAACTGATTCAGTCATATCAGCCTCGACAATTTGCATCTTGGGATTCAATGTTGACCAGTCATACTTCTTGTTCTGAGCCAAACTGATTACTACACAGATTAAGCCAGATGACAAGATTGCTACAACGTTACCATATAACATTGGGAATGCTCCTCCAAGAGAAGCAATATCAACAACTCCATTAGCTTCTGATGCTGCAACCATAGTCCATGTTGCTAATGATAGCATTACACCGATAAGTGCGCCTGCTACTGCACCTGCACGAGTAGTTTTACTCCAAGTAATTGTTAATGCAATTGGAATTACAGCAGAGCCGATTAAGATGCCCATTGCTAAGTATACAAATCCTAAGCTTAATCCCATACCTAGTAATATTCCAGCTAATACACCCATGCCAAGCCCAAATATCACAATAACCGTTCGTGAAACTTTCAATAGTTGTTTTCCAGTTGCTGCTGGGTTACTGTATGTTCTGTATACATCATAAGTAATCAAAGAAGATACTGCAATTAGCTCAGCAGAACCTGCTGAAGTTACAGCCATGAATAACATTACCAAAACCATGATTGCTCCAACTTCGCCCATCATTACTGATGCGGCTGCTGGGACAGTAAGTCCGAGCTGCACCTGCTCTGGCGTAAGCGATACACCAAGCGCTACAGCAGTCAAACCCATAGTTGTTGCTAGTGTGAATGGAATAGAGAACCAGCACATTCCTCCTAGTAAGAAGCCTCTTACAGTGGAGCTTGGCTGTGCAGCGATTGCACGTTGCCAGTAAGCCTGGTCTACAAAGACAGTTCCAAAGTTTCCTACAATATTGATAACACCAAAGATTAACCCACCAGCAGAAGCCATTGTGAGATATGCACCCATTGCATTGCCCCATGTACTCGAATCACCTGGATCAGAGCCACCTGGATGGAAAGTTGGGTTCATAACTGGATTCAAGTCAGCTGCGGCTGCAAGTTTTTCATACATTCCTTCAACTCCGCCCGTAACTGGACTGATGAAGAATACCATAGCAACGAAGGTAAGAATTACACAGTAAATGATTACAGTGTGCATATAGTCTGCTACAAATGTGGCCTTTAGACCGCCTACTAACGTATAGACCATGACACCTACTGGAATCAAAAATGCTGCAATTGTAATGTCCATTCCTGTTAGACCGTTTACAACTGCTGCGCCTCCAAGTAGAAGCATACCAGTTACAATCATGTTACATGTTAATGCAAAACCTAAGAAAATTTTGTGAGTACCATTACCAAATCTTGCTCTGATAATTTCTAAGAAAGTGTGAGCATTTGGTGCCTTACGTTTGAGCTCAATTGCCAAAATTCCGAACAAAAGAACCTGAATTGTTGCTCCAGAAGCATACCAGAATGGTCCGCTTATACCGTAAAGATACGCTACTGTCGAAGATTGAAGCAGTGTCGCAGCCCAAGTCCATGCAGATACGATTGCTGCAGCCGTTAAACCTGTCTTGATAATTCTACCAGCAGTGTTAAACCATTCTGAGCTTTGAACGTGACCAAGATATTTTTCCTCCATCTTAATTTCGGCTGAAATTACACCTGCAAAGATTGCACCGAGGCCTACAACGATAAACCAGCCAATTGACTCATCTAAAACCTCACCGAGTCTAAATTCACCAACACCTGCAGTAGTACCTCCTGCTGCTGCAGCATCAGGCATTAATGCAAATATCAATGAAAATACGAATAAGCTACCAATAGCTATAACTGGTTTCCGTTTCAACAGATTTCCCAGAAACCCAGTGTATTTAACTTTAATGCCAGCAATTAATTTATTAACCCCCACTCAGTGCCAGATCCCCATGATTGTCTTTGATCGATATATCAACAAAAAATAGGATGAAATTAGATTTTTTTAATTTCTGGTATCTTGTTGTTTCCGATATCAAATCCATCCCGTCTAAGATACTTTAGTACCAATTTGTAAACAAGTTCATCATGCTTTACTTTCTCTAATAGTTCTGACCAAAGTAAATTTCCGTTCTTTTCAATTTCTGGCTTTAGTTCTGCTGTAAAATCCTCTGCCATTTGTTTACACTCCTCATATGTTTTACCGTGTCTGTAAGCGGTACCACCACTAGAGCAGCTGTCCATATATTCAACTAGAACTAGTAATGTAAAAACCATTATCATAACTAGACAAGTTTTAAAATGGCAACTTCACAGACTCATCATGAATTTTGAAGCCAATGACATGAAGGTTTTAGGCGCAATTGTTGGTGGAGGAAAAACATTCAAAGATATAAGAGTAACCACTAGATTGGACAAGGACGAACAAGAAAAAATTTTAGGGTTTTTAGATCAAAATAAGTTAATCACTGCTACCGAAGGCACAAGTTTTTTCGGTCAAGCGAAATTCTATTTTGCAGCAACTGATGAAGGCACCAAAAAAGTTCATGAATATATCGAGGAACTAAAAGGTGAATGGAAGAAGATTATTCAGTTTGTGACTGATGGGCAAAGAGAGGAACTTGATGAATATATGAAACAGAATAAATTTCTTGTAAATATGATGTTATTTTTCAAAATAATTAACTTACCAGCGTTAGGCAGACTAAATCTTAGATTTCTCATTGAAGGAAAGCATCTTTGTTATAAATGTAAGAAAGAGCTTGGAAGATTCGCTTTAAAGTTTTCAGTTTCAGATTGCAGAAAGCGTGGACTAAAGGTGCCAAAGGGATTGACAACACAGGATGAAATTTGTGCTGATTGTTTTGACGGATTAGCAGTACGCTAATCTTTTTTCGGTTTCATACGATTTTTTATGACTCTGAATAGTAATCGAATTATAATAAAAATTATTACAAGAATTATTGCATAAATCCACACCTGTTCAGTAAATTTATCTTCATGCTCTCTTTCATCTAATGGTTTATCATGTAACGGTCCTGATTCAAACTCTATTTCCGCAAATACAGAAGTTGATGTGACACTAACAATCAATGAAAAAAATAAGATAAACAGAATAAATTTTTGGTTCATGTCTCTATGATTTACTACAAAGCTCTCCTAAAACACCGCTTAACGACTTTGGATGTATGAAAGTGACTCTAGTTCCAGCAGATCCAGGTTTAATTTTACCTAAAAATTGTATGCCACAACCTTCCATTCTAGTTACATCTCCTTCTATGTTTTTTGTTTCAAGTGCAATATGATGTAAACCACTTCCACGCTTTTCTAAAAATTTTTTAATTGGACTTGAGTCATTAGTTGGCTCCATCAATTCTATGTTTGCGTTCTCTAGGTGAAGTATTGCAACCTTGACGCCTTCAGATTCTACAGTCTCATACTCTACGTCCTTAACATCAAATGCTTCTTGGTAAGTTTTGGTAGATTTTTCTACATCTTCAACTGCAATTGCAACATGATCAATTTTCAAATTAAAATATCTCCCTTGGTCTGTACTGACCAAAAACTTCCCTGAATGTGTTACTAATTTCGCCCGTTGTAGCATATGCCTCAACAGCATCTAAAATGAACGGCATCAAGTTTTTATCGGTCTCGGCTGCCTTCTGCATTTTTGATAGGGCAGATTGTGTTTTTTTATTGTCTCGTGAACCACGAAGTTGCTTTATCGCCCTTTCCTGTCTTTTTCCAAGTGAATCATTTATTCGCAAAAGATTTTGTTTTCCCTGTGACTTTTCACCAAACTTGTTAACACCAACCAATACACGTTCTTCGCTGTCAACTTCTTTTTTGAGTCTATACGCATTTTGTCTAATTTCAGATTGGAAGAAACCTTTTTCGATTGATTTTAGTGCTCCACCCATCTTGTCAATCTTTTTGAGATAATTCCATGTTTGCTCTTCAATTTCATCACAAAGATATTCCAAATAATGAGAACCCGCCATTGGATCAACCGTCTTTGTAATTCCGCTTTCATATCCTATAATCTGCTGTGTGCGTAGCGCAATCTTGGCCGCCTCCTCAGTGGGAAGTGCCAAGGCCTCGTCCTTTGAATTTGTGTGAAGAGATTGTGTGCCACCTAGAACTGCTGCCATCGCCTGTATTCCAACACGAACAATATTGTTGTCCGGTTGCTGTGCAGTCAATGATTCACCACTTGTTTGGGTGTGGAACTTTAACTGCAGTGACTTGGGATCCTTTGCATGAAATCTCTCTTTTAGAATTTTTGCGTAGACCTTACGCGCAGTTCTAAATTTTGCAATTTCTTCGAAAAATTCTATTGTGCAACAGAAAAAAAATGAAAGCCTTGGTGCAAAGTCATCAATCTTTAGCCCACGGTCTATACAGGTTTGAATATATTCAATAGCGTTTGCAAGGGTAAATGCAATTTCCTGCACTGCAGTTGCACCAGCTTCCCTCATATGATATCCTGATATTGAGATTGGGTACCATTGTGGTACATTCTTTGCACAGTAAGCAATCATGTCTCCTATAAGCCTCATTGATGGCTCAGGCGGGTAGATGTACGTATTTCGCGCAACATACTCCTTCAAGATATCGTTTTGTGTCGTACCTCTAAGTGCTTTGCCGGGAATGCCCTGTGACTTCCCAACAGCAATATAGTATGCCAAAAGCGTAGATGCCGTTGCATTGATTGTCATTGATGTTGAAACTTTTTCTAAGTTAATTCCATTCAAGACAGTTTGCATGTCCTTTAGTGATGAAATTGATACACCAACTTTGCCAACCTCACCTTCAGCATGTGACGAGTCTGGGTCGTGACCGATTTGAGTCGGTAGATCAAATGCCATAGAAAGACCCGTCTGTCCCTTTTCCAACATAAACCTGTAACGCTTGTTTGTTTGTGCAGCATCACCAAATCCTGAATACTGTCGCATTGTCCACAGTCTGTCACGATACATTCCAGAATGAATCCCTCGTGTAAATGGATATTTTCCAGACTCGGTGTCTTTAGATTTTTTTGGTTGCCTGTAATAAATTGACTTTACAGGAATATTGGAATCCGTTACAAACTGTTTTGGTTTTGTTTTCTCTTTTGCCATTGTAATCACTTTAGTATGCTTTTAGATATGTTATCAGCAGCTTCAAATGGATCAATCTTTTTTGCCTGTACTTTCTTAAGGTATTCCGAGTAAGACTTGCTTGAAAGCAGTGTTGCTGCAACCTTTTTGTTAATGTTGCTTAAAACAATATCATCAAGTTCCATTGCAAGCTTTTGCTTTTCTGACAATTTTTTATCCTTCTTCTTCTCTGTCATAAGTTTTTTTAATATTGTTATAAATTCGGGTATTCCGTTTCCAGTCTTTGACGACATCTTAAGAATCAATGGGTTTTTTTCCACAGTGCCAATAAAGTCTTGAACTGATTGAAACAGCTGCGATGCACCGTCAAGTTCACTCTTGTTTACAATATAGATATCACCAATTTCAGTAATACCTGCCTTTATCGTTTGAATACTATCGCCTGTATGTGGGTTAAACACAACAATCGTAATGTCAGCAATGTTAGAGATTTCTATCTCAGTCTGTCCTGCACCAACACTCTCAATGATTATTGGATCAAACCCTGCATACTCCAGCACTCGTATGCTGTTACGTATTGATCTGGAGACAGCACCAGTTGCACCCCTTGATGCTATACTTCTGATATATGTCCCAGAATCTGTTGATTCTGTCATTCGCACCCTGTCACCAAGTATTGCACCACCAGATATGTGACTGGTAGGGTCTATTGCTAGCACTGCAGGTTTCATACCCAATTTTTTCAACTGGATTGATGTTTTGTCTATTAACGATGATTTTCCAACACCAGCTGATCCAGTTATACCTATAATCACTGATTTTCCTGATTTTTTGAATATTTTTTTAATCAATTTCCTTGATTCTTTTTCGTCATTTTCAAAGATAGTAATTGCCTTTGCGATAGCACCGCGTTTTGCCTTTTTTAAATCAGAAAACAAATCCATTATAGATATACTGGTTTCTTCAATAAAAATGAGTTTGTGCCAAATAATCAGGAATTTGCTTCAATATCCTCATCGAGGTCTTTTCCAAAACCCTTCCACCATTTCCTAACTTCCTTGGTCACAAAAAAACTTTGTTTGAATTAACATATAGAACTACCGATTTGTTAAATTTTACTATAGATTACTCTTGGTTTCATTTCATCACTCAAATGAATTTCAGTTTTCAAACCAATCTTTCCAAATTTCTCATGATCTAAAGTAAATGTTACTGGCATTGTTGCCCAACCATATTGTGGCGTAGAATTAATTTGAACCGTCTCTACAAAAGATTGTTGTAAGAATTCCTTATGAAATGTTTTTTCCATCCCAAGAATTTCAAGAGTTACTAATCTTGTCATTTCAGAACTGTCAACGTATTTTATCCTAACAATATTGTTTTCTGGCTCGTACACAGCATCTACGAAAATTGTTTGTGATATCAATGACTCGTCTATCCCTGAATCTGATAACCCAGTGAACGCTATGAGTAATACAATAGCTACACAAACAATGCCAACTATTTTCTTATTCATTATTATGCAAATTCTTTTTTCACGCGCCGTAAAAATCTTGATCTTATTCTTACCCTTTCCAATGTTTGCTCCAGTATACGTTCAGTTCCGGGCATGGGATTTTTCTTGAAAAATGTGCGTACATCATCTTCCTGCTTATCATCAATAACTCCACCAACACTTGCAACAATCCTATTCGCCAAAGGATTTCCCACACCGAATTTCTTAACTAATCTTTTCCAATGTTTCTTAAGCCATGGCCAAAGAATATCCTTACCATAAATATTAGCTGATATACTCATTATTGGTACACGGATATTTTGTGAACGTACAGCAGGAGTCAGAGAAAATTCAAGTGTTTTTAGGAGTAAGTTTTTTTGCTTAAAATTACACATTGCGCTAAGATATCTTAGTTTTTCTTCTTGCAGTGTTGCTTTTTTGTATAACGATAAAAGTTTACTATGGATCTTTTTATCCCCCTGCCATGCAATCAAGGCAAAAACTGGTTCTTGTAGGTCAGCTGCAAGTGAGTTTTTATTTTTAAGAAATTTGGCAAAACGTTTTTTGGACTCAGCAAGTACATTCTCATCACCTAGCTTACCAAGTGCAGTAATCACAAAGCTGCGTAATAATGCATCTGTATGCTTTTCATGTTTTTTAGAATCCCAGCCAAGACGGTCTAATATTGTTCCCAAAAACTGTACAGCATATGTACGTATTTCATCGGAGAATTTTTCCTTGATGGTAAGCTTGTAAAGATAGTACAAATTCTGTGCCAAATCAAGTAAAGTGATATAGTTATCCTCGTCGTGATAGGATGTCGTAAGATCAAGATATTCCTGTAATTGTTTTGTGCCTGATATACAATATGAAAACAAGTCGTTCTGCAGACTCCACCTGTCTACATGATTTAGTATTTTTTCATCAATAAGCAGTGACAAATTTGCTAGAGTGTTATCGTCATATTGAACTCTATAAAATCCGTGGCGCCCGGAATTAATTAGAAAATTTGAATCAGTGTTTTTAAGTGATAATGTGCTAGAACGTGATTTCAACAAGATTGATCTTTGATGGTTTCCCTCCTCAATTGTTATTGGGATTGCCCATTTGCCTTTAGATAATTTGCTGCCATCAGATAAGAATCGTCTCTGTGTTAGTGATATTTTTGAATTTTCTCGCTTTACGTCTACAACCGGATAACCAACTTGATCAATCCATGTCTTCATCATTGAACTGACAGGTTTATTTGAAATCTTTCCTATTGAATTCCATAAATCTTGTCCCTCAGCGTTTGAGAACTTGTGACTTGTCAGATAGTGCTTAAGACCCTTACGAAAGTTTTCTAATCCAACATAATTTTCAAGCATGCGTAATACATTACCACCCTTGTCGTAGCTTATTACATCAAAGATCTCCCTAATTTGTGCAGGGTGCTTTACATCTACATCTATAGGATGAGAGTTTCTTAGGGAATCAAGACTCATTGCCTGTAGCATTGCATCATCCAGAAATTGATCCCAAAGATCCCATTCTGGATAAAACTTGTCAACAATCTTCGTTGCCATAAATGTTGCAAAACTTTCATTCAACCAAAGATCATTCCACCATTTCATCGTTACAAGATTACCAAACCATTGATGTGCTATCTCATGTGAGATTACTTCAGCAATGTACTGTTTTGTCCTGGTTGAAGATGTCTTTGGATCATAAAGTAATATTGCCTCCCTAAATGTAATTGCACCCCAATTCTCCATTGCGCCTGCAGCAAAATCAGGAATTGCTATCATGTCAAGCTTTGGCAGAGGATATTTTATGCCAAAATATTTTTCATATTCAGAAAGAAACTTTTTGGTAAAGTCTAGAGAGAGTTTTCCTTTGTTCTTGTTACCCTTTGTGGTAACTATTCTTATCTTGATGTTTCGTAATCTTCCGTGAAGATATTCAAATTCACCAACACCGAGATAAAGAAGATATGTTGACATTATAGGGGTACGACCAAACTTATACAAGATCTTCGAGTCTACATTTTTTTTGGATATTACAGACATATTTGAGATTGCATCATGATGTCTGTCAACTAGTAATGAAACATCAAACGTC
>ERZ651768.3495-NODE-3495-length-10492-cov-12.619107_pt1 | contig 10492 bp, 9 predicted proteins | sample MGYA00514754_ERZ651768 | MGnify/ENA metagenome assembly ERZ651768 | reverse complement strand
CTTACAAAAAAACAAGCGCAAACCGATACAAAATAAGCCGGGGGCTGAAATGCAAGGCAGGAGGCTGCTTAATCCATAGAAAGCATTGAAAACGTTGCCGCACTTTAATCGCGTTGGCACACTCCGCCGCGCATGAGGGAATACTTCCTGGCATGGACGGAGTCGCTTGAGCAGTTTGTCCTGGACGTGATTTATGGGCAGCGCAAAGGGAAGCGCGCCGCCCTGCTCCGCGTCGTTCTCTATTTGTTGTCGAAAGTGTTCACTGTCGCCGTCAAAGCGCGGCGGTTCCTATACAACTTTCGCATCATTCGGGACTCTACCCTTGGTGTGCAGGTGATTGCGATTGGCAATCTCACCGCCGGCGGTACCGGAAAGACGCCTGTGGTGGAAAAGTTCGCGCGGGAGCTTCAGGACGCCGGCCGCAAGGTGGCCATCCTCAGCCGCGGCTATCGCTCGAAGCCGGCACCCATGCACGAACGGCTCGTGAACAAGATTCTGCTTCGCGAGGATATCATCCCCCCGAAGATTGTGTCGGACGGAAAATCCCTGTTGCTCGACTCGGAGAAGGCGGGGGATGAGCCTTACATGCTTGCCTCAAACCTTCGGGATGTGGTCGTGCTGGTGGACAAGGACCGGGTCAAGGCAGGGCGTTATGCCATTGATAAATACGGGTGCGACACCCTGCTGCTCGACGACGGTTTCCAGTACTGGAAAATTAAGGGTCGCCGGCGTGATGTGGTGTTAATTGACCGCCAGCAGCCGTTCGGCAACAACGGCAAGCTTTTGCCCCGAGGCACCCTTCGCGAGCCTCCCTCACACCTCTCCCGTGCACACATTGTGTTCATCACAAAAAGCGACGGAGACACAGAGGAATTGCGGGGCAAGATTGCCAAGTACAACCCTAAGGCGAGCATCATTGAGTGTGTGCACAGCCCTCTTTATTTTGAGGATGTGTTCACCGGCGACCGGGTCGGGCTTCACCTCTTGAAGGGGAGGAAAATTGCGGCTCTCAGCGGCATTGCCTTGCCAGTCAGCTTCGAGGAAAGCCTGATTGCGCTGGGCGGTGATCTTGTTTACACCAAGCGATTTGTGGATCACCACCGCTTCACCCAGCAGGAAATCCTGAATGTGATCAATCGTGGTAAAACAAGGCTGGCGGACTTCATTGTTACCACGCAAAAGGACGCCGTCCGGTTCCCTAAAATAGACCGGCGCGACCTTCCTATTTATTTCATGCGCGTGGAAATCAAGATTCTAAAGGGGGCAAAGAATTTTCAGGATTGTGTCCGGCAGATTTGCTTCCACTGATCCGGTGAATTCCCTCTTTTACTACCTGGCCCGGTTTTTTATTGGCGTGATACAGTTGATGCCCCTGAAAGTGGTGGCGCTGGCCGGCCGGGTTGGTGGGTTTCTGTTTTATTTTTTGGATGTGAGGCACCGCAGGGTCGCTGTGAATAACCTGTTGGCAAGCCTGGGTAATTCACATTCAAAGAAGGAGATTATTTCCATTGCCCGTGAAAACTTTTGCCGTATTGGAGAAGTGTACTTTTCCGCCCTGAAGACTGCTGCCATCCCGACCGAAAAAATCGGGTCTGTATTGTCTTCCAAGGGGCGAGAAAACATAAGCTTGGCGAAGCAGGAGGACGGCTCACTACCTAGTTTTCTGTTTGCGATGGGCCATTTTGGCAATTTTGAACTTTATGCCAAATCTGGTGTGTTTGTTCCGGGTTTTGAGCTTTCAACTACATATCGCGGTTTCCGGCAGCCGTGGCTCGAGCAGCTGATCCTGTCGCTAAGGAGAAAATCGGGCGTTTCTTTATTCGACCGTCGTTGGGATGGTGGAAAACTGCGGGCTTTCATGAACCGTCCTGGAACGATCACTGGGTTGCTGGCCGACCAGAGTGCGGGTAGAAGCGGCTTGAGGCTTCCTTTTTTTGGTCGTCCCTGCTCTGTTACCCCTGCCCCTGCTCTCTTTGCTCTGCGCTATAATCTGAGCCTGCACGGCTGCTTTTGCCGGCGCTTGGGGTTAGGCCGCTGGGAGATTGATGTTGGTCCTGAGATTCCAACTCATCACTGTGATCAAGCCCGGCCTATTGAGGATATAATGTCAGATATCAACTCCCAATTTGAGTCTTTTATTCTTGAAGACCCTGCGAACTGGTTTTGGGTACATGACAGGTGGAAAAAGCCGGAAAGAGCTCAAGTTAGAGGTTCTCTTTAGATGGCCTCTTTGATTGTTTTTCTGGTTTCTTCTTTGCCTATGATGTTCGCATTGGCATTATCACATACAGAAATGGTTTGTTCACTTTTATTACTCCCGGGCTCAGTTGATCCGTAAACTCGAAGTTAATTTCTTCCTCTTCCAAGGATTTCAATGGATCTATAAAATATTGGGGGTTAAATGCTATGGAGGTTTCCTCTCCTGAGTAGTTAATTGCCATGGTTTCCTGACTTTCTCCCACTTCTGGCGTGTTTGCTGTTAACTTCAGTGTGTTTTCTGTAAACGTCATCTTTACTGAGTTTGCCTTATCGCTTGTCATTATCTCGGCTCTTCTCACAGCGTGCAATAGTTCTTCCTTGTCCATAGTCACCCTGTGCTTTGACTCTGATGGAATAACTTGTTTGTAGTTTGGATATGCTCCTTCTACCAACTTTGTTACCACTACGGTTTCTTCCTCTTTTTCTTTTCCCATGCTAAAGGAGGCTTGGTTTTCTGTTATTTTAATATCCATATCTCCTTCTTCCTCGAGTTGCCTGCTCAGCTCTTGAACGGCCTTGGTTGGCACTATGACTTCTATTGGGCTTTCCTGTGATTGCTCTACCTCTTCTTCTGCTAATGCTAATCTTCTGCCATCGGTTGCAACCATTGTTAGTTTTTTGTCCCTGAAACTTAAAAAAAGCCCGTTAAGTACATACCTGTTTTCATCGAGTGAAACTGCATATGCTGTTCTACGTAGCATCGATTTTACTTTTACTTGCTCCATTCTTATTGTGTTTTGCTCCTTAAATTCTGGGATTGGCGGGAATTCCTCCGCTGGTAGTCCGTTCACCTTCGTTGAAAAAGACCCTGATTCAAGGGAACATAGATTTCCTGTTACCTCAATCTCTACTTGGTTTCCCTCTACTTCCCTTGCTATGTTATGAAGTTTTTTTACTGGTATTGTAAATGAACCTTCCTTCTCTACTTTGGCTTGTACTTTTTTTGATATTGTCACGTCTAGATCAGTTGCCGTTAAACACAACTGCTTTCCTTTTGCACACAACAAAACATTAGCAAGAATTGGCAGCGTTGTTCTTGTGGACACAACATTTTGTACAGCTTGAAGACCTTTGATGAATTCCTCTTTGCTAATTGTCAGTTTCATCTGCGCGCACATAATATAAATCTCTTCTTTAAAAGGGAATCTTATTATTAAGGGGTGTTGATAAGTGAATAAAACAATAAAAATGTAGTTTTGCAGTGTTTATTTTGAAAATTTAAAGAAAAAGGGAAGTCAGTAAATAGAAGATTGAAGGCATAAAAGGGATTTATTAATTAAAGTAGAGTTACAATTAACAAATTTTACAAAGGTAGTTCAGGCCAATCGAATTCGTTCTATCGCTGTTGGAAATCTATCCAGAACAAATTCAATTTCTTCTTCAGTAGTTTCCCTGCCAAGAGAAAAGCGAACTAAAGAAGAAGCCTCAATATCAGTTTTACCCAAGGCAGAAAGGACATGAGAAGGATTAAGAGAGCCGGCAGAACAGGCAGAACCGGAAGAAGCGCAAATTCCATCCAAATCAAGAGAAGCAAGCAGGGTAATGCTATCGATTTCAGGGATGGTAAAGGAGCAGGTATTAGATAAACGAGAGGCATAAGGACAAACTAAATTGACTCCTGGTAAAGAGTGAAGGGAAGAAAGACGATCAATAAAAGGAGTCATCAAATTCCTATCAAAAACAGGAGAAGGAACAAACAAAGAGATAGCTTCAACCAAACCAGCAATAGCAGCCATGTTTTCAGTACCGGCGCGACGCTCGTTTTCATGGCTTCCACCAAACAAGATAGGGTCTAGTGATAAAGGAGACCTAATAAACAAAGCACCACTTCCCTTGGGACCATAAAATTTATGGCCACAAATGGAGACTAAGTCGGCATTAAACTGTTGTATATTGTCAAAAGGTTCCTTTCCAAACCATTGCACAGCATCCGTGTGAAAACACACCCCAGACCGACGACAAACGGAACCCAGCTCGGAGACAGGTTGAATAGTCCCCGTCTCATTATTAGCAGCCATAATGGAAACTAAGATGGTTTTATCACAAATGGCATTTTCTAAATCTTGTGGGTTAACTATACCTTCAACATCAACCGGTAGTATGGTCTTCTCAAATCCCTCTTTATTCACAAGATATTCAATAGCATGCAAGACCGCATGATGCTCCACAGCAGAGGTAATTATATGTCTCCCTTTGGGCTTCAAAAACCGAGCAGTTCCACAGATCGCCATATTGATGCTCTCAGTAGCGCCGCTAGTGAAAACAACTTCGCTCGCTTTGCATTTCCAAACCCCGGCAACCCGTTCACGGCAATCATCTAAAAAGGCACGAACTTTCCTGCCAACACTGTGAATGCTGGAAGGATTGCCATAAAAATCGCCAAAAAAAGGCAACATTGCCTCTCTAACTACGGGATCAAGAGGCGTCGTTGCATTGTAATCGAGATATATCGATTTCACATGCGGTTCCCTACCGAAAAAAAGTCACAATCACAACAGCAATGGGCACAACAGCAGAAAAGAAGGAGAAAAACAGGGTTGAAAAATGTGAACAAGTCAATAGTGACATCAAATTAGGAGAAACAAGCAAAGTTGTTCACAACATGACAGAATTCCAATTTAATGGTCGCTTGACCAAGGGAAAAAATCAGGCAGACGCTTTAGTAGCCACAGCGTCTCGTGGAACCTCGGCAAGGATTTTATCCAACACGAGGTCGGATGTAACACCTTCCGCCTCCGCTTCAAAATTGACGATTAGGCGATGGCGCAAGGCGGGCAGGGCAAAAGCGGCGATATCGTCGAAGCTCACGTTGAAACGACCCTCCGTTAGTGCCCGAACCTTGGCACCAAGCAGCAGTGTTTGTGCACCTCGGGGGCTGCTACCAAATCGCAGAAACTGGTTCGTGATGTCCAATGCAGTTTCCGAGTTGGGATGCGTCGCCAGGACAAGGCGTACCGCGTAGTCCTTCACGTGGGAGGCGACAGGCACTTGTTGAACTAGCTGTTGCAACTCAATGAGAGAGGTACCATCAACAACAAGTTTGACATCAACACTGCCGCCCTCTGTTGTGCGTGTCACCACTTCAGAAAGCTCATCGGCACTCGGGTACCCCACGAGCAACTTGTAAAAGAAGCGGTCGAGTTGTGCTTCAGGCAGAGGGTAGGTGCCTTCCTGGTCAATCGGGTTTTGGGTTGCCAAGACAAAAAAAGGCAAATCCAGCTTGCGGATCTTTCCACCGATCGTGACGCTGCGCTCCTGCATGGCCTCCAGCATTGCCGACTGGGTCTTTGGGGTGGCCCGGTTGATTTCATCCGCTAAAACCAGGTGTGAAAAAATGGGTCCATGCTGAAACTCAAACGCGCGCCTGCCATCGTCGGTTTCGTGCACCATATTGGTGCCCAGAATATCCGCCGGCATGAGGTCTGGCGTGAACTGGATGCGGTTGAACGAGAGGTCGAGGACCTGGCTTAAAGTACGAACCAACAGTGTTTTACCCAGGCCGGGCACGCCTTCAAGCAACACATGGCCGTTGGCAAAAAGCGCATTGAGCGTACCGTCAACAATCGCTGCCTGACCAACTATTATCTTGCCGATTTCCTCGCGGAGAGCGTCATATGTTTCCCTGAATTTATCGATCTTTTTCTCGGGGCTCATCTGGTTTTCCTTATTGCCAATTGGACGGACAGGTGCATGGCCAAGTGCTATTTTTTAAGGTCGTCAAAATAATTCCGAACCGAGTTTCGATAGACACGCGGCACCTTGTCCTGATTCAACGCATTGCGTGCATCCGATTGTGCGGCGCTCGCCGCTTCCAGGAATTGTACCCTGCTGTTGCCCTTGATGCTCACACCTCGAAGCGTGATGCTCGGCATCGGACCCCTGGGATTGATCTTCCCCTTGACGCGAGTGGACACCATGTCCTCCGGCACTTTACCTTCCCCGCGATCAGCGTTGCCTCGGGCGTCCATGTCAGGTCGCGAGATGCCGGAGTTGTCCCATCGTTGAGCAAGGTCATCCGGCGAACGTTGGTAGTTGTCATTTCCCCAGGTGCCGACGCCGCCACCCGGCCTGCTGCTTGGGCCAACCCCAGGTTTTTGGGTGGAGCTAAACGATTGGCTGTTGCCCACCGCCAGCTGCGCGCGTTCCAGGTTTTGCAGGGAGGCCATCATGTTTTCCATGTCGCCCAGTTGCTGTAGCGCCTTCTTCAACTCTTGCGCAGCTTCAGCCAGCGAGCGCGAAGCACCGGCCTTGTCACCCTCCCCGGCTTTCCCCTTCGCACTGGAGAGGCAATTTGAGCACTCGCCAAAATTCTCCGCCGGTCCGAGCGCGTCCTGCAACTCCTGAATCATTTTATCGAGTTGTTCGGGCGCCAGCTGCGCCGAATCCAATTGCGACATCATCCTTTGCAGCGACTCGAGCGCGGCAGGGACTTGTCCTTTCTCGAGCTGTTCACCGAGCGTTTTGCCGATCTCCGCCATCTGCAATTGCAGGTTCTGCATTGCCTTGGCCAAGTCAGCCATTTTCTGCAAATCCTCCTCAGCAATCTTCAAATTCTTTAGGAATTGATCAATATCGCTGGACTCCAGCGCTTGCAACGCCTCGTCAATATCCGGCATTTCCAGCCCCATTTGCTCTGCCATTCTGGCCAGGTCAGACAGGGACTTGGCCAATTGCTGACGGGCCTGCTGTCCCTCAGGCGAGGAGGCTTCCGGCAGGCTTCCGGCGGTATTTTTGATGGCATCCATTTCCGACTTCAGCTCATCAAACTGCTCCGACGTGGTGTCCTTCGCGTCGCCGAGGCTCTTTTTTAATTTATCCAGTTGTCGCTGCATCTCGGTTTTCGATTGTTGAGCGATCCCCGGTGGAGCCAGAGCAGACTGCTGCAATTTCCTGAGCGAATGCGCCAGGGCAAGTTTGCTGGATTGATCGCGCAACTGTTCCGCCAGGCTCGAAAGCTTGGCCAGGGCCTCGTCGCGCATGAGTATGCCCCGCGTGAACTCCCGGCCAAGTTCCTGCACCGACTCAAGTGCTTTCTCAGTCGGCTCGAAGTGCGGCGGAGTCGTCGTCACTTGCTGCTTGGTCAGTGCCTCCAGGTTTTGTCCGACATCCTCAATGATCACCGAGTCGCGTTGTTGATCGAGATACGCCAGGCTGCGATTCTCCGGCACAAACATAAGCCCGAAACAGGCGGCCAGCACTAGCAGGGTCCAATGGCACACCTTCGGCAACTGGAGTGGCAGAAGTTTTCCCGCCTCAATTTTGTCCGCCGCCTTTGCGGCGTCTCTGATAACCAACGCGGACCAATCGGAGTTTTCTGCGTCGCTGTTCGTCAATTCGATCGCAGTGCTGAGGCGCTCCTTCAATCCCGTTTCGCTGTCAAGCCAGCGGGCGGTGTCAATTGCGTCGAAGCGCTTGGCCAAGCCTAACAGCAAGGCGCCGACTGGAAACGCCAAGCCGATAATGCCTGCCCAAAGCAGAGAGACCTGCGGAATCGGGGCGAGTTTGAAAATGACCAATGCCACCAGCCACAGGCAAACGCCGAGCAGCAATCCACGCCACATGCAGCGCCAACCATGTTGAATTTTCCTACGGCTTGCCGCGGCTTGTATTTTGCCGTTGATGACCTGTTTTTCGCTCATGCAAAGCCTCAATGCTGCGCCCAACACCCTTTATTTGCGAGGGTTAAATGACCCAGTTACAATGAAAAACGGCTGCCTGAAGACAGCCGCAAAATGAGATGTGTTCAAAAAGACTTAACCCGCTGCGGGGAGTTTAAGGTGGCGCTTAGCCAGAACTTTCTTGGTCTGCTCCTTACGGAATGCATCGTAGATTTTCCGGTATTTGGCCGACTTCACGCCGAGGATGGACACGGCCAACAATGCCGCATTGATCGCACCCGGTTTGCCGATGGCCAACGTGCCCACCGGTACTCCAGCCGGCATCTGCACGATCGACAGGAGCGAGTCCATGCCCTTGAGCGAGGCGGACTCCATTGGCACGCCGAGCACCGGCAGCGTCACCTTGGCGGCGATCACACCGGGTAAATGCGCCGCCCCACCTGCCCCGGCGATGATGACCTCGATTCCCTTTCTCTCCGTCGTGGCGAGGTATTTCATCAGCGCATCGGTGGCGCGGTGCGCCGAGATTGCCTGGGCTTCCCAAGGGATGCCGAGGTCGTCGAGCTTCTGCGCGGCATGGGACATCACGCCCCAGTCGGACTGGCTCCCCATGAGAATGCTAACCAATGGTTTTTTTGCTTTTACAGCCATAGACAATCAAAAAAGTGCTCAACGCACGCCAAGTAAACTTGGCCAAGCGCTAAAAATCAAACTTGTTTCCGCTGCCGCTTAACCAAGCTCAGTGGTCGCGCTTGAGCAGATAATCGGCCAACGCCTCCAGGGCCACCGCTTTGCCTTTTAACGGCTTGAGAGCAGCATAGGCCTTGGCCGTCAGGTCAGCGGCGATCTTGCGCGACTTGGCCAAGCCGACAATCGACGGATAAGTCGCCTTTTGCACGGCGGCATCCTTGCCGGCGGTCTTGCCCAACTGCTCCGACGACTGGGTTACATCGAGGATGTCGTCGATCACCTGGAAGGCCAGGCCGACATGGTAGCCAAAATCGCTCAGCGCCAGAAGCTGGCGCGGTGTGGCGTTGGCCGACATGCCACCGAGCCGCACCGAGCAGGTCAGCAGCGCGGAAGTTTTACGCTCGTGAATGTAGCGAAGTTGTGCGCGCGTCACAGGCTTGCCTTCGCCCTCAAGATCAGCGACCTGGCCGGCGATTAGTTCCGCGTGCCCGGCCGTCTTGGCAAGTTCGCCGACGTAATCGTTCTGCCTGTATCGCTTGGTTGGCCTGGCTTGGTTGGCCAGATCAAACGCCAAGGTCAGGAGAGCGTCGCCGGCGAGCACCGCAATGCCCTCGCCGTAAACGACGTGGTTGGTCGGCTTGCCCCGGCGCAAGTCGTCGTCGTCCATCCCGGGTAGATCGTCGTGGATCAGCGAGTAGGTGTGGATGCACTCGACGGCCGAGCCAAGAATCAGCGAGTCGCTAGCCCTGCCCCCGCACGCCTCGGCGGCGGCCATGCAGAGGATCGGCCGGAGCCTTTTGCCGCCAGCGAACATCGAGTAGCGCATCGACTCGTGCAGCGTCCTCGGCTTGGCCGAAGCCTTGGGTAGATGTTGGTTCAGCGCGGCATTGACCCGCTTCACGCCTCGGTCGATGTAGCGCTTAACTGAGAATAAACTTGGCTTGGCCTTTCTGTTCGGGGAAACCGGCACCCGGCGGTTTTAAGCAAGCCTCCGAAGACTCACAAGACAGGAATAGGGTAAAGACACGCAAAAAGGCGACACAAAAACCTTGAATTGCAAGGCGGGGAAAGGGTCTAATTCCTTCAGTTAAAGCACACGCAAAATGAAAACAAAAATCACCCTCGTTGTCGGGCTGGCTCTTGGCTTATTAAGCGCAGAAAAAATTCATGCTGAGCATAAATCCTCCTATTCGAGTATTTATTCGCCCTCTCTAAAAGCCAAGACGCTCAAGCCGGACCTGTTCGGCAAGACCCGCACAGAATACTTCACAAAATACGGCGAAAAAGTGGGGACTTCCGAGGCTCGCAAACCGGATCTCTTCGGCAAGACCAAGACCACGTTTAAAGACAAATACGGCAAGACTTTGGGGACGACCACCGGGCAGAAGCAGGATTTATTCGGGAAAACCAAGACGGTCATCAAGGACAAGTATGGGAAAACCCTTGGAACGGCGGTTAAGGAGAAGCCGGATCTTTTCGGGAATGTAAAAACCACTTTTCATGATAAATACGGCCGAAAAATTGGAGCTGCCAAGACCGGCAAGCAGGATTTGTTCGGAAAAAAGAGAATCACCTACACAGGTCACAATCCGTTCAACTTTTTTAAAGACTCCGAAAAGAAAAAGTAAGGGCCCCAAGCGATCAATCAAAGCCGCAGCAGTCAGGAAATGAACCCGTTCCTCATGACAAACTCGCAGCCGCGCTATTGAAGGGGTGCCGAAGGCGATGAATTCAGTCGAATTGTTCACCCTTGAGCAGACAAATCTTATGAAGAAAGCAGCTACCATCATCCTCTTTACTATCCAATGGGCTTCGATCGACGCCCTGGACTGGCCCACCTATCGGCACGATGCCCAAAGGACAGGGATTACCAGCGAGCAGTTGGCCCTTCCATTGTCGAAAAGCTGGACATTTGTGTCCACACA
>ERZ651768.3494-NODE-3494-length-10492-cov-19.383869_pt1 | contig 10492 bp, 3 predicted proteins | sample MGYA00514754_ERZ651768 | MGnify/ENA metagenome assembly ERZ651768 | reverse complement strand
ACCCAAAGGATTTCTTGAACTGTCTTTGGGTCCAATATTTTTAATGGTATAACCCCTCAGACTTCTGGGTCCTCCCATAAAATACTTCTCAAAGGCTGGCAGATCATCATCACCATATCCGTCTGCCCATGAAATACTACCATGCAGCATTCCGACCAGCTTGCCGACGATGGGCCAATAACGACTGGCCTCATAAGACATCTTGTGAAATTTGGTACCTCCAAGACCTGCCAAGTCGAACCTTACCACATGGCGCGACCCAGAGGAAGGATTCATAAAATTGTTCCTGGTGTCTCTGACAAAGGAGGGAGAAACCCGACTGGTAACCCGCGTTTCATTTTTTAAATAACTTGTTGCTGTCACAACATCGGTGATTTCGGTATCGGCAAAATTGTAATTTATACCTGCCCAGTCATATTCAGAAAGAGATTTACCTAAACGAAATCCTGCACCAGTTTTCCTTGCCTTATAACTATAATAATTAGTTTTACGATTAAATGCGTCTACCCCCCCCGATATCGTTGTATCGAATATTCTTGGATCTGTGAAGGATAGATTGAAGTCGGTTCTCCTAGATGACAGGTTGGTAGAAAATACGAGTCTTCGCCCAGTTCCCAAAAAATTATTTTGCGAAATACCCGCATTGAATATTAAGTTTTCACTGGAACTAAACCCGGCACCAACATTCACAGAGCCTGTCTGACGTTCTGTTACGGTCGTTGTAATATCAACCAAATCTGGTTCCTTGCCTCGGCGAGTGTCGATTTTTACATCTTCAAAAAATTGAAGATTATTGAGACGCTGCTTACTTCGTCTCAGTTTCACGCTATCGAAAAGCTCGCCTTCTTTAAGGCGAAATTCCCGCCGAATTACATTATCCAACGTTCTCGTATTACCTATCACTGTAATTTCACCGACATAGACTTTTCGTCCTCTGTCAACCTCGATACTTACGTCGACTGTTCGTGAATTTTCGTTTATTTTTGTTATAGGATTAACATCTGCGTAGGCGTAACCACGCTCCGAGTAAATGTCACCAATACTCATGACCCCTGCACGCACTTTCGAAAGGCTATACACATCCCCCGTCTTCATTTGCAGCGCTTTTAAAACATCGTTTTCTGATACAGTGTCATCTGATTTGCCCGTTATCTTGCCGACTCTATACTTGGAACCTTCCTCAACAGAAATTGAAATATTGATTTCTTTATTTTTCTTATCAATATGGATGTTTGGTTCCTGCACCCGAGCGCGCAGATACCCATTGTCTTGGTAATATCCTTCCAACCGAAACACATCTAATTTCAAAATATCCTTCTTGTAAATCCCGGATTCATCAAGAAACGAAATCCAGGTTTCTGCTTTGGTTTCTATTTGATCCCTAAGTTCGTCCGCGGAGAAATTCTTGTTACCAGAAAAAAGTATATTCTTAATCCCGACTTTCTCTCCTTCACGAACTCTGATATGAATATCCATCAGATTCTTGTCTGACTTTTTCGAGATCACATCAACCTTTGCGAAGAAAAACCCTTTTTCCTGATACAACGACTTAATTTTTTCTTTCGCCTCTGTCGTCATGTGTTGCTGAAATGCTTCACCACGTTTAAATCCCAGTAGCTCGTCCATATCACTGTCTTCTATCTCTTTGTTTCCATAAAACAACACATTCCCAAGGGAAGGAATCTCCTCAACTATGAAAACTATCTCCATCCCTTCTGAGCCTTGCCGAGTTTCAACCCGAATGTCCTTGAATTGTCCAAGACCATATATCTGTTCAACGTCTTTACTGATTTGACTTCGGGAAAGAGGTTCCCCTTTGCGGGTTTTGATATAATAAAGGAGGGTCGAAGTCTCTACACGCTTGTTTCCTTCGATTTTGACCGAACCTACGAGATCTTCATTTTGAGCATGGGCATACGATGCCATGACAGGCATGAGAAAAAAAACGAGAGTAAATATAACAATTTGGGGCGTTTTGATCACGAATCAGAAAGTCTTTATTTTTTAAAAAGTTGTCCCTGTACCATGAGGCGGTAGGCCTTGGTAAAAAAAAAGTATTGGTGTCTTCGATCTCTACGGACCTAAAACATCAATACTTTACAATAATTTAGACTGATTTGGAAGTTACTTTATCCCTGCGCCTACAATCATTTTTTCACACGTTGACGGCACTCGATTTTTCAGTAAAAACCAAAGCGTCTTCTTGGAGGCTCACCTCGATCACGCCACCATTTTTGAATCTTCCCTTGAGCATTTCATCGGACAAAATATCTTCAAGGTGCTTTTGCAAGGCACGTTTGAGTGGCCTAGCCCCAAAACTCTTGTCGTAACCCTTTTCTGCCAACCACCTCTTAGCGTCCATCGTTACATCTAAGGTCAACCCCTGCTGAATCAACTGCTCATTGATCTGAAGAAGTTGAACATCCAAAATATTAACAATATGATCAATGTCTAGCGGCCTAAAAACTACTGTTTCGCTGAGCCTATTGAGAAACTCAGGGTTGAACATACGTTTGAGATCTCCCTTCAAATCTTTTTGCATCCGATCATGGCTCATTTCAAGATCATCTTTATGAAAACCCAATGAAGTCCCCTTATCCAAAGATCGTGAGCTGATATTGGAAGTCATAATGATGACCGTATTCTTGAAATCAATCACCCGACCATAACTGTCTGTCAGGCGCCCATCATCCATAATCTGCAACAACAGGTGGAAAACATCGGGGTTGGCCTTCTCGATTTCATCAAACAAAACGACAGAATAAGGTTTCCGTCTAACTTTCTCGGTAAGCTGTCCTCCTTCTTCATAACCCACATAACCTGGAGGAGCTCCTGTCAAACGAGACACATTGAATTTTTCCATATACTCTGACATATCGAGTCTAATCAGGGCATCACGATTACCAAACATAAACTCAGCAAGCACGCCTGCCAACTCTGTTTTGCCAACACCCGTTGGACCCAGGAACAAAAAGCAACCAATTGGACGCCGCATATCTTTGAGCCCAGAGCGCGACCTTCGAATAGCCTTCGTGAGCACCTGAATGGCCTCATCCTGCCCGACTACCTTGGAAGCAAGCTCCGATTCCATATTAAGCAGACGCGCGCTCTCACCCTCTTCGATTTTGGAAAGAGGAATTCCAGTCATACTCGATACAACAGCAGCGATATCTTGGTCCGTGATCTTAGGCTCCAAGGTATCGTTATTGGCTTCCCAGTTATCTTTTTCTTTCTCCAGCTTAGCTCGCAACTCCTCCTCTTTGTCCCGCAACTCGACAGCCTTCTCGAATTCCTGGTTTTCAATGGATGATTTCTTTTCACGAGCAACGGCATCAATTTCGCGTTGAATCTTTCGCATCTCGGGCGACTGGGTTGCACTTCTTAATCGGACGCGAGAACCTGCCTCATCGATTACGTCAATGGCTTTGTCCGGCAGAAACCGGTCGCTGATGTACCTGTCAGAAAATCTGACAGCCGTGACAATAGCCTCATCCGTGATCTTTGCCTTGTGGTGCATTTCATAGGGTACCTTGAGTCCTTTAATAATCTCAACCGTCTCTTCCACAGAGGGCGGATTGACAAGGACCTGCTGAAACCTTCGCTCCAGGGCTCCGTTTTTCTCAATATATTTACGATACTCTTCCAGCGTGGTCGCACCGATACACTGAATTTCACCACGTGACAACGCGGGTTTGAGCATATTTGAGGCATCGACCGAACCTTCTGCCGCACCGGCCCCAACCAAAGTATGCAGTTCATCGACAAACAGAATAACGCTCTCGTTCTGAATAATTTCTTTCATAATTCCCTTGAGACGTGCCTCAAACTGACCGCGGTACTTAGTGCCCGCAATCAGGGAACCGAGATCCAAAGAAACCACTCGTTTGTCATGCAAAGTATCGGGCACCTCGCGCTCTACGATAAGCTGAGCCAGCCCCTCCACAATAGCTGTCTTGCCAACACCGGGCTCACCAATCAAAACCGGATTATTTTTCGTTCGACGGCTTAGAATCTGTACTAATCGCTCTATCTCCTTGGCGCGGCCAATGACTGGATCGAGCTTGCCTTCGATCGCCATCTTGGTCAGGTCACGGCTGAACTCATCCAAGGTAGGTGTTTTACCTTTATCACCACCGCCCGTAGCTGCCGCGGGCTCCTTAAACATTTCAACGATCTTCTCCTTAACATCGTCAAAATAAACTCCGAAACCATTGAGGATCCTGCAGGCCACACCTTCTTTCTCTTTGAGTAAACCCAAAAGCAGGTGCTCTGTACCAATATAATTATGATTCAAAGAACGTGCTTCCTCCACGGCGAACTCTAGGATTTTCTTCGCACGGGAGGTAAATGGAATATCACCGATGATTAACGAGCTAGAGCTGCGAGGCAGGTTTTTTTCCAGCTCTTTTTTAAGTTGAGTCAGATCCGTACCGGTTTTGTGAATAATCGCAACCGCAATGCCACCGCCATCTTTTATAACGCCTTGCAAAATGTGCTCAGTACCGAGGTATTCATGGCGATACAACTCCGCTTCTTCTCGCGCAAGTATGATGACCCTTCGAGCTCTCTCTGTAAATCGCTTAAACATGTTGTCGGTATCCTTAGATTAAAGGAAAATAGTTGCGTAGCACGTTGGGATTCTACCAATATGCTAAAAATACGGAGAACAATTTTTTATTAACTTATCTCTTATTCGTTCATTTTATCAAATGGCATTGATAAAACAACCTTTATTTAGCCAGAATCATGGACCGATAGACACAGCAAAACCTTTATATTTATTGGGATTGGTGTTTTATTTCACCATACCCTATAGCTATAATTTCGGAAAAGATTTGAAGAAACTTGATGATGTATTTGCCCCGATAGGGGAGAAGGCATTGATTTTTCTTGGAATGAGATCAAGTGTAACCTGCTTCACTGTGAAAACAAATAACCGCAGCGGTTGTGCTGGGCGGGTTGAACTCATTTGCGTCGGTCAATTCTATGCCCAGGTCTTCTGCTTTTAACACTTCCCAAATCACCTTGTTATTAGATAAATCAGTAAGCGCCGCATAGCCAGGGCTGTATCGCTCACCCTGTGAGTTTTTTTTGTATCCCGCTCTCAATCGGATCAATTTATGAATGTATTCAGCTAAATCCTCTGCAACCCGATCACACAATCCTTGTAGGTACAATGCCGACTCGGAATCATGTTCACTCTTAAATTTTTCGATAGCCTTCTCAGCCTCGGTACCGGCAGTGGTAATTTGTAGTCCCAATGCATCCAGTTGCCCTGAAGATTTTGGGCGAACGTATTGAGCGGCAGAAAACACATCTTTTTGTCCCTTACCCAAACAAACCGAAAAACAAATACGAGCCAATTCCTTTTCTGTATCTTCAGGGTGGTAGAGTATTACATCATCCCCTTCGGACTGGGCCGGTAAAAGAATGAACCGTGCCTTGGGCGTGATCCAGTTATTTGACTCCGCTTTCTCAATCCACTCTTTTTTTAATTGTTTCAATTGATCAAGATCAATTGATTTGTCTTTCCATGAAGACTGTTTCCCAAATTTCCAGTTGAGAGAAAACAGGCTCTTATTGTCGATGTTAGACTCTAATTTCTGCAATTTAAACTCGACCTTATGCAGTCCGTACCCCTCTCTTGGAACTTCATGCTTCTTAAACCCAACCACTCGCCTCGGTAAAGTGGACAACAGTTCATCCTGTTTTTCCTTCATTCCCTTGGCGCGCTTATATTCATTCAGCAGGTTCTCCTTGTTCTCGCTAAAAAAATCGGCAAGATCATCCTTCGCCTGCAAACGGTTCATTACATTCACGCCATCCATTCCGCTTTGGCAATAAAAAATATTGTTTAAAATATTTTTCGTTTCGTTTTGTCCATACATAGCAACGTAGCCCGCGTGCCTTGAATTAACAGGTGCTCCGCCAATCAAAATTGGAATATCATAAGACTTTTCTTTTAACATTCGAGCAATGGTGATCATGTGGTTGGAGGTTTGCACCAACAGTGCGCTGGTTCCAATCGCATCGGCATTTTCTTTTTCAGCAGTCTCAATAAATTTCTCCAAGGGTACCTGGACCCCCAGATCAATCACTCGGTAACCGTAGTTTTCGAGTAAGGTCTTCGCAAGGTCTTTACCAATACTGTGCACATCTTGATAAACTGTGCCGATAACCACCGTCCCTTTATATTGGATCTCGTCTTCTGGGTTCACACCACTTTCCAAACGCATAAACCACTCCAGAAACTCCATGCAGTTACGCATCACATCTGCACTTTTGAGTAAATGCGGGAGACTCACTTCTCCCCGGCCAAACGCATCCCCCAACTCGCGCATGCTCTTCATGAGATAGCCACTGACAAAATCCAAAGGTTTATGCCTTGTTGTAACCTCCGCAACTTCCACCACAATATGATCACGGTATGAAAACTCGACACCATCTTTTTTAATCGATCCTTCCTCTTTTTGTTTGAATCCATCCTTGATCTTAGCGCACACACTTTCTTCTGCGGATAAATCCGCATAGTCCACCTTCTTTTGCTTCACACCTGTTTTTTTGGTGAGCGCGATTTCTTCCAGTTGATCAAAGGCGTTCATATCACGCTTAAGGATTACTTTAAGCGCAAGCTCGACGTCCTCGACAGGCAAGCTCTCCGGAGGCACATAGTGGTTTGGGTTCAAGATCGCGCAATCGAGTCCCGCCTTACGAGCTTCATCTAAAAAGACGCTGGTGAGAACCTTCCTCATATAAGGCTTGTTGGCCAAACCATTCGTCAGGTTACCTACACCAATGGAGGTTTTTAAATCCGGGTGAATCTTTTTTATGCGTGGCAGACTTTTAAGTGTCTCGGCGCAAAAGTTAAGCCCTTCAACCGATTCACTTCCGATAGGGTACGCGTTTACATCGATCAAAATCTGATCGGCCCCCACCCCATATTTTTCATTCGCCTGTTTGACAATTTCTGCTGCTAGATTATATTTTTCGTCGGCTGTTTGCGCAGGGCCCTCGGGGCCGTTGACCAGTGCGATATAAATCGGGCCATGACCGCTGGTCGATGAAAGCACGGCATCAAGTTTACTTACTCCGTCCTTATACTCCTCTAGACTTATAGAGTTAATGATGGGTCGACCGGGGTAACTCTCTATAGATTTTTCTAATGCTTCCACGGAAAAAGAGTCGATGCACATGACTCCTTTAAAATCACTAGTAAGACCATGGATAATTGTGGGCAACGTCTCTTCGGTATTTACAATATTACTGTCCATGCATACATCTATGATCTCAATACCCAAATCCTTGACCTGCTCGTTGACCACTTCTTCCAAAACCTGCATGGAGATTTCCTCACCTTCTTTTTCCACTGCATCCCGAACCAGCTTGCTGCCGCGAACATTGAGACGCTCACCGATACGCAACAACCCCTTTGCGGTGTCAATTGGAACCGCTTCCTGCGGGCCGGAAACATAAACTTTCTCATCAGGCTGCCTTGGTGCCGGAACAACACCATTTAGTTTTTCTCTCAGTGCGTTGATGTGAGCCGGTGTTGTACCGCAACAACCTCCCACAATAGACACGCCATGTTCGCGGACAAAAGGCTCCATGGTATTAGCCATATCCTCGGGCGAAAGCTTGTAGCAGGTTTGACCATCCTCTGAAATCGGTTGACCCGCATTAGGAACTACTGAAATAGGGTGCCTGCAAAACCGGCTTAACTTTTCGACAGTCGCCACCATCTCGTCAGGACCGACATTGCAGTTAATCCCGAATACGTCGATCCCCATTTTCGATACAGCGGTGTAGGCAGCATGGATGTCCGTGTTGAATATCTGCATTTTTGAAAACACGTCAACGGTTGCCTGAACGATCATGGGTAGTTTCGTTTTCTTCTCGGCAAAGGCTTTGTTGGCTCCCGTAATGATCGCCTTGGTCTCCAGAATGTCCTGTTGGGTTTCAATCAGAAGAACATCCGCGCCACCTTCAATCAAACCTAAAACTTGATGGTAAAAATTTTCAACGATCTGACCAAACGTACCCTTATTTAAATTAGCCTCAGTACTTGAAACAACATAGTTAGATGGTCCAATCGATCCCGCCACAAAAAGAGGTCTGCCATCGTAGTCCGGCTGAGCTCGGTATTTTTCAATGGCTCTTTTAGCAATACGGCAACCTTCAATATTGAGTTTCAGTGTCAGCGATTCCAGCGAACAAGTTTTCAGATCAAGTTGGTCAGGGATGGCTTTTAAATCCGAAGGATCAAACTTGGAAAAATTAAATTCTTTCAATCGTAAAGGCGAGGCACCGAACGTATCGGTCTCAATCAAGTTGGCGCCCGCCTGCAGATACTCAAGATGAATTCCTTCCAGGTCATCAGGACGGGAAAAGACCAACAAGTCAGTCAGCATTTTGAACTCGGGGCCACCAAACGCGGCATCTTTCAACCCAAGATTCTGGACCATGGTGCCCATGGCCCCATCAAGAATAAGAACTTGATTGCCTATTTCATTTTTAAAACTCTTCATTCTGTAAAAAGCTCTATCTAAACCTGGATGTTGTCGGATGTGCGACGGGCATGGTGAAACTTGAATAATCTATCATACACCGAATGAAATTTGTGTTTGAACCTTATAGAAGAAAAGGGCGGAAAGATCCAACACCATTTTACAGGAAGGTGATTAATAAAACTTCAAACGAATTCTTGTTAAATTTAGCTAAGAATACAGGCTGCCTATAATAATGAAGAAAAAATTCCTAAAAATCACTCTCTTTGAGTTGAAACGCGTCCGGTTGCTCCGGTTTTTCTATATAGGACAAAGTCAAAGTGATTTTTAGATCTTCTTTGTTTCCTTCGTTTGGTTGTGGATTAGATAAACGCAGAAGAGCCATGCGGCCTGTTTGATCTTTACCACGAAATATCAAAACCGACCCATCGTTGAGTCTGGCGTGTGCGACTAAGCCATCTTCCTGATATCGTTTCTTAAAAAAATGATTGCCCAGCATATTCCCTGAATCAACGACTTGTTGTGGAGTAATATTGGTATCCACCGGATGACCCATGAGTATATTCACCTGCATTAGCCGTTTGCTTTTATAACCAAAGACGTATACCGCTCGTGACTTACCGGATTGTGGCAGAAGTTTGTCGATCGAGATCCCAAGACTTTGAGTCTGTTCTGTCGGATGACTTATGGCATCGATTTTACTGTCGCTTATCCCAAAGTCCCTGAGGATCGCTTGTTTCACCTCGTCAATTCGCATGCCAAACTTTGCAGAGCGAAACCCGTCAATGTTCGCCCACGGCTTTGTATTTTTAATAGTCTTGTCTGTTGCCAGTTCACCGCTCTTAGAAGAAAACAGGCCGGCCCCGGATGTGAAAATTGCAAGTGTGCCGATCAAAAATAATTTTAAAGTAGACGCAGCAAAACGATTCGTTGTCATACGATATCCCTCTCCAATAAATTAAAGACTCACAATTGATACGACTCTAAAAATCTCCTTTATTCAACTGAAAAGTATCCTCTTGCCCTGGTTTTTCTATATAGGATAGATTAAGGGAGATTTTTACTTCGTTATTTTTATTATTTTGCTGTGTGTTCAATAAACGTAGAAGTGCCATACGCCCTTTTTGATCTTTACCGCGAAATATTAAAATCGACCCGTCGTTAAGCCTGGCATTCGCCACCAAACCATCTTCCTGATACCGTTTATTAAAAAAATGATTCCCCAGTATATTCCCTAAATCCACCACTTGCTGTGAAGTGACACTCTTATCGACCCCATGACCAAAGAATATTTTCACATGCATCAATTTATTACTTCGATAACCAAACACATACACAACTTTGGATTTACCAAACCTCGGAATCAGTTGCTCAACGGTAATCGCCAGACTTTTGGTAAGCTCTGTCGGATGGGTTATTATGGTAATCTTTCCGCTCGCTATCCCAAAATCCTGGAAGATAGCTTTCGTTACTTCCGCCCTTCCCATTCCGAATTTTGCAGATCGAAATCCATCGATGACTGCCAACGATTTTTCCGTTGTCGCCTGTTCTTTTTGCGCAGGGTTCTTACTTTTTTGTGTTGGCTTAGAAGAAAAAAGGTTCTTAAAAAAACCTTTTGATTCGACCGGGGTAGAATCCTTTTTATTTTCTACGGCGGGTTTTTTTACGACATCAGCTGACCGTAAAGAATTTTGAGTATTGTTTTTATTTATTTTTGCGACTGGTTTTACCTCTTCAACCGGTGCCTGGCTTTTGTCTTCTAGTTTTGCAACCCGTTTAGGAGTCGGTTTGTTTGTAGGTGCTTTGATTTTTCTTGAGTAGTCACTAGAAACCCAGCCCAGTTTCCCCTTCGAATACTCCACCTGATACCAGTTTGCCTTTCCGGTTGCCACATCTCCGCTTTTAACAAAAGGAACTTTTGAACCGGTCGGTAAGCGACCGACTACCGGACTTAAAACGGTGGACTGCTTACGAACGTTCAAGGATTT
>ERZ651768.3493-NODE-3493-length-10493-cov-3.135177_pt1 | contig 10493 bp, 8 predicted proteins | sample MGYA00514754_ERZ651768 | MGnify/ENA metagenome assembly ERZ651768 | reverse complement strand
ACAATAAATACTGCCGCAATAAAATCTTGGTGGAACGAAATAGAAAAATGGCGGGGTGTTCGCTGCTTATCATATGAGCAGGGTGAAAAAATAATAAAACCACAATTTGCCCTGGAAAGCCTACATAAGTTGATCCAGGGTAGCGACTTCTATGTGACCACTGATGTTGGTCAACATCAAATGTGGGCGGCTCAATTTCTGCATTTTGATAAACCTAACCGGTGGATGACATCGGGAGGGCTTGGCACGATGGGCTACGGTGTTCCTGCTGCGTTGGGTGTGCAAGTGGCCCACCCAGAATCGACTGTAGTATGTGTGACTAGTGAGGGGTCACTAATGATGAATATCCAAGAAATGGATACTATCGCCAAATACCAGTTACCCGTTAAAATATTCAATCTTAATAACAAAGTACTGGGGATGATCAGGCAATGGCAGGAATTATTCCACGACAATCATGAATCCGAATGTGACTTGTCTGGGGGGCCTGATTTTATTGGGCTTGCTGAGGCCTTTGGTTTTAAAGCTATTCAGGTGACCGATCCTGATGAGGTGTGTAGCGGAATCGAGAAAATGTTAGCGATAAAAGGTCCCGTCTTTTTAAACATTGAAGTCGATCGCAATGAAAACGTCTTTCCAATGATCCCGGCGGGTGCTCCACACAATGAGATTGTCCTGGGGCCAAATCAAAATTTGAAGACGGTGGATGACAAAAGTAACGTTATGGCTTAGAAACCATCCGGAAACTGGCACTAGCTCTCCGTCACGATACAGTGCACGGGTTTCAGAAAACTTGATTTATATAATGGAAAATTCCGGCGCAATATTTTCCGGAGCGTTTGATTTTGAATAATGACATAACACCTAACCAAGTTTGTGAGCATACTTTTTCGGTTTTAGTCGATAACGAGGCGGGTGTTCTCCATCGGGTGGTGGGACTTTTTTCAGGGCGCGGGTATAATATTGATAGCTTAACCGTATCTGAAGTCGATTCGGTTGAAGGATATTCGAAAATTACCATCGTTACTTCTGGGACCCTCTCCGTCATTGAACAAATACGCGCACAACTTGAGCGTTTGGTGCCAGTCCAGAAAGTATCAGATCTTACCCGGGATGGCAGATCGGTTCAGCGTGAGTTGGCTCTCGTTAAGGTACAAGGGGAAGGTGACGATCGGATAAATTCAATGCAATTGGCTGATAAGTTCCAGGCTCAGGTTGTTGATAGTACGCCGGAGTCGTTTGTTTTTGAGATTGTTGGTAGTTCTGATACCCTGGATCGTTTTATTGGAGAGATGCGTCACATAGGACTTGTAGATGTATCGCGGACAGGGATTGTCGCTATCGCCAGAGGTGCCGACGAGATGTAATCAATTTTGGAGGAATGAAGCCTGAAACATTAACAGGCTTAATCAAGAAAGGACAGTTCTTATGAGAGTATTTTATGATCGTGATGCCGATGTTAATCTGATAAAGACTAAGAAGGTTGCAATAGTAGGTTATGGCAGTCAAGGGCACGCTCACGCGCTGAATTTGCGCGATAGCGGTGTAACAGAAGTTGCCGTGGCGCTCCGTCAAGGTTCTGGTAGCATCACCAAGGCGGAAGATGAAAGCTTGAAAGTGATGACGCCATCTGACGCCGCCGCTTGGGCCGACGTGCTTATGATTTTGGCTCCAGATGAGATCCAGGCGGATCTTTACAGTGCTGAAATCCATGATAACCTCAAAGACGGCGCAGCCATAGCCTTTGCGCACGGTCTCTCGATTCATTTCGGCCTCATTACCCCCCCAGTTGGCGTCGATGTCTTTATGATCGCACCAAAAGGGCCAGGACACACAGTGCGTTCCGAGTTTGTCCGTGGTGCAGGTGTTCCGTGCTTGGTGGCGGTTTCCCAAGATGCAAGTGGAGCGGCCTTAGAACTTGCACTATCCTACGGTAGCGCGATAGGCGGGGGGCGTTCTGGTATTATTGAGACCACTTTTAAAGAAGAATGCGAAACCGATTTGTTTGGTGAACAAACGGTGCTGTGTGGCGGTTTAACTTCCCTTATCACGGCAAGTTGGGAAACGCTGGTGGAAGCCGGATATGCACCTGAAATGGCTTATTTTGAGTGCCTGCACGAAGTTAAACTAATTGTCGATTTGATGTACGAAGGGGGCATAGCGAACATGCGTTACTCTATATCCAACACGGCTGAATTTGGTGATTATTTGAGTGGCCCCAGAGTGATTGATGCTGGCGTGAAGGAACGTATGAAGGCGGTCCTCGAAGATATTCAATCCGGTAAGTTTGTTCAGGACTGGATGATGGAAAACAAGGTCGGTGCTCCCCGATTTAAGGCTATGCGTCGTCGGGCTGCTGAACATGATATTGAAAAGGTAGGTAAGAAGCTTCGGGATATGATGCCGTGGATAGCAGATAACGCCTTGGTGGATAAATCGAAAAACTAGACAATTTTAGATTGGAGGTAGGGGAACAGACCGCATGCGATCTTATTTTGCATAGATTTTGTGTAAGTGATGCGTTCCAATCAGGTGTTAGACTTTCATTGTCGGTAGCGACAACCGGAATTTAGGAGTGGTTCCATTGGGGAAAATCAGACCCAACAGTCCTAAAGGTTAATATTTTACTGAGGTATTATCACTTCATTGGTTGGTAATTGGGGTATATTGGATTTGGCAAAACGCACGAATTAAATATCGGTAGCCAGTTAATCGCTATCTGTATACGCAAGATGCGTGATATATTGAGAAGTGATTTGATCAAACTTTCTCATAACTCTATTGACTTTCGATGCATTCCCCTCTTTAAAATCGTTTTAATCTAGGGACTTATCACCTCCGGCAGACACTTGACGGTGTTTGGGATAGAATATGAACAAACAACAGGAGTTTTTAGGTTAGTCTTTTTTATATGGTTTAGGTGTTGGCTTGGTGTGCTTGTTTTGTACCAGTGTCTAATCTGCTGTCGTTTGACAACAAGGTCCTTCGAACTGGGTGTCTTTGAATAATTTAACCACTTGAGTGTGGGTATTCAGGGAAACACAACATTCTTAATCGTAGACCAAAAAGAACATAGAAAGGTTACATCGAATGAGTAGCGTACCTGGCGCTGACCAAATTATCATCTTCGATACTACTATGCGAGACGGGGAGCAGTCACCAGGCGCATCGATGAACCTGTCTGAAAAACTGAGGATTGCACATATTCTTGAGGAAATGAGGGTAGATGTCATAGAAGCTGGCTTCCCCATAGCTTCTGACGGTGATTTTGAGGCCGTGAACGAGGTTGCCAAGCTAGTAAAGAATTCTAAAGTATGTGGGCTTGCTAGATCTAGCAAGATAGATATTGAGCGCTGTGCAGAAGCTGTTAAGCCCGCGGTTCAACCCCGTATTCACACCTTTATTTCCACAAGTCCATTACACATGAAATACAAACTTCAAATGGAACCAGAGGATGTCCATGCGGCGGTAATTAATAGCGTTACTTACGCTCGTAATTTCACCGATGATGTGGAATGGTCTTGTGAAGACGGGTCTCGCACTGAACATGACTTTATGTGCCGGACAGTTGAGTCAGCGATTGAGGCCGGTGCTGCAACTATTAATATACCTGATACTGTAGGCTATGCAGTACCCGATGAGTTTGGTGGACTAATCGAAATGCTCTTCAATCGGGTACCAAATATTGACAAGGCTATTATTTCCGTGCACTGCCATAATGATTTGGGACTAGCAGTCGCCAACTCGCTGGCAGCTGTCAAAGCGGGTGCCCGGCAGATCGAGTGTACAATTAACGGTCTAGGTGAGCGGGCTGGTAACGCCGCGATGGAAGAAATCATCATGGCACTTAAGACACGCCACGATTCTATGCCTTACACAAGTAACATCAAAACGGAGTACATCACTAAGGCTTCGCGCTTGGTATCTACAGTTACCGGTTTTACGGTGCAGCCCAACAAAGCTATCGTTGGTGCCAACGCCTTCGCCCATGAGTCCGGGATCCACCAGGACGGTATGCTTAAGAATGCTCAAACATACGAGATTATGACACCGGAAAGTGTTGGTTTGACAGAGAGTAAGTTGGTAATGGGCAAGCATTCAGGTCGCCATGCTTTTCGTCAGAAGCTTGCTGAATTAGGCTATGACTTGGGTGATAATGCAATCCAGGATGCTTTTAAGAGGTTCAAAGATCTGGCTGACCTGAAGAAGGACGTATATGACGAAGACATCATTGCTTTAGTGGATGATACCGTAGTTCGAAGTAATGATACTATCCAGTTGGTTTCTTTGGAGGTTCTTTGTGGGACCGAGCATAGGCCACCGCGGGCTTCACTCAGCCTTTGCATAGATGGAGAAGAGAAAAGCACAGAGACTTCAGGCGATGGTCCTGTTGATGCAATCTTCACTGGTATAAAGGTTTTAACCTCTCAAACACCGCACTTGCAGCTCTTTCAGGTTCAGGCTGTAACCCAGGGAACTGATGCCCAGGCAGAGGTCACTGTGCGGTTGGAAGAGAATGGCAAGACGGTAAACGGTCAGGGTGCTGACACTGACACGATGGTTGCGTCTGCCCGAGCGTATATCAACGCGCTTAATAAGCTTTTGATAAAAAGAAAAAAAACCATCCCGGCCGCTCTTTCCGCTTGAATTCGAAGGCTTCCCAATGAGATAACGTACTTGCAGAATTAGTAGATAGATGGAAATTGGGTTTGAGTATTAGGGGCATGTTCCGGTGTGATAATTTAGATTGGGCCAGAGGGATTTTTGTTCTATTAATGGCACGGTCAGGATTTTTTTGAGCACACCATAAAGCCCAACTCAGATAGAGTTAGATAGGCTTAGACATAAAAAGGTTTCAATAGTTACATGCTATCATCACTATTTGGATTTCTCTCTGCCGATATGGCTATTGATCTTGGGACTGCAAATACACTGGTCTACGTGAAGGGACGGAATATTGTTCTCAATGAGCCATCAGTGGTTGCAATTGCGAAAGTGAAAGATAAGAAACATGTCCTGGCAGTTGGCGAAGAAGCCAAGCAGATGCTTGGACGCACGCCTGGTAACATTGAGGCTATCCGGCCTTTGCGCGATGGGGTAATCGCGGACTTCGAAATAGCCGAGGATATGATCAAATATTTTATTCGGAAGGTGCATAATCGACGTAGCTTTGCTTCACCATTAGTAGTGATTTGTGTACCATCCGGCTCTACCGCTGTGGAACGCCGGGCAATTCAGGAGTCGGCAGAGGCTGCCGGTGCTCGCAAAGTATTCCTGATAGAAGAGCCAATGGCTGCGGCGATTGGTGCGGGATTGCCTGTCACAGAGCCTACGGGTTCCATGGTGGTTGACATTGGAGGTGGTACCACAGAGGTCGCCGTTCTTAGTTTAGGTGGCATTGTTTACGCACAATCGGTCCGCGTGGGTGGGGACAAAATGGACCAGGCGATTATAGCCTATATTCGGAGAACACATAATTTGTTGGTGGGAGAACGCAGTGCTGAGCGTATAAAGGAGTCGATCGGTTCCGCGTGTCCACCGGAGGAAGGGGAAGGCCGGACCATGGAAATAAAAGGGCGTGATCTTCTGAACGGTGTTCCAAAGGAGTTAATTATCAGTGAGCGGCAAATTGCGGAAAGTCTTGCTGAGCCAATAAGTCAGATAATAGAAGCGGTCAAGTCTGCTCTGGAACACACAGCACCGGAATTGGCGGCAGACATAGTTGATAAGGGAATTGTGCTTACCGGTGGTGGTGCACTTTTGACTAACATGGACTACGTATTGCGTTATGCAACGGGACTGCCTGTTTCAATTGCTGAGGATGCTCTCTCTTGCGTAGCTATGGGAACGGGGCGGGCCCTGGAAGAAATGAAAAAACTTCGCCACGTGTTATCGAGCATGAGTTAGGTGGGCACCTAATTTTTTAAATGGTCAAAATAGACTTTATAGACCGGTTACGACCTTTCTGATTTTGCCGTGCAGCCTCTACGGAAGATGCTAAATGGAATTTCGCCCTAGTACCCTTTTAAGAGTTGCCGCGCCGCTAAGAAGCTTGGCGCAGCGGTTCATGTATGTCGGCCTAATCGTTTTGAGCTTTGGCTTGATGTTGGTTGGTAAAATGGATGTAGTGCTCATTGATCACCTTAGGGCAGAAGTAACAAACGTAGCGGCGCCGGTATTGGCAGCTTTGTCTCGGCCTGCATCTAGCATTTCTAATGGTCTCGAGAATATTCGCGCATTAATGTATCTTCGGGAGGAAAATGCTCGTCTCCTAGAAGAAAACACCAAGCTTAAGCAATGGGTATACGTTGCACGAAGACTTCATACGGAAAATACAGCTCTACAAAATTTGTTGCATTCTGTCGCTGATCCCAAACCAAAATTTGTCACCGCGAGGATTATTGCGGGTACAATGGGTTCAATTTCCAATACATTTGTCATAAATGCTGGTTCTGAGGTTGGTGTAGGAATAGGGCAGCCGGTCCTCAGTGATAAAGGTTTTGTCGGTCGTATTATAGCAGTATCTAAAAATTCAGCACGTATTCTTCTAGCTACCGATATTAATTCGAGGATACCGGTAATTCTTGAGTCTACACGCACTCGGGCGCTGATGGTTGGCGGTAATATGGAACGTCCTAGGCTTATCCATTTACCACCTGGCGCACAAATCACGTCTAGTGAACGGATCGTTACGTCGGGTCATGGCGGAGTTTTTCCTCCTGGATTGCCAGTGGGCTTAGTCGCTTCGGTAAATGATGTTAGCGTTGAGGTGCAGCTATTTACCGATTATCACCTAATAGAGTTCGTGCGTATTGCTGATTTTGGTGTGAACGGCTTCGTCGATCTATTATCGTTAAAGAATAAGGTAGGAGGCAGTGCCTCTAAAGAGAAATGAGTACCATAGTTTGGCAGAAGGTGGACCAAAAGGTCAAAGAAACCATACCTTTTTTATTCACTTTTATACTCGTGTTAATTAGCATCATTCCAATTCGTGTTCCAGGGTACACCGAAATAGCACCGGTATTTCCACTTATATCAATCTATCATTGGGCAATTTATCGGCCTACGTTACTGCCACTCTGGGCAGTTTTCATTTTAGGAATTTTGTACGATCTACTCTCTGGTGTACCACTTGGTCTTTACATTTTAGTCTTTTTGAGTGTTTACGGTATTGTAGTCTCTCAGAGGCGTTTTATTATAGGAAAGTCATTTTTGGTTTATTGGTTAGGCTATGGGATCATTGCTTTGGGAGCGGCTTTAGAAAGCTGGTTTGTGGCATCCGTCTGGTACGCCTCTTTATTGAATCTTCAATCAATTTTTTTTCAATATCTTATATCTTTTGGTATTTTTCCAATCGTAGCTTGGATTTCCCTCCGATTGCAGCAGGCTTTTTTTAGGCAGGAGCCAGATGCACCGGGACAATGACAGGTACAAGGCCTTTAGCAGGCGTGCAGTATTGTTATTAGGAGGTAACGTCATCCTTTTGTCCGGACTGATTGGCCGGATGTATCAACTTCAGGTTATGGAGGGGGAGCGTTATAAAACACTCGCTGAAGACAATCGAATTAATTTGAAACTTCTTGCACCGCCAAGGGGGAGAATCTTGGATCGGTTTGGGAGACCAATGGCTGTAAACCAGCAGAACTATCGTGCACTGCTGGTGCCGGCAAATATTTTAAATGTTAATACTACGATAGCTGCACTGTCTCAGATCTTAAATGTTAGCGCCAGAGAAAAGAAGCGTATTGCCCGTGAAGTAAAGCGCAGAAAACGTTTTTCTAATATCGTTATTCGAGAAAACTTAAGTTGGCGACAGGTGTCACAAATTGAAGCAAATGCGTTAGAATTATCTGGCGTAATGATAGATGTGGGTGAAAGCCGGTTTTATCCAGATGGAGAGGCCTCAGCTTCGATTTTAGGCTATGTTGGAATGGTGTCCGAGCAGGAAATGGTCAGGGATCCGCTTTTGCAGTTACCTGGCTTCCGAGTTGGTAAAGCGGGTATGGAAAAGGTTCACGACGTAGCTCTCCGCGGTAAGGGTGGAACTAGTCAAGTCGAAGTAAATGCTTTTGGCCGAGAAATTAGGGAACTCTCCAGGATAGAAGGGCAACGCGGAAGTGAAGCCTGGTTGACGATAGACAATGAACTGCAGAAATTTGTGGCCAAGCGTCTTGGTGAAAGACCAGCATCCGCTGTGGTAATGGATGTCCATACGGGCGAGGTATTGGCACTGGTCTCTACGCCGAGTTTTGATCCAAACATTTTTAACAAGGGTCTATCCCAGGCTGAATGGAAGCAACTTATTTCCAATCCCCACTCACCTTTGACCAATAAGGCTATTGCCGGGCAATATGCGCCGGGGTCTGTATTCAAGATGGTTGTTGCATTGGCGGCACTTGAAAAAGGCGTTATTTCCAAAAATTTCCGAGTTTTCTGTAATGGCGAAATTGAACTTGGAGAAACTCCTTTCCATTGTTGGAGGATTAAAGGGCATGGTCATATGGATTTATTTAATGCTATCGCCCAATCCTGCGATGTATTTTTTTATGAGATTGCGCTAAGGACAGGTATCGACCGCATCGCGGCTATGGCCCGGCGCTTAGGTCTAGGCCAGAAGTTTAAAATAGAGCTTCCTGGTGAAAAAGCGGGACTAATTCCCACTCGTGCATGGAAAAGAAATGTAAAGGGTACAAAGTGGCAACAAGGCGAGACCCTTCTTGCTGGGATAGGCCAAGGGTTCATCCTGGCGACACCGCTGCAAATGGCGGTCATGATTTCCCGATTAGTTAATGGGGGCCGCTTAGTAGTACCCTCGATGACTCGAACGGTGGTACCATTTGCTGGAAAACCACCAGAATATACAACACCGCCTTCTTTTAAAAATATGGGTGTCCATGCTTCGCACTTGGGACTTGTTAAGAAAGCGATGGCGGCAGTAATTAATTCACCTTTTGGTACTGCCTATAAAGCAAGGATAAAGGAGCCAGAATTTTTCATGGGTGGAAAGACAGGCACCGTTCAAGTAAGACGAATTTCCGAAGCTGAGCGTGAAAGTGGTGTATTAAAGAACAAAGAACTCGCATGGCGTGAACGTGATCACGCCCTTTTTGTTGGATATGCTCCGCTGGAAATACCTAAGTATGCGATTTCTGTCATAGTGGAGCACGGAGGCAGCGGGGCTTCGACAGCAGCACCTGTTGCCCGGGATATTCTGTTAGAGCTTCAAAAACGTGATCCTAATTCAGGTTCAGGTGCTATGCCGGAACGTAGAGAGGTACGCTTAGAGCCCGAAATTCAGGCAAAGCAATTCCTTAGGGAGGGCTAAAAGCGTGATTTTTTCTCAACATCGGCATCCGGAGTTGACGTTAGCTGAGAAAATTTGGCAGCTTAATTGGTCGTTAGTTTTGTTAATTACCTCCACAGCTTCAATTGGTTTTGTGATGCTCTATTCAGCAGCAAACGGCAGTATTGAGCCGTGGGCCTACCGGCAAATGATCCGCTTTGCTATTGGCCTGGTAGTTATGCTTCTGATAGCGGTTAGCAGTATCCACTTTTGGCTCCGTTACGCTTACGTGGTCTACCTAGCATGTCTTGGACTGTTGATTGTTGTGGAATTCTTTGGGGCTACAGGTATGGGGGCGAAGCGTTGGATTGATCTTGGATTTATGTCGCTACAGCCTTCGGAATTAATGAAAGTCGTTATCATACTGGCTTTGGCCCGATATTTTTATGCGAGCCGAATGGAAGATGTTGAGCGCCTTTCATATTTGATATTCCCCGTTATCCTCTTAGCTGCCCCTACAACACTTATTTTACTCCAGCCAGATCTAGGAACGGCTATTCTATTGGGTGCGAGTGGTGTTGCTGTCTTCTTTTTGGCCGCTGTTCGAATGTGGATTTTTATTACTGGTGCTATTGCGGGTATAGCTTCCATTGTGCCTATTTGGAATTTTGTACTCCTCGACTATCAAAAAGCTCGTGTATTGATTTACCTCCGACCGGAGCAGGACCCTCTCGGCGCGGGATACCATGTGATGCAATCAAAAATTGCTCTTGGATCCGGCGGCCTTTCCGGTAAGGGGTTTCTGGCAGGTAGTCAAAGCCACCTCAGTTTTCTTCCTGAAAAACACACCGATTTTATATTTACTATGCTCGCTGAGGAGTTTGGCCTGATTGGGGGATTGGTCTTATTAAGTCTTTATTTCCTGATTATGATTTATGGATTTGCGATTTCACTCCGATGCCGTCACCATTTTGGTCGTTTGGTTGGTATGGGAATTACAATGGTATTCTTTCTTAATTTTTTTGTTAACATCGCGATGGTGATGGGATTATTACCAGTGGTAGGGATGCCGTTACCACTAGTTTCCTATGGCGGCACATCTTTGTTGACGAACATGATTGGCTTCGGGTTAATACTCTGTATTTTTATCAATCGCGACGTTACCCTCAGGCCCGGTGCTGCGGACAGATAATCTTGAAAGATCTCAGGT
>ERZ651768.3490-NODE-3490-length-10499-cov-8.690654_pt1 | contig 10499 bp, 8 predicted proteins | sample MGYA00514754_ERZ651768 | MGnify/ENA metagenome assembly ERZ651768 | reverse complement strand
TTTTATCCACTCCATTATTTGAGCCTGTGGCGTTTCATTCTTTATACTTTATTACCCTTCTGGTTTTTCCTCATTGGTACGCCAAATCTCTTGAAAAAGGCGCAGCCAGTTTCCTCCAATAATCTTTTCAATGCGGGCATCCGGGTGACCGCGGGAAGATAAACCATCCGCTATCAGTTCCATCCGGCGATGTGAATTCAACTCTTCAACGGTAAAAAGAATGTCTGGATCTTCGTTTGGTGCGGCAATTCCCTGTTTTATCCGTTTGGCAACGAACTCTCGGTGCCTTGACCAGTATTCATCAGAACCGTCAATCGGTGTCGTAGAGAGGTCGCTTCCAATGCCTACATGATCTTCACCGCACACATTCACCGCATGCTCAATATGATCCAAAACATCCCTGCGGGTCGGTGCCCGTCCGGGCGTAAGAAAAGGCATCAGGTATATCCCGATGACACCACCTTTTTTCGAAAGAGCCTTAAGCTCAGCATCGTCTTTTGATCGGGGATGCCGCGCTACGGCATTGCAGCCGCTGTGGGTAAAGGAGACCGGAACAGGAGATACTTCAATGGCCTCGGCCGTGGTCTTCTGCCCACAGTGACTCAAGTCCACCAGCATTCCAAGCTCATTCATCCGTTCCACCACGGCATGTCCGTATTGTGTTAACCCTCTGTTGGCCGGCTCCAGACATCCATCACCCACAAGGTTCCGAACATTGTATGTAAGTTGAGTGACTTTCACCCCAAGATTCAGGAATGTTTCAATGTGACCAAGGTCATCTTCGAACTGTGTGGTGTTCTGAAAACCGAGAACGATTCCGAGCTTACTGTCCCTTTTTGCCTTTAAAAGGTGTTCTACTGTTTTTACCTGCATTAAGGAATCTGAATAAAGCTCTATTCGGTTAAGCCACATGGCTACGTTCTGAACCGCGTCTTCAAAGTCACTTCCATGGACCGTTTGGTTAACCGCGGTAATTCCCGATCTAACTGCGTTCTCCAGCATTTCGTTATCGAGCGGGGGGTTGAGCGGGTAATTAAAGTATCCGGGACTTGCAAGAAAATCGACCACAATCGCTTTGTCGTAGTTAAACCTCATACTATCAGGTCTGCGAAGATCTCGTTTCCCTATTGGACTGTGGGGTAAAGCGTTGAGTATCGGGCGTAACCACCCATAACCAAGTGCGGTCAATCCGGCACCAGCCAAAAAGGTTCGACGCCCAATCTTTTTACCGGGTTTACTCATTTCCTTTTTTAAATAATTTGACCAAACTTACAAAATGTTACCCACTAATCTGGGTGCATGTTCTGTCCCGACTGTTCTTTCGTTACCTTCCTCGTTGAGATAGGGAAAGCGGTTGAAAAGCAAAATGGGGGACACTACCTCTCTGAAACCAAACTAAGGAGAGATAACGGGAAAGACAATCAGAAGCTGGCGACCTTGCGTTTATCTAAACAAAAAAACTACATTTGTATTATGAAAAAACCATATATCCCTACTCCACTGTTTTTCTCTCTTTTATTTTTTCTAGGATCTTCAATACCTGCACAGCAGGAGATCGGACGGCTCACTGTCGATCGTTATCTCAGCTGGGAAGATGTAGAAAATGCCCAACTTTCACCTGACGGTCAGCAGATCATCTACACCCGAAGGTGGGTAGATGCTGTAAATGACAATTGGGAATCCTCTCTCTGGATAATGAATGTTGACGGAAAAAAGAACCGATTTCTCGTTGACGGATCCTCTCCTAAGTGGTCGCCCGATGGTACCCGTATTGCCTTCCTTGCCTCTGGTAAACCAGGTGGAACCCAGGTCTTTGTCCGTTGGATGGACGCGGAAGGGGCCATAAGCCAGGTCAGCCGTCTTAACGAAAGCCCCTCCAACATCGCTTGGTCTCCAGATGGAAATAGTATCGCCTTTCAGATGGTGGTACCTCCAGATGATGGTGAGCTGTGGGATATCAATATGCCACCCAAGCCAAACGAAGCGGATTGGACCGGAAACCCAACTATAATCGAGCGGCTCAACTACCGTCGCGATCGGGTAGGTTATCATCCCAAGGGATACCGTCACATATTTACAATTCCCGCTGACGGCGGTACGCCTCACCGCCTCACCCATGGTGATTGGCATCATGATTCATATAAATGGATGCCGGATGGAAAAGCTATAGTCTTTGAGTCTCTTCGCGTTGAAGATGCGGAATACCAGTGGCGGGAATCGGAAATTTATTCTGTAGATGTTAATTCTGGAGAAATCCATCAGCTCTCAAAGAGAAAAGGACCGGACCGTGGTCCAGTACCATCTCCAGATGGTCGTTATATCGCCTACACCGGTCACGACTGGAGTGACGACACCTACATCGAAGAAGGACTCTATTTCATGAAAGCCGACGGCTCCAAGCCTGAACGGATCGCAGGGGAAATGGGTCGTCGGCCAGGCAATATAACCTGGTCGGAAGATGGAAGCGGTGTCTACTACAATGCGGCTATGGAGGGTACTTCGAACCTCTACTTTGCGCCACTGTCCGGTAAACCACGACCGGTAACTAAGGGGAAGCATATGCTCCGTGTCACAGACATTGGTAAGCGTGGCTTGGCTGTGGGAACACTCAGCAGCTACCACATACCAACGAACTTGGTCTCTTTCACGATCCGGAAGCCGTCGCAGATTCAAACACTCTATGTTTCGAACAAAACACATCTGTCGGAAGTCAAACTGGGTGAGGTAGAAGAAATCTGGTACAAATCTGTGGACGATTTTCGTATCCAGGGATGGATTGTGAAGCCACCCGACTTTACTCCCTCGAAAAAGTATCCATTGATTTTAAGAATTCACGGCGGTCCTCACGCCATGTATAATGGGGGATTTGATTTCAAAAACCAAGATCACGCCGCAAATGGCTATGTAGTTCTCTACACAAATCCCCGTGGAAGTTCCGGTTACGGAAGCGCTTTTGGTAACGCAATCAAGAACGCATATCCAGACAAAGACTTTGATGACCTTATGGCAGGTGTGGATGAAGTCCTTTCGCGTGGATACATCGATGAGAAAAATCTCTTTGTCTATGGCGGGAGTGGGGGAGGGGTCCTGACAGCCTGGATAGTTGGTCATACGGACAGGTTTACCGCTGCTGTCTCTAAAGCACCTGTTATCAACTGGATAAGCTTCGTTGGAACGACGGATGGCTCATCCTGGTACTACAACTTCGCGAAATTGCCCTGGGAAGATCCCAGCGAACACCTGCGGCGTTCACCCCTCATGTACGTGGGCAACGTCACTACTCCTACCATGCTCATGACCGGGGAGAAGGATCTCCGAACCCCAATGGAGCAAACGGAACAGTATTACAAAGCCTTGAAACTTCGGAAAGTGCCTACAGCCATGATCCGGCTCACTGATGGTTGGCACAGCAGAAGCAGGCCACCGACCAATTTCATCCGCGTGCAGCTTTATCTGAGAAACTGGTTCGAACGCTTCTCAGTTGAATGACCTTTGGTTATTAGGCCGCTGGTCTATTATTCGGAATAGTCAGTATCGGTACTATCTGGTGATTCCTACCAGATCGAACATGAAGGCATATTCCAGCGCTACTTCCCGGTAACGGCGAAAGCGTCCCGATTTCCCTCCGTGTCCCGCATCCATATTGGCATGGAGATACAGTATGTTCTCCCCAGTCTTGATGGATCTCAGCTTTGCCACCCACTTCAACGGCTCCCAGTACTGCACTTGTGAATCGAAGTAACCGGTAGTCACCAGCATGTTGGGATACTCCTTTGCCTCCACATTGTCGTAAGGTGAATAGGAAAGCATGTAATCGTAATACTCCTTCTTTCTGGGGTCGCCCCATTCGTCCCACTCGTTGGAGGTGAGCGGGATGGAAGGATCTAGCATGGTGGTGATCACATCCACAAAAGGGACGGCCGCTACCACACCTTGGAAAAGGTCTGACTGCATGTTTACGATGGCACCCATGAGCAACCCCCCGGCGCTGCCGCCCATGGCAAATAGATGATCGGGACTGGTATATTTTTCATTAATAAGAAACTGAGCGCAGTCGACAAAATCAGTGAAAGTATTTTTTTTGTTAAACAACTTACCGTCTTCATACCACTGGCGGCCGTATATCTGTCCACCACGGATGTGTGCGATGGCATAGACGAATCCTCGATCGAGAAGGCTCAGACGTGATGATCCGAAGGAAGGATCCCGCGTGCTGCCGTAAGAGCCGTAGGCGTAGAGAAGGAGATTTCCCTTTCCGTTCTTTTCGAACCCTTTGCGATATACCAGAGAGATGGGAACTTTTTCCCCGTCTCTGCTGTCAGCGTAAATACGTTCAGTGATGTAGTCCCCGGGATCATGCCCGCCAACCACTTCCTGCTGTTTCTTGAGCGTTTTTTCGCGGCTGATCATATTGTAGTCATAGGTTGAGCTGGGTGTGGTGAGGGATGTGTAACTGTAGCGCAAAAGATCCGTATCAAACTCCGGGTTGACGGATATATAGGCAGAATAAGCCGCCTCGCCAAAATCGAGATAGTGTTCATCACCCGTCCGCTGATTAATGATTCGTAGTTGTATCAATCCTGCTTCTCGTTCACTCACTACCAGATTGTCCCGGAACAGTTCAATTCCCTCAAGAAGTACCTCATCCCTGTGGGGTATCACTTCACGCCAGTTCTCTTTTGACGTCTCCTGTTCCCCTGTTCTCATGAGTCGGAAATTATTGGCGTCCCAGTTGGTGACGATGTAGAACTCATCGCCGTAGTGATCGATATTGTATTCGTGCTCAGTCTCCCGGGGTGAGAAATGGCGGAATTTCCCCTCAGGATTGTCTGCCGCCAGGATGTGATAGTCACTCACCAGTGTGCTTGAATTTCGTATGATTATGTACTTGTCGGACTTCGATTTGTAAACACCGTTGTAAAAGGTGACGTCCTTTTCTTCGTAAACAAGCACATCGGTGTCAGAATGGGTGCCGACGCGGTGACGGTAGATTCGTTCAGAGAGGAGCGTTATCTCATCCTTGGCTGTGTAGAAAACGGTTTTGTTGTCGGTGGCCCATGCCGCGGATCCCGTAGTATTGGGAATCGTCTCTTCAAGGATTTCTCCCGTCTCGAGATTCTTGAAATGGATGGCATACAACCTGCGACTCACTGTGTCCACACCGAATGACAGCCAGCGGTTGTCCTGACTCACCGTCAGACCTGTTACCTGATAGAAATCTTGCCCCTCGGCCATTTCATTCACATTCAGCAGGATTTCCTCGGCAGCTTCCAGCGAACTTTTCTTGCGAGCGTGGATAGGATACTCTTGACCTTTTTCATAGCGCCGGTAGTACCAATAGCCGTTCTTATAGTAAGGTACTGTCGAATCATCTTTCTTGAAACGACCGACGATTTCATCAAACAGCTTCTCTTGAAATTTTTTCGTATGCTTCAGACCTGCCTCAGTGTAAGCATTCTCCTGCCCGATATAGTCGACCACTTTCTGCGTCTGATCGTCAGGCTCACTGGCATTCTTCTGCTCATCAGTAAGGCGCATCCAGTAGTAATCATCTATGCGCGTATGACCGTGAAATGTCATTTCCCTGGGGATCTTTTCAGCAGTGGGCGGCATCATTGAACTCTCCTTCTGAAGATTCTGTGTGCAAGAAACAAAAAGGCAAACAGTCAGCAGTATGGCAATTTTCATTCTTTCCTCCCGGCCGTACCAGCCGTTACCTTCTATCATATAATAATGGAGATTTTCCCAAAACATACCCTCAATTCAATCTATTCAGACATATTAAAAAAATCAATAAACCTTGGCTGAGAGACCTCAAAAACAAATCTTCCTTGACCTTCAATTTTTCTTTAACTAGCTTGTACTAACTTAATTAAGTTTTTGTAGGGCACATCAGATAATCGAATCATAAGGGGATATTTCATGTTTAAACGCACAGCAGCTTTAACTATTGTCATGGTTTGGACCGTAGGACTTTATGCTCAATCAGAATCGGAACGTATCTACAGCATTTTCTATATGAAAGCCAAAAACGGAAAGGAAGATCAGCTGGAAAAAGGGATGGGTAATCATATCCAGAAATTCCACAGCGATGGGAAATGGCCTGAATATGTTCACGAAGTGATTGCGGGGGAGAGGACAGGTCAGTACTTTCATTTCACTGCTCCTCACCGCTGGGTCGATTTTGACAATCGGGTGAGATCTGAAAAAGATTTTAAAGACTGGCAGATGAATCTGTTGCCTTACGTTGATGAGAACTCCCCTTCCTTTCAGACAAGTTATGTAGCTTATATGCCTGAGTTGAGCCTTCCTTATGAAGCAAACTTCAATATGTACAGGGTCACCTACTTTTACGTTAGGCCAGGCAAGGATGCTGACTTTATATATTTCATAGGAAAAGCGAATGAATCACATAAAAAGTTGAAAGATGGCCATAAGCATCACTTCTACAAAACAATAATGGGCGGTGAAGGGGGTGTTTACGCTTCAGTTCATCCTTTGGATAAATTTGAAGGAATGTATGAGATGGGTTCGTCCATGAGGAAGGTGTTTGATGAAAAAGAGGTAAAAAGGCTGCAAAATATTTTAAGCGGTGCAGTTAAAAAAACGACCAGTGAATTGAGGAAAGTCAGGCCTGATCTGAGTTCCAAGAATTAATTGCCGGAACCCATAATGATATAACATATCCAGGCGGCCTCTTTATATACACAAAAAAGCCCCCGCGAGGGGGCTTTTTTGCATAGGGCCGGTACATTCAGCTACTATAAAACGTAGAAAACTACCAAAGGCAGCGGAATGGGAAAATTTTCCTCAGTCAATTTACTCGAATACTATACCGGAACCGCCATAGAGGGGACTGGCGTGGTTGCCAACGGTTATCCACTTACCGCCCCTTTTTTCGGAGACCTGGGATATGCGGGTCCTGTAGTTCGCCACAACGACTTTGTCGCCCTTCATTATATTCCCTACCAGGTAGTAGGAGACATATGCAACATCCTTCTTTGAACCAAGGAACATCACATTGATATGGTACGGACGCAGAGCGAAAGTGTTCGGTCCGCCTACGATACTCTTTGCCATTTCCTCGGCTGACAAGTCTTCCCACAGGCCACCCGTGGAATAGGCGATCATGTTGTGTTCTGGGTCCAGATTGTTTCGGTCCATTTTCCTTTGGGCTGCATCTTTCCACAACTTTACAATATCAGCTTTAATTGCAGACTCATCTTTTGATTGTCCCTGTCCCTGAAATGGGACTGTCATTAACACTAGAAAAACAGTCAGTAACTTATTCATTATCAGTCTCCCTATATAGTTTGGATTTCGATTACGACCTGAAACTCTCCCTGAGTAAAGCTAGATAGTATCCTAATGAATATCAAGCTAATGCAAAAAGAGTAAAAGGAATGTGAAATTACTTAACCGGATGAGGCAAGGAAAAAGGTCACGGTGATGTCATTTCAATGCAGCAATTCTTGTCGTCGTTTCTTGGATTATTAACATGTTTTGAGACAGGGTATGTATGTATGAGGTTTGAAAGGGAGGAAGTAAAGAGGTCTTCTCCTCCTAACCAGTTTCTGATTTCCGAATCTTCCACTAAAACAGGCATTCTGCCATGTATGTGAGAAAGTTCTGAACATGCTTCTTTGGTAACAATCAGACACCCGTTAGGATTGTATAAGCCTGCAAAATGAAATACATCTCCATTCAGATGGTGATAATAGGGTGTTTTGCTCTCAGCCTCCTTTTTCCATTCATACCAGCCGTCAGCAACTATCACACATCTCTTGGCTTCTCTGAATGACGGCTTTTCACTCAATGTTTCCGAACGGGCATTAATTAAGTTCATAGGCTCTTTGGCCCAAGATGGTGAATAAGACCATTTCATCATTTGTGGTTTATCCGTTACGGTGAGAATTTCCTGGGAAGGCGCAATATTATATCTCGGCTTAAGGTCCAGGTTGTAGATCTTTTTGACACGGCCACTGTTTTTCAGGGAATACCTACCGCACATTTTAAATAAGGTAGGGCCAGGAAGTCTTATATCCTGATGGATTTGTCATGATTTTTCTCCCGCAGAAGGGGTCATAAGAGTCACCACAACAAACACCACTGTGGACAGCGACCATGCAATTAATAATGCCAGGTCGGCGTTGAACTGGCCCTCGAATGGTCCGGGAACTGAGACCGCGAATGCTATCATACCCACGATTCCTCCCACCACCATGGCGCTGTAGGCGGCTTTTGCCGTGGCTCGTGGCCATATGAGACCCCCAAGCAACGCTACCAGCATGCTTGCCATGTAGGGCGTGGCGAACACGATCATTGTCCTCAATAGACCTTCAAAATGCAATGCTATCTGAATGCCCAGAAGCGCCGAGAACCCCACCACCACTCGGGACAATGATTTTGCGAACGGCAGGTTATTCAGTTCCTCATCTCTATTTAGGACCTTGTTGTAAAAGTCTCTTGAGCAGGAACCGGCGATTGAAATAACAAGGCTGTTAGCCGTCGACATAGCTGCAGCCAGTAGGGCCGCAAGCACAATTCCACCCAGTACTGGTGACAAAATGGATTGGATCATCTCTGGAAGGACAGCAGTGGCATTGATGGCTGGATACACTTCGCGCCCAGCAGCACCTATGAGTGCGGCGCAAAACGAAATGGCAATGACAATCAATCCTCCGTATACTGCACCCCACTTTGCTGAATGTCCGGATTTTGCGGACTGGAAACGAAGATAAGCGTCGTAAGACACAGAAATCATGAGTAGAAATGGAAGAATGTTGAAAATGGCGGTGGAGGCCATACCCTGGGGGACGAACGGTGAGGAAAGTAACTTTCCAACTCCCGACAACATCGTCACACCTTCGTTGGCCGTCAGTGCCTGAGATGTGAAAAAGGCGAGTCCAGGGATCGCCACAACGATTACCGAGACTTGAACCAGGTCTGTGATAACGGCGCCCCACATACCACCGAGCATGCTGTAAATCAGTACCACACCGCCAGCGGACCAGACACCTGTTTCGAAGCTGGCGCCAAACATGGTACCAACAGCGCCTGCCGCCATGAACTGTACGCCAAGGATTCCAAGCAGGCTTGGAATGTTAGATATCCAGGCCCAGAGTCGTACCCATAGGTTCTCCCCGTATCGCTTCCCGAAGAAATCCAGAGGAACGTAAGCACCCTGACGTCGAAGCTTCTTGGCCGCAATGAATCCGGCGAGGATCAACCCGCCTCCTACACCGATTCCTGGCCACATCCCAGCCCATACTCCGTGTTGTGCCGCCAGTTCGGCGCCCCCGAGAATGACCCCGGCACCGAGCTGGATGCCGGCGAATGTAGCCGTGGTCAATAATATTCCAAGGTTGCGACCGGCGATCAGGAAGTCGGATATGTTGTCGATCCGGCTCCGCAACGCTAAACCCACGAGGATCATGGCCGCCAGGTAGATGCCTACTATGGCTGTCTGCACTAATCCTCCTCTGAGAAGTTGTTAGGTAATTCTGAGGCTACTTTACATATGCCAGGATTTAATAGCTCTCAGATTTCACCTTGCCTGTAGTCAAAAACTCATAGATCAATCGATTGAATTTTTCCGGAACCTCCACCTGCGGCAGATGCCCTGTTTTATCGAAGATGACCTTTTGTGAACCGGCAATATCCTGATTGAGCCGATCGGCATTGCTCAAGGGGAACACCCGGTCTTCTTTACCCCACACTATTAGGGTAGGTACCCGAATCGTTCGCATCTCTTCCTCGGTCACATCTCCACCTTCCAACAACATATTCTCTATGGCTCGGGCAGATTTAAGCCACAATGTAAATGCTTCCTGCACCCAACTATCAGTGATCAATTCGGGATCGTAGACCCGGCGCTTCAGAAAATTTCGGGTTGCGGCCAGATCTGATCCCGTTACGATCCGGCGAAACTTGATTTGCGGTTCCGTCAGCGGTCTGGCGAGATCGCGATTCGGATTTCTATATCCAGCCCCGTCGACTAGCACCATCCGCTCTACCAGATGAGGGTAATGGACGGCCATGTAAGTGGTTGTATTTGCACCCATGGCGTGCCCCACCAACGTGGCATTGGGTATTTCCAGTGCTTCCAAGAAACCCACAAGAAACTGTGCAAGCAACGCGTTGTGATAATTGGCGTGGGGTTTATCCGATTCACCGAAACCGATCTGATCGAGGACAATCACGCGGAAATTGGTGGAAAGTGGCTCCATATTCAGCCGCCACTCGTTCTGACCACCCCACAAGCCGTGCAGTAATACAAGCGGCGGTCCGCTGCCTGCTTCGACGTAGTGCATGTTAAAGCCGTAGACGGTAACATCTTTTTCCATAAAACCGGACGGCTGAGCGTGAGCGATTGATACACTTCCGATCCACAACAGAATAACCACTCCCAACCGGCATAAGATTTTTGTGCGGAGCATCATAGCGCTATTTTCCCCCTGTCACTCATCTTTCAGCGGATTTTCCGCCACGTCCATTCC
>ERZ651768.3488-NODE-3488-length-10502-cov-9.752806_pt1 | contig 10502 bp, 8 predicted proteins | sample MGYA00514754_ERZ651768 | MGnify/ENA metagenome assembly ERZ651768 | reverse complement strand
GCTTTTTGCCTATTACAGCGGCAGCGGAATTACGATTATGCGGCAAAGCATTGAAAACAGCTTTTTCGGAAAATTCATAGGTGCGGATGGGATGCTGGCACAGGAAACAATAGACCAAGTCGGCGCAACCAATCTCGGCGATACGGTCTTAACTACCGGCACAGCTGACCCGAGTTCCAGCCACTTCCAGACCTATTCCGGGTTGTTTGACAAGCCGTCTGATCCCTATGCAGCCCAAGCTTGGGATGCTGTCATGATTGGTGCACTGGCAATCGAACGAGCTGGGCGTAAAGGCCAGGGCAACACCCGTGATCTGAGTGCTCATGTTCGCGCTGTCACAAACGCGCCGGGTGAAGAGGTTGGTCCGGGAGATTGGGCGAAAGCAAAGAAACTCATTGCCGCTGGCAAGGACATCAACTATCAGGGCGCCGCAGGCGATCATGAGTTCGATGCAAATGGCGACGTTGGGGGGATTTACGGGGCAAATGTTGTCGAGAACGGCAAGTGGTCGCAAACGCTGATTGACTGATCTCTCCCGTAGATCTCATCTATTGTCAATTGGAAGAACAGCCCCCTCCTTTCAGGGAGGGGGCTTTTTTTGCCTATCAGGTTTAAATTTTCTTGGGAGAATCCTGGAAAGATCGGTAAACCCGACTCGGATACGTTGATCAAAGGGCGTCTAGCGGTCACACGACAAACCGTTACTGCCGGCCTAACTACGGAGGGATTGGATTGTTAGACTGTTGTTGCAGCGTGCCCGAAGTAGCAACGTCTCAGAGCGGGAAAAGACAACGCTGTTTGGTACGAGGAAACATCCTGCAAACCGCAGAGGTGACTGGTTACTTACTGGTGCTGCGATCTGGTATGACGGAAGCTAACCGGCGCTCTGGCAAGATACCGCCAGCATAGCGCTGCAATACGACCTGCAGTAACAAGCCAATAAGGAATATTCTGAAATAAGCGGCCTTGATAGCCAGTTCGGGCGGCAGCCTTCCTGTGAGTACTTCACTGAACGACCAGATGGCCCACATCAGGAACGCGCCGAGTATTGCACCTCGGTTATTGCCGCTGCCTCCAGCAATCAACATGACCCACACGAGAAAGGTTGTGGTTAATGGCTCTGTCGCTCCTGGGCCGATGAATTTCATATAGTGCGCAGTCAGCCCCCCGGCCAGCCCCATCAAGACAGAACCGAAGATGAACGCCTCAATCCTGAATCGTTCAACGTTCTTTCCGGCTGCCCGGGCAGAATGCTCGTTTTCGCGGATGGCTGTCATGAGTCGTCCCCAGGGTGCCAAGCGCGCGCGCTCTATCATGAAGTAAAGGAGTGTGACGATTCCAAGTACCAACAGCATGAAACAGATCTTGTTCCAAGGGTCAGAGAGGGTCTCGAAGGGCAGGGGGATTTTCGAAATGCCACGGGCGCCGTTGGTGGCCCAGATCTCGTTTTTTAGGATCAGGCGAAATATTTCCCCAATGCCAATCGTTGCAATCGCGAGGTAATCGCTTCTGAGTCGAATGCAAAGCAGACCAACGAGCCAGCTGATGACACCGGTTACTGCCATTGCAACGATAAGACCAACGGCAACTGGCAACCCAAAACCACCCAGGTGATGCGCTGATTCTGCAGTTGTCAAAAGAGCGGCTACGTATGCGCCAATTGCAAAAAATCCGGCAATACCCACGTTAAATAGGCCGGTAAATCCCCACTGGATATTGAGACCAAGAGACATGATCGCGTAGATACCTCCCATGGTCATAAGGGAGACGAAGTACAGGAAATAGCCGTACGCCTGAGATGAGTCCATGCTAGAAAACTCTTCCGCGGAAAAGGCCGCTGGGGCGCCAGATCAACATCATAACCATTACGGCAAAAGCAACCCCACCCTTGTAGGCCGGAGGGAGCAATGGCTCCCCCCCGATCCATGGGTAAGACGAAAGCTCTTCTGCCAGGCCTATGACCAGGCCACCAACCATGGCACCGTAAGGTTGACCAATGCCGCCTAGAATTGCGGCGGCAAACATCGGCAAGAGCATGTAAAACCCCATCATGGTATGGAGGTGAGTGTCCCAGGCGAGAAACACACCCGCCGAGGCGGCCAACGCGGCGCCAAGCAGCCATGTTGCTCTAACAATTTTTTCTGTTTCAATACCGGTAAGGCGGGCCAGTTCTGTGGAATCGCTCATTGCCCGCATTGCTTTCCCAGTTTTGGTGTGGGTCAGAATTACGTGAATAGTCAGCATCAGCACGATGGCGCAGGAGACGATCCAAATATGCTTAGAGAAAATCCGCAGTGAATCGAATAGGATGATCGGCTTTTGTATCTGACCCGGAGAGTAAGAGACAGGGTCAACACCCCAGATGATTTGAACAGCAGACCTCGCCATAAGAGCGACGCCAAAGGATGCTACGATGACAATCGTGGCCTTCGAGGTTCGAAACGGGCGATAGAAAACATGGTCAATTCCGAGCGCGACCACACCCGTAAATATCATCGCAATAGGGAGAATAGCCAGTGGGTGTAGTCCAGTAAAGTGTATAAGCGCGTAGGTAATGTAAGCTCCAATCAGCATCAGCTCACCATGCGAAAAGTTGGCAAAGCGGAGAATTCCAAAGACCAGAGAAACGCCTATGGCGCCCAGCGCGTAGATGCTTCCCAACACAATTCCGGGCAAGAAGTAAAAATTAATAAAGTCCACTGCGATCGTCCTACCCGCCAAGAAACATTTCGGCTATTTCCGGGTCAGCTAGTAATTCCAGGCCATTTCCGTCTGTTCGATTTTGACCATCAACAAGGACATAGCCCCGGTCGGCTACAGCGAGGGATTGTTTGGCATTTTGTTCAACCATGAGGATAGGGGTTCCTGAATCGTTGATTTGTCGCACGATATTAAAAATTTGATTTCGATAAATTGGACTGAGCCCGGCCGTGGGTTCATCCAGTAACAGAATTTGGGGTTCCAGCATTAATGCTTTACCCATCGCTACCATTTGGCGTTGGCCGCCGGAAAGGAAGCCCACCTTTTGCCTTCTCTTCTCTCGAAGCGGAGGAAAGATCTGATATATCTCCTGAAGTCGGGGACGGAAATCGTCCTTACGAATATAGGCACCCATCTCCAGATTTTCCTCAACACTCAGAGTTGGGAAAACATTGTTGGTTTGAGGGACGTAACAGACGCCTTTTCGCACGACCTGCGCCGGCTCCATGCCGGTGATATCTTCTCCGTCCAGGTTGATCGTGCCGCCCGACAACCTTAGTAGTCCAAATACAGCCTTCATTGCTGTCGACTTTCCGGCCCCGTTGGGACCAATTACAACAACCAATTCGCCACGGGCGATCTGAAGGGAGATCCCGTGCAGAATATCGACTTCCCCGTAACCACCAGAAACGTTGGTTAATTCAAGAACCGGCACCGGCTAGTTCTCGTCTGGGACAGCATCGCCGCCGAGATAAGCATCCAGAACTCTTGGGTCCGCACGTACCGTGCTCATAGTCCCCTCGGTTAACACGGAGCCTTCTGCCATTACTATTACGGGATTGCAAAGGCGCGCGATCATATCCATGTTGTGTTCGATGATGCAGAATGTGTATCCTCGTTCCCGATTCAAGCGCTCGATCATGTCAGCAAGATCACCGAGCAGGGTCGGATTGACTCCAGCTCCCGGTTCGTCGAGCAGAATGATTTTTGGTTCTGCCATCATTGCCCGACCTAATTCCAGTAGTTTTTTTTGTCCGCCAGAGAGATTGCCAGCCAGTTCGTGGAGCAGATCGGAGAGCCGTAGAAAGTCGAGCACTTCTAGGGCCCGCTGCTGAATTTCCTTTTCTCTGCGCGAAACGGCTCGAGTTGCGAATAAAGCCAGGGCAAGATTTTCTCCGGGCTGATCACCTGGGACTGCCATGAGATTTTCGAGAACGGTCATGGCGCTAAATTCCTGGGCGATCTGGAAAGTGCGCATGACCCCAAGGTGAAACAACTTATGAGCTGGCTTTGCAGTGATATCGACGTTGTTGAAAATGATTCGCCCGGAATCAGGCTTCATTGCACCAGCGATCATATTAAATGTAGTGGTCTTCCCGGCACCGTTCGGACCAATCAGGCCGGTAATGGAATGCTCTTGAATGCTGAAACTGCAATCATTAACGGCTGCTACTCCACCAAAGTGCTTGCTCAGGTTGTCTACGGTTAACATAAGATCGACTCAGGCTTAAAAGCGTAGTGATGGCTTCTCAAAAGATTTTAGGCTGCTTTGCAGTTACGATAACAGCAAATACGGTTGCTTACCTAATAGGGCATTGCAGATTTAGAATTGTAACTAATTGTTTAATATTACAGTTTTGTTCGACAATTTTTCTCGATCGAGCGGTGATGTGCCGCCTGCCACCGATACGTTGTGAACAGCCGAAAAAGGTTTTCCACCCGACCTCGCCGTCCGATAGCAAGCTCGGCAATGAGAATCGGTAGCGAAATGAGTACGATTGCAACGAGGTAAATCAGGACGAACGTTCCACCGCCATTGCTACCCGCGGGGTAGGGGAACGTCCAAATATTTCCAAGGCCCACGGCCGCACCTGCGGCTGTAAGAATAAAGACCAGGTGTGCCGATCCGTCGTCATGGATAGTGCTGCCTTATGGCTAACGAATGTATTTTAGTGACGGCCATTGAGATTCTGCTTTCATGACTTGCCCCAATGATCAATGATTGTGTCCGCAGTGAGCTTGCCGCTGCGACAGGCGCCACCAGTCAATGCCTGCGCCATATAATCGCCCGCATAGTAGCAACGGCCGGGGTTGACCGATTGTCGGTGCCGAAATTCTCGCAATGCGGCGACGTACCCCGGGTAGCTGATCGGGAGATAGTTTGGAATCCACTGATCAAAACGACTGCAAATGTGCTGCCGGTTTTCAACAACGATTTCGGGAAGAATGCCCTGCAGCAAGCGTTCAATGTCATGCTCTAGTCCCTGCTCTGTCGCTTTCTGAACACCCTCGGGAGACAGGTGGAATAACACGTGGACGCTTGCATCCGGCCCCGGCCGAATTTCAAAAATTGAAATCAGTTTATTTTCTCCCGGGCCATAAAACCGCAGAGTCGCGGGCAGTTGCTTGTTCAATTGGTAGTGAAGAATGCCGCCCGAGTTGTAGCGTATAGCCGAGAACCAACGGCTTTCTTCCGGGCTCGGGTTACGGATGATATTGACGGCAAGAGACCCCTCTACGGCGACCACAACTATGTCCGCCCTGAACTGCAGCGTCTCACCAGCCGTCCTGTATGTAATTGTGCAGCCGTCCGAATCGGTATCGTTCACCCGGGCTATGTCGGTTACTTCGACGCCTGTGACGACCATATTTTGCTGCGCAAGCCGATTCGCCAGCATTCCAATACCGTCCCGAAAGTTGAGCGGTCTCGCTCTCAGCATTGCCGCCGAAGTCGACATAAAAAATGCCGGGGATACGTCTTGCAATCGCCAGCCGCGTGTGCCGCGGAATACCGGCTCCAGGAGAAATCTACCAATGGTTGCCAAACCGCGGGCTTCTAAGTACTCCACCATGGTCTGATCGTCCAATAAATGACCGGCCGCGAGATCATTCGGATTACGGCGAAACTGCCGACCAAGCAGTTCGACTAACATACGCATGAGCGCGGGGATGTGGCGCAGTTTGACGAAGGGCGATGCCACGATGCCTGGACCCGGTGTGAAGTGAGCCGGATGGTCTACACCATTGCATCGGATGGCTGTATTGGTCTGCTCGACGGGCAATATGCCGGAGGTCAGACCGAGTCGATTCATTAAAGTAAGTAAGTCCTTCGAAAAGGAATAGACCAATCGAGCTCCCGTGTTGTACTCGATATTATTTTCGGTACGCAGTGTCATTCGGCCACCGACATTGGCCTGACGTTCTAGCACCACAACCTCAAAACCTGTTTGCTTCAGTCGATACGCCGCGGTCAGACCCGCAATGCCCGCCCCAACAACAGCGACCCGAAGTGATTGTGTACCACCGCTACAAGCATCACCGGGGAAGAAAGACGTCACATCAGCTCAGGACGAAAGATAATCTTCGAGCCGAATCGACTCCTCGCCGGGAATTTCCTTTCTCACAAACTCATCCCGGCGGTCGAACGGGTATGTCGCATCAATACCGAGGCGTCCCCAGTGGTCCTTGTTCGGATCGCGGTAAAATCCCGGCATGTCAGGTATAACGAGTGTGCGAGTGTCAGCCCGGCCGCGGGTCGCAAATGCCCAGAGGATGTCGTCTTGACTATGAATGTCGACATCATCGTCCACAACGGCACACACTTTGTTGTAGTCCAGGTGCGCGCCGAAAGCGGCGAGTAACACCTGCCGTGAATGCCCTTCATACTGCTGCCGAATCTTAACGGTCGTGTTCATGACTGTTGGCGAACATGCCACGTCAACAATGCCAGGCAGCACGTTGTTCAGATGCCGATAGGTTTTTGCCGCGGTAAGTGCTTCCAGCAGCGCAATATCCTCTTTGGACCCGCAGAGTATGCTGTGGAACAGCGCGTCATCAGTGTGATACACGGCGCTGACTTCAAAAACATGATTCCTTCCTTCTTCTACATAGTAGCCCAGGAACTCACCGAAAGGACCTTCGTTCCGTCTCACGTTAGGCAAAATCCGGCCCTCGATGACGAACTGCGAACCCAACGGGATCTTGAGGTCGATAGTTTTGGCGGGATAGCAATCAATCGGGGCACCGTTTATCGCGGCAGCTACAGCAATTTCACTGTCGTCTTGTGGAATCGATGCGCCAGCACAAAGAAAAATGGCTGGATCGGCGCCGATGAGTATGGCGGCTTCCAATGCCTCATCCTGCTCCTCGACAATCGCCTGATAAGCTGCAAGATCATGACTCGCACCCAATCGCACTCTCAACTCATTGTCGTTGATGTACATCGAGCGATGAAAAGAGAGGTTATGGGTACCGGTTAACGGATGTCTGGCAATGAAGATGGGAGATGTGAAGTACGGCCCGGCATCGCGTCCATGGTAGGTAATCAGGGGCAGGTCGCTCAGCACGCAGTCTTCAATATCCGCCGGCTTCTCACAGTCTTTGGTTTCCGGAAAAGGCAACGATTTCGCGATATCGTGCAACTCATTCCAACGGCTGCAGAAATTGTTCGCACCCGCATCGATAATGCTGCACAGGCGATCCCTGTCATTGTATAGGTTGGTGACAACCGGGTGACGAGTGCCGATTACATCCTCGAAAATGACCGCATCGTTGGTGGCCTGTTGTACTGCCTTGGTGACCGCGGCCAACTCGTGTTTTGGGTCAACCTGACGGCTGACAATATGTAGCGAGTCTCGCTCGCGGAGCCGCTGAATATGATCGCGCAAAGTGATTCTTGACATACATTACACCCATCAACTCAGTGCGACGCTGGTATGCGTTCGAAAAAAGGGTTTATAGTTATAACGTATACGTTCCACAAGATAATAGATTGATGCACTCACGATTGCAATTAACTGCACCATTCATCAATTTTCTGGCGCAAATCATCAACTATGAAAAAAGCACGTCCTCCACAGCTCGCTGGCGTCGTTCGGACCCGCCGCCTGAGACAGCGAGACGTATTGTCGACAACGATCCTTTCAAGTACGCCACGGTTGCACCGCGAACCATCAGTATAAATGGCAGTGTGTCCTTCTAGCCCTAATGTAATTGGTGTCAGCAATCCACGCACTGGCCGGTCTGACTATGAACTCTCCCTGCCGGACATAGCGGAGATCGACGCCGAGTGTGCGCGGTTGCGCAACAACCAGGCTGCCTGGTGCGCCGGAGGACTCGACGAACGTATTGCAACCCTAAAACGTTTCGCAATCCTACTTGGCGTGCATCGTGACGCCATATTGGAGGCACTGGCGGTCGATACCGGTCGCTGGGTTCTGACTGAGATGGAACTGGATGGTCTGACAGGATATATCGGCGCCCGTTGCAGTCACGCCGCTGCCGTCCTGGACGAGCCCGCCGGTGGGAATGTGCAGAAGGTGAGCTTCCGGCAACAATATGTACCGTACTCGCTGTTGGCAGCCATTTCGCCGTGGAATTATCCTCTGATATTGTCGTTTCTGGACGCGGTGCCCGCTTTGCTCGCGGGATGTTCGGTCGCGATCAAGCCCAGTGAGTTGACTCCACGCTTCATCGTCCCGGTGCAAGCGGCGTTGGGTGACGTTCCCGAGCTCGACGCGGTAGTGAGCATATTAGGAGGCGATGGAAATACGGGTCAGGCGTTGATTGAACGCTCCGATGCCGTCGTTTTCACCGGCAGTGTCGCGACAGGCCGCAAGGTCGCCGAGGCGGCAGCGCAGGCCTTTATCCCTGCGATGTTGGAGCTCGGAGGCAAGGACCCTGCTATCGTGCTTGAATCCGCCGACCTGGAGGCGGCCGCTCATGCAATCATGCGCGGTAGTATCGTCAATTGCGGGCAGGCCTGCTTTGCTACCGAGCGAATATATGTGGAATACGCCGTCTACGATGCGTTCGTGGAGAAATTGTGCAGCTTGGCCGGGGAGATTGAGATTAACTATCCAGATATTCGCCAGGGTCATATTGGTCCCTTCATATTTTCGCGTCAGGCAGAGATTGTTCAGAATCAACTTAAAGACGCGATTGAAAAGGGGGCAAAGGTCATGACCGGCGGTACGATCGAAAATCACGAAGGCGGCCAATGGTTACGCCCCACAATCATCGTCAATGTGGATCACGGTATGCAGATTATGCGGGAGGAAACATTCGGCCCGGTACTGCCGGTGATGCGCGTAGGATCTGTTGACGAGGCCGTTTCCCTCGCCAACGACACCAGTTATGGTCTCAGCGCCGCTGTATTCGGTGCCGAGCAGGACGCGGAAGCCGTCGCCGCACGGGTGGATGCAGGTGGCATCTTTATCAATGACATTGATCTGGTTGGCGAAGTGGGTCTTGACGCAGAAAAAAACGCTTTCAAATGCTCGGGTCTTGGTGGCTCCCGCTATGGTCCCAATGGCATTCTGCGTTTCGTGCGCAAGAAGGCCATCGTGCATCGTCACGATAAACCTGACGAGATTAGCAGCTTGGCAGGTATCAATGCATGACACTTAGTCTGAGGTGACGCACCGGAATGAGAATTATAGTTGGTATGTCTGGCGCCAGTGGCGTGATTTATGGAATCCGCCTACTTGAAGTTTTGTCTGAAGTTGCGGATTGCGAAACGCATGTTGTCATCAGCAACGGCGCGAAACTCGCGATAACCCTGGAAACGGATCGTTTGATCAAGGACGTAGAGGCGTTAGCCAATGTTGTCCACAACGACCAAAACCTGGCGGCATCTATCTCCAGCGGATCGTTTCAAACAGCCGGTATGGTCATAGCTCCATGTTCGATGAAAACACTGTCGGGCGTTGCCAATTCGTACGACGACAACCTGCTGGTTCGTGCAGCGGACGTCGTTCTAAAAGAACGGCGCAAACTAATTCTGGTTCCAAGAGAAATGCCCTTACATGCGGGCCATTGTCGGTTGCTACACGAAGCAGCTTCTATCGGCGCCATTATTGCACCGCCAGTTCCTGCCTTTTATACCCGACCGCAGAGTGTCGAAGACATCGTAGACGGAACGGTGGGTCGCCTGCTGGATCTGTTGGATATCGAAAACGATATCACCGGGCGATGGGCTGGAATTCCTCCTCGAGATAAGGCGTAGTTGTGAGCAGAATTTTCAGACATCGCGACAATACCGCGTAGCATCTGCTGATTCGATGAAATCGGTTAGATCAGAAAAGGGTCAAGAGCACTTTGAAAGAGCCCGTGAAGGCAATGAAAACCCCCACCTTAACGTTACAGGACCGATGCTGCGGTACCATAAGGTGCTTATTTTGAATACTTCGTTGGAAAATTGAATCTATGAACGACATTACTCGAGCCTCCTTTGACCACTACATGATGCCGAACTATGCCCCGGTGGAGGTCATTCCGGTGCAGGGCAAGGGATCGCGCCTCTTTGACCAGGCCGGTCGAGAGTACATCGATCTGGCCGGGGGCATCGCCGTCAATGCATTGGGACATGCACACCCCAAACTTGTCGAGGCCCTCACCGAGCAGGGCCAAAAACTTTGGCACGTTTCCAACATCCTTGCGAACGAACCGGCGTTGGCGCTTGCGAAGCAATTGACGGAGGCGACCTTCGCCGACCGGGTCTTTTTCTCGAATTCAGGGGGAGAGGCCAACGAGGCCGCGCTCAAGTTGGCGCGGCGTTATGCTTGGAATCGATACGGAGAGGATAAAGACGAGATTATCGCGTTCGAGGGTGCGTTCCACGGACGGTCGCTGTTCACCGTAACGGTGGGTGGACAACTGAATTATAAAAGTGGTTTCGGTCCGCTTCCAGGTTCAATTACCCATCTGCCGTTTAATGATGTTAGTGCACTACGGAAAGCTATCTCTGAAAAAACTTGCGCAGTGATTGTCGAACCAATTCAGGGGGAGGCGGGCGTCTTAGA
>ERZ651768.3487-NODE-3487-length-10503-cov-5.442739_pt1 | contig 10503 bp, 13 predicted proteins | sample MGYA00514754_ERZ651768 | MGnify/ENA metagenome assembly ERZ651768 | reverse complement strand
CCTACACGACGCTCTTCCGATCTAATACACGTTTTGCCGGGGTAGTATGATAGATCTCAATCCTTGTCTGCCCTTCAAAAGAATCTGCAATTTCCAAGGCGGATTCCTTAGCGTTTTCCAATAGAGTAATTCCATCTGAAACCAGGGACATACTGGCAGAATTATCTACAAAGATTATGACTCTTGTTTCTTTCTCTGCCGCCATCCAACCGGGTACAAATCCCTTTTGTACAGGACGAGCAACCATCAGTATCAAGCAGATGATCACCAAAATCCTGAGAAGAACTAAAAGCAATTGTCTCAATTTCAGCCGTCTAATGGTTTTATGCTCAAGTTCCTTGATGAAGCGTAGGGTACTGAATTCCACATCACGTGTATGCCTTAAACTAAGAAGATGAATAATAATTGGAATTGATGCTGCCGCAAGTCCCCAGAGAACAGTAGGAGATAAAAATGTCATATGCTTAGACTACTTAAAAACATCATTATGGTTCCAGATATTATAGGAATTCGTATATTGTCATCCACAGGCAAAGGAATAAGCTCGGCGATCATGGCAGAAACAGCACCCCCTATTCTGACCCAAACTGACATCCCCGGGAAACAGACAGAGACCATCAAACAAACAACCAAGCCTGCTAGAGTGCCCTCAATCGTTTTATCCCAAATACGAATCCTTCCAAACTGAGCTCCAAATAGTGCCGCAACTGTGTCACCTAACCCCATGAATAAAAGTGCAAGAATTGCGATTTCTTTTTGAAATAAAGCTACAGTTAGAAAAGATCCTATAACCACCCAGGTCGCCCCTGTTAGTCGCCCATCTAACTCGTGAGTTCGAAGCATAAAATTAAACATTTTTCCGAAAATAATCTTTATCCAACCAATCCGGGTCCTAGAAAAATCTAGAAAAATAAAAATAACCGATAAAAAAAATAAAATTATTAACATGTGGATTTTGGAAGGAAAAAGAAACAGATAACCAACGGGAATAATAACGTTTGTTAAATGAATCAGTTTTCGGGAAACTTCACCTCTGTTGATCATACAGTCTATTTATTCATCATTTGATTGAAAATATCATTAATATCAAGTACACTTACTGTAACATCTATTTTTTTTGGACTCTCAAGAACTGTACTTTCCTTAATAGACTGATCCAAAACCGTGAATGGAATTAGATCCTCATTTTGTTCATACGATACCTTCCCCAATTTCAAACCAGCCTGCTCTAATTCAAATTCAGCTTTTTCTTGGCTGAGCCCAAAGAGATTAGGGACCTGGAAAAAATTTGGGGGCATACCCTTGCTGATAGTTAAATGTACTCCCCAACCTCTCTTAAGCAGATCATTCCCTTTTGGTGATTGCCAGGCAACAGTCCCTTTGGGATACACAGGGTTGTATTCTGTATAAATCGTATCTATAGCTAAACCTAACTGATGGAGCATAATCTCAGCACTTCTCTGCGACTGACCAAGTAGGTTTGGAACTGGAACCATTTTCTCTGGCTGGGCAATTTTTAGCCTTATAGTCCGGCCCGGTTTTACCCGGGAATCCGGTAGAGGAAATTGATCAACAATATTATTGGGGGTTACAAGATTCGTTAACACTGTATCCTCTACAATTCCTTTAAATCCTTCAGAATGAAGACGAGAAAGAGCAATTTCCAAAGGAAGATCTTTCACATCTATCAGATATCGAGTCTGACCAAATCGGACATAAGCTGGCATCAAAATAGTTTCCATGATCAATAGAATGATACAGGAAAAAATGAAAATGACAATCACAAAATGAAATAGTTTTTTCATAACATAAGATCTATGGTCATCAGGTTCCTAACTGATCTCCTTCCTTAATGGAAGCTCCTTGGAGAAATTCTTGGATATCCATCCGTTTTTTTCCTTCCTTCTGGAGAGACTGAATAAATAAACCACCTTCACCTGTCTGAACCAATAATCGCATCTTCGTCCGCTCGATGATTGTTCCAGGTGTCAATTGATAATTCTCATTTACTGGAGACGTATGGAATATTTTAATCCATTTACCATTCAAAGTCGTATGGGTACCTGGTTTTGGATTTAGTCCTCGAACCTTATTTGTGATATTCACAGCAGTATCATTCCAGTTAATAATCCGTTCTGCCGGTTGAACCTTTGGTGCCTGGGTTGCAATTGAATTGTCCTGTTTGACAGAAGTAATACTTTTTTCCATAAGATTATTAATGGTTTTCAGAAGAAGACTCGATCCAATTTGACTCATTCTTTCAGAGAGGGTGCCATACGTATCATCAGGGTGGATAGTTACCTTTTCCTGATACAAGACATCTCCCGTGTCCACCGATGGTTTTAACAGAAAGGTTGTAAGCCCAGTGACTTTATCCCCATTCATTATTGCTCTTTGGATTGGCGCTGCACCACGATAAGCAGGAAGCAGCGAACCATGTAAATTCACCGAACCCTTTGATGGTATTAAGAGTAATTCCTTTGGGAGAACCCGGTAAGCTACAATTGCAAATAGATCAGGGTTCAATTCTGTTAGCTGATCAATCAAATCAATAGAATTTAACAAACCTGCATGAATTACCGGGATGTTCAATTCACATGCAGCAGCGTCAATTTGTGATCGACGTTCCTTATTACCTCTGCCCATTTTCTTTGGTTGATTCGTCATCACCGCGGTTACATGGTGATCAGATTGAACCAAACATTTCAGGCACGGAACAGCAAATTCCGGATTACCCATAAAAATAATACGCATAGTAATTATACTCTACAAATAAATTGATTAAAACAGGATATCAAAAAGGATTCTATATTATCTGAATCCACTTTGAGCTTACATGTTTGTCTTGAATATTTCTTTGAATATTAAAGGACAATTCCCTGAATTTTTTCCCTCACTTTTGATTCCTTTAATGCATCCTCCTCAATTTCTTTAAGGTCTTTTTTATACTGCATTTTAACCAGATCACTTATACGGTCAACGATGAAGATTCCATTCAAATGATCCATCTCATGCTGGATTGCACGTGCCATTAGATCATTAAATTCTCTTTTCTTTTGTTCACCTTCCAATGAGTAATATTGTAGTGTAATAAATTCAGATCGTTTTAGTTCCACCTGAATACCAGGAATGGATAAACATCCTTCAACAGATAAACATTCACCTTTTTTATCAATAATTTTGCTGTTAATAAAAACTCGTGGTTTCTCGGCTTCATCTTTGTGGCTGATGTCAATTACAAACAGATTTAAATCCTCACCAATTTGGTTTGCAGCTAATCCTATACCGTCTTCTTCATACATTGTATCAAACATATCCTCCACTAAGGGCGATACACTAAAAATATCTTCAACATCTCTGCATTGTTTACGAAGGATCAGATCCCCATATTTGACAATCTCTCTGACTGCCATTAGGCTTTCTCTTCAATGGTTGTAATTTCATCTGGAGCGACATTTTTTTCCAAGCCGGCAACTGCAGACCGATTCACAGCAATATCCATATTTTTCCCAACCTTCAGAATAAGAATTGTCCCCTTTTGTTTGAAACCAACCACTGATCCATGAACACCTCCAATTGTGATAACCTTATCTCCTTTTTGAAGAGATTGGATCATATTTTTCTTTTCTTTTTGGCGTTTTGTCTGGGGACGAATCATCAGGAAATAAATGATGAACATGATCAGAATAAATGGTAGAAATGCCGCGATTCCACCACCTTGCTGTCCGCCATTAGATAACGCATATATTATTTCCAATTTTAACTCCTTTAAATTAGGATGAAAATTACCGATGTTCGCACCGAATGACAAGATAATCAGTTTTGAATTCTCCTTGAGTTAACGGATTATCATTATTAATCTATACGTATGATTATTATCACATCAACACTTTCTATTGATGAAAATGAACTACATTTCGATTTTATCCGTTCCTCCGGTCCAGGAGGTCAAAATGTGAATAAAGCCTCAACCGCGGTTCAACTTCGGTTTGATGTAGTTAATTCTCCAACCTTACCGGAAGACGTTAAAAAACGACTGATTCAAATCTCCGGGAAAAAAATGACTGAAAAAGGAATACTGATTATTGATTCTCGTCGTTATCGTACACAGCTAAGAAACCGTAAGGATTCAGTTGAACGCCTAATCACCCTTATTAAACAAGCCGCGCAAAAGTCCAAACCACGCAAAAAAACGACTCCTCCCTTTGGATCTAAAGAAAAGAGATTAAAAAACAAACATCATCGCAGCAAAATTAAAAAACAGAGGCGGCCCATTGATCTATCAAAAGAATAACAATGCTGTCACGTAACTTTTTTAACCGGGATGCAATCACAACAGCTAAGGCATTACTAGGTAAAATTCTCCGCGCATGGTATGATAAAGTCTGGTTGTGTGCACAGATCATTGAAACGGAAGCATATTTTCAAAATGAAAAAGTGAGTCACGCTTCCCTGGGATACATTAACAAACGAAAAGCGTTGTTTATATCTCCCGGTATAGTTTATATGTACTATGAACGGGGCGGTGATTCTTTAAATGTTAGTTGCAGGGTAAAAGGAAACGCTGTGCTCATTAAATCCGGATATCCTTATAAAAATGGAAAAAAACAGATAAAATGATTCCAATGATGCAATAATTAAACCCGCCCAAATACGGAAAGTGCGTCCGATTGAACGACTCTGCGCTGGACAGACCCTCCTGTGCAGTTCTCTAGGGATTACTGTCAAAGAAGGGGATCAACAACAGTTCGATCCTAACCGATTCTATATTGAAGATATTGGATCTACACCAACATAGATAATTCAAACAAGCCGACTTGGAATACCTATAAAGAGAGATGATCACCTACTATACCGATTTATAGATAGTAAATTTTCCAAATTCTGCACAGGTAATCCTCTTACAAAAAGTAATTATTTGGAAGAAAAATACTACAGATTGATTCGGTATCTGAAATGATTAGAACTTTTCAAGTAAAAAATAATTACCCTTTCAAAAAATAAATACAGGGCAACTTCGAAATCCAGTTATATTAAGTTTGTTCAAGTTGGAAGAATAATCTCAAAGGTCGTCCCTGAACCAGGTGAAGATTGTTTAATAAAGATCTTCCCGCGATGAATATCCTGAATTATTCGTTGTGTTAAGGAAAGTCCCAATCCCCAGCCACGGTTCTTCGTACTAAACCCGGGACGAAACACATTTTTCAAGTCTTTTTTTTCGACACCTTTACCATCATCATGAATCTGAATCCTCACTTCTTCTTTCTCCATTCGCAAACGGATTCGAACCTCCCCACGTTCTTGTGTGATAGCATCAATTCCATTTTTGATTATATTTTCTATCGCCCAGGAAAGAAGTGTTATATTCGCATAAATATTTGTTTTAGAGGTGATTTCATTTACCAGTTTAAGACTCTTTCCCTTGGTTGGGAGACGCTTCTCCAAATAATCTACAACTGTTTTTACCAGTTCAGAAAGATCCGTCTCTTCCAATTTAGGCGTCGATCCCATCTGGCTAAACCTCTCACTAACTTGATTAAGACGATTTAAATCTGCGTTCATTTCTTCAACAATATCCAAAGTTTTCTCAGGGTTTTCTCTTAGCCAGTCCACCCATCCCATAAGTGCTGATACCGGTGTTCCAAGTTGATGAGCAGTTTCCCGTGCCATCCCCACCCAAATATGTTGTTTTTCACTATTTCTAATGAAGGAAAACCCAACAAAGCCCAGAAGAATAAATAAGGAGATAGCTCCAATTTCAAAATAGGGCAACCAAATTAAGCGTTGAATTAATTGTGAATCTCCAAAATGGAGAACTCCCCAAATATATTCCTCTCCTGTCTTTAAGTCATAATAAACGAGTGAAATAGATTCATTCTGCCTATCCATTACTTCCACAATTGGCTTTACATCTTTGGATGTTTTTATATCTTCTGAAAGATTACGCCAAGACAATGGCTCACCTTCTACATTTGTTTGAACAATGGGGAATTGAACTTTTTTAATTACGTTCTCAAAAATGAAATTTAAATTTTCATCGCTTTCATTAATGACGGCTTTTGCCATTAACTCCGCATAAAGCTGGACAATTTCTCTATTATCTTCACGCAGGTTTTTTACCAGCGATTGGGTATAAAGCATTAATCCTGATACTAGTGCTAATCCAAGAACAAACAGACCGGATTTGATATTCCCTGTATGTTGATATAGACGCATATTATTTCTCTAAATTTTCAATAAATGACACTAGATCTATTTTCACATTATTGCTCCACCAATCCCCAATTTCACGAACAGAAGCAAACCATGGGTCATCCTTCTGTAACATTTTCAATCCTTCCTGGAATGTGTTCCAGCTTATTTCATCGACAATTAAATGTGGATGCCACAATAAAGTAAGAATTCCTCCAACATTTCTCACTTTTTCTTTAAGCAATTGTATATACTCCAACGCCGTTTCCTTATCTAATCGCATCCCCTTTTTTGGATGAAACATAGCGCCATCTTGAATAATTAAAGGTATTTCCCAAATTGGAAGCCTATCATTACTGACCAAATCAATAAGGGGATAGACGTAGGATGTACCACGTCTAAATCCAATATTATCATTAAAACCAAGAGTAGCATCATATTTGAATCCGGCTGCTGATTGTACAGCGGGTGTAATTTTATTATCAAAATGAAGGAAATGTTGTCTGATACTCACAATCTCATTTTCAATTACCTTTTCAACTTGATCTTTTTGGTGCTTCAATTCATCTACAGAATTATAGGAATTCCAAGACGGGTGCAAACCTATCTCCCAACCTCGCCTATTTATTTCTCTCATTAACTCCGCAACGGATATTTTTTCTCCCTCAAATTTTAGTATATCATCATATTTGTACCAACAATCTGTATAGTGTGGTTTCAAAACGTATTCCGGGGCAAAGAAAAAAGTGGATCGCGCACCCACTTCCTGCTCCACATTTAACCAATCCTCAAACCGATGGTAAGGATCTTGTTTGGAAAAAATACCATTCATAATATTTTCAAGTGATTCAAATACAAGTATCGAGTTCTGTTTGCTTTTCTGTTGTTTCCAGGTTTTCAATATGTGTTTTATCCGTCGGATATTTTCTTTATTTGATTGCAAAGAAATCACATCAACATCATGGGTTATGCAAACAGCATAAGGTTTATTATTTGGCCATTTTGGTGTTACTCCTTCTCTTTCCACCCACAACTGGTCTATTGATGGATCATAAAGTTTACCTAATTTATTTTGAGGACTGTGAGAATAATCATATACACGATTTTTTGATGGTGAAGGAAAAATTTTTCCAGTTAAAATATCATATTTTAATTTTTTTTTCATTTTCTTGTTTTTGAATTAAATTTCAATCGGTTGCGGTTATCAATTAGTATTTTGTGGGTAATATTTTCCACTAACTAATAACTCCAATGCCTTATAAATTGCTTTTATTTTGAGTCTTAAGAGGTTTCGAAGACTAAATAATAATATGTTGTCGTCACTGAATTTCCAACTAAGTCTGCAACTGATACAATCCATGTCATCGCACATAAAATACGCAGGATTTGTTGACAGTTTTTCTATTTCGATTTCTAAAGTCATCTTCATATCAGTTATCTTACTATCTGCAAACCCGATTTCCCCTTCTCTGACAATAGCACCTCTTTCATGATAGAGAGGAAGAAAGTTATTGAAACCTTTTCCACAACCACCCGCCCAATTTCTTTCAAACGAAACGACATTTTCTTTGTTATCCTTAAAATTTATACCACGAACAAGTCTCTTTTGTTCATATTCTTGCAGACCAATAGCTACATGTGTAGTTCCAACTCCAACCACTTTTTCATCGGGTCCAATTTTTAGATTTCTGCCACCGGATTCCGACATTATCTTAAGGACATTATACGCATAAGATTCAGGTGTGTGGTTGAGCATTAACTCCTTAGCTTTGAATCCAATAGCTGAAAACTTCTGAATGGGATGTCCACCGCGGACAACATTTGGATATCTAAGCATTGCATTAGCTAATGCCCCTGCATAGGATTCTGTATAATCATCACTGGTTAGGCTTTTGTCAGATATTACTTGACCCATGGGATAGATATTGACAAATGAATCCGTCACGATTGTTCCTCCATCTCCTATTACATACAATAATGCATCAAGCAGTGTATCAGCTCCTCCTTCCACATATCCAATAGATTTCAAAGATGCCTTCACATTTAGTAGGTCACCTTTACGAATGCCAAGTGTAATAAAATCACTAATGAGTTGATCCCGTGTCACTGTTCTTAATGTCTTCCGTTTATTATTCATTTAACGTGTAGACGTTATCAATTTTTCTTTGATTTTATTAACTCATCCTTCATCAGAAGTAATTTTGCAGAAGCAACCATTGGAGGTCCGATAAATTTTCCATTCATAATCGCTACACCCTTATTTTGCCTTTGAGCTTCTTCAGAAAGTCTTAAAATATCCTTCGCCTCGTTCAAATCTTCTTCAGTAGGCGAATAATATCTGTGTACGATATTGATTTCTTTAGGGTGTAAAACTAGCATACCCTCATAACCTAATTTTTTTGACAATGTTAAGTTTTTCTCCAAATCCTCCAAATCATGTACTTTTATATGAACCGTATCAACCGGTATTACTCCGTTAGCTCTAGCAGCCATCGCAATTAATGCTCTGGGGTTATAAATACTTATGCCCTCACTATCATGGATACCTCTTAAGTCTGTAATGAAATCTTCACAACCGAAGGCGATAGCTACAACTCTATTTGACGCTTTTATAATTTCCTGAGCGTTTAATACAGCGGCGGCTGTTTCTATTAATGGTATTAATTTTAATGTACCGATTGGAATATTTTTTTCATATTCAATAGTTTCCAATAGTTTATCGATAAAATATACATCACCAGCTTCGGTTGATTTAGGATACATAAAACCATGAACACCTTCTATCGTCAAGCTGTATAGGTCTTTGAGAAGTTGCCCACTTTCACGATCATTAATTCTTGCAAACACAACATGTTTGTTAAAAACACCAGCAGCAATCATTTCTTTTATTTTTTCCCGAGCGATTTTTTTATTTTCCACTGGTTGAACAGAATCTTCCAAATCAAATAATATAACGTCCGCATCTGATCTGGATGCTGATTTGAGAAGTCTATCGTTATGCCCCGGAACAAACATCAGACTCCTCATTAGGTAATTATTAGTTTCTTTCATTTATTTCCCTTTGGTACTAATACGTGTCTTCTAAAGGTTAGAACTATATCCTGATTCTGGTTAACAACTCTTGTCTCTACATATACAATACCCCTATCTTTTTTCCCCTTGGACTCTCTCTTCTCTAGTATTTTAGTTTCTGCATATATGGTGTCACCGATAAAAACTGGGGCATTATGAGTTATCATTTCGTAGTCAAGGTTTGCGATTGCCTTTCCGCTAATATCCCTAACAGTAAGGCCAACCGCTAAAGAAAATACTAAAGTTCCAACGACTAATATTTTTCCATGCTGAGAATTCTCAGAAAAAACCACATCCAGATGTAAAGGGTGATGATTCATCGTAATTAATGAAAAGAGATTATTATCTGCTTCTGTAATTGTCTTTCCGGGCCAATGATGATAGACTTTAGATATTTCAAAGTCTTCAAAAGATCGACCATATGCATTATCAATGTATAAATTCATTATGTGCTCTTTCTTATTTTATTAGCTTTCCATCTCTTGCAAGTTTAATTATGATAGCCAATATAAATAGATATTGTAAGAATGAAAACCAGTTAAATGCCGTTAAAAAATCGGTGAAACTTATTTCTAATAAATAAGATATTAAAAATACTAACAAAATATTTACTAAGAAAAATGCTTGCCAGATTAATGCTATCTTTTGTTTTTCAAAAATACTGCATATAACCACTAAAGGTGAAACAATAAACCTGATAATAAATCCTGCTAATAAAGCATTAATTTTTTCATTTATTGTTTTGTATAGATTAATTATAAATAACAGAAACCCAAGGATAATAAGTTATTTTGGATTAATCGGGATTTTATTTATGATTATCATTTTAGTTTAGTATCATAGCTATGAGGATAATATTTAATGTCTATATTAGGATAAACTAAAAATGAAATTTTTTACGGTCTCAACCCGATAATATATATAGAGGACCTAAAAACGTAACTGTTGTTCTTTATAAACTCGTTACATGAGGAGATATTAAAGTGTATAAAGTAGCCGCCATAAATAAAATCTTTGAAACTGAGGATGTAGGAGGGTTAATCACCACCTTCTTAAGTCCAGATTCTGCTTCAGCGTTAAACGCAAGCTCACGCAAAATGAATTCAGTTAACCTGAGCCATTCCATGTTTGGGCCTCAGGATGGCCCTCCTACTCAAGATGAAGACTTAAAAACATGGATTGAAGAGAATCCAATACTGGCGTTACAACAGATAAAACGACATAACCCCTCTTTTTATG
>ERZ651768.3486-NODE-3486-length-10509-cov-6.891488_pt1 | contig 10509 bp, 12 predicted proteins | sample MGYA00514754_ERZ651768 | MGnify/ENA metagenome assembly ERZ651768 | reverse complement strand
TTGGAGCAGAAAATCCGTAACGTACCATTGCTGTACGATGGCGCTGAACTTCTGATTCCGAATAAATTTCATTTCTATCTTCTTTATTTTTTTCAGAAGGCTCAGTGTCATGATTTTCATCATTTCCCAGCGGTACAAATTGATGTCCTTCAACACGATACCCCTGTGCCATAACCAACTTTGTCCATTGATTCAGGAAACCAATTTTTGAAGAATCTTGGAATAGACCCAAATTCTCTGCTTCTTTTGTTAAAGCGTGGAAACAACCTCTGTCTGGGTGATCCTCAGATAGCAACAACTCTTTTCGATGCAATATTGGCGGATTTAGTGAATTAGCGTAAGTTCGAAAAGAAGAGCTCTTTAGCTCAAAATCTACATGCCAGCTATATTCTAATTCAGGGAAGCCCTTATCAAAAAAATCTGGATAATTTAAGAAGGAAAGAGATGACAAGTCGTGTGCAATTTTCAAAACGTTGAAAACTGAATCTTCGCTCAATCCAGCTTGTTCAAAGCCTTTCACAATGGTTGCCTGTTTTTCTTCAGTGAGAGAACTTAATTGCGAAATATGGATGTAAAATGCAGTCGGGGTTTGTTTGCCAATTGACTTTTCAGACATTGTACTATTAATATTTCTGATTACCAGAGGGGATGAATAACAATACTTGATTCATCAATATCCTCGATGTTACGATAATGATATTTTCGATGCATGGAATACATTATGGAGAATTATTGAAAACAAATTTGACGCAAAATACTTATAACAATTTACACTATCTTAATCCACTATCCTGATACCTCTGATATCTTGTAATTGATTATATAACTACTCAAATACTGCTCTTTGTTTTGCGTAAGCACAGTTTTTACAACTAAAATGACCTTCTGGAATTTTTCCGCAATTAAGCAAATCTATCATTTCAGAAATTTTTTGGGGAATCCAATCTGAATTCCATCTGTATGGAATCATTACTTTGCTAAAGTTTAATTTGCCATTAAATTGAGATGCATTCCTGTCAGTATTACAAACAAGAAAAAAACTTGTTTCTGATACCCTAAATCCCATTTCAGATAACAAATATCCATAGAAATCCATCTGAATTTTGTAACTTTGATGAAATGGATCGTCTAGATATGTTTTTTTCAAACTCTTATCACAGAAAACTTTATAAATCAAAATCAATCTTTGATCATTCTTTAACTATTGGTGTAGGTGATAATTTTGTAGCTGGTTTTATTTCAGCAAAAGTCAATCATTTTAGTGTTGAAGAATGTATCCAAAATGCCAATAAATCTGCATTAGATTATCTTACAAAAAACAACTAGAAGGAAATTAAATATGGAAAAAATTTATTTAATTTTTCAGAAAATATTGAAAATGCATTAAAGGACGGGAAACCCATTGTAGGATTAGAAACTACTTAATGAATCCTGGTAATAAGTACTTATTTGTTACATCAAAATTAATTCTGCAATCTAATATTGCCTCCCACACCATCATATGCGACTGACCTTGTGACGAGTGTCTGGTAAAATTCAACCGCGTCCTACAAAGGGCATTTTGGTCGCCATTACAGTCATAAACAGCACGTTCGCGTCCAGTGGGAGGCTCGCCATGTGAACAACGGCATTCGCCACGTTGTCGGCATCCATTATTGGTTCCATGACAGTTTTACCATTAGCTTGGATGATACCGCCCCGCATAGGAGCAGTCATTTTGGTGTCAGCGTTGCCAATGTCAATCTGACCGCAGGCGATGTCGTAGGCTCTTCCGTCAAGGGACGTCGAGCGAGTCAGACCCGTCATTGCGTGCTTTGTCGCGGTGTATGGAGACGAAAAAGGACGTGGAACATGCGCAGAGATCGATCCGTTATTTATGATACGCCCGCCTCTTGGGTTTTGTTTCTTCATAATCTTGAACGCTTCCTGAGTGCAGAGAAAGGCTCCCGTCAGATTTACGTCCACGACTGCTTTCCATTGCTCGTAGGTGAGATCCTCCAGCGGCACCGAAGGAGCACCAACCCCAGCGTTGTTGAAGAGCAGATCCAGTCTTCCGAAGGTTTCCCTGGTTTGTGCGAATAAGGCTCGCACCGAATCGGGATCGCTCACGTCTGTGGGGAAGACCAACGTTCGCAAACCATCATCTCCAGCTTCTTTGACTGTGAACTCCAGTGGTTCTCTGCGGCGGCCTGCGAGGGACACGGAATACCCCTCCCTCAATAACGAGAGAGTAGTACGCTGGCCAACACCGGTTCCGGCACCTGTGACAATGGCGACTTTTGCTTGTGAACTCATCTTACCCCCTTTTTTTGTAAGGGATTATTTGGAACAGGGTTGAATCGTATTCCAGCGGAGGGAGATCAGCCACATTCATCCTCTTATCCCTTGCTATTGCAGGCATTTCAAAATTTGTTTCTCAAATATACCCCCTTTTATACCCCCAAATAGTTAGCTCAATAGCTTTCTATTATAATGGATTTGGGACCTACTATTTCCGCTAATCTAGTGTAGTGTCTTTTAAGAATTTAAGTAAATTGAATTTGTCGTTGATTGGTCTGGAACAAATAACAGGCGCTACTGATATGTACTGAATATCAGGGTTGATAGACACCTATATGGACACCTAATTCCCCGGCCAGGATTCCTGAGCACCAAAACTATACCATTGATCGGTTGTTATAAAAGAGCACAAGTTCCGAATAAGAAATGATGGATATGGGGGACCACCGAAGCAGCCCTCTGATGTTCATGAGGAGAAAAAAATGAAAAAATAGCGGGTGTTATGAAGGCACCGCCCGCTGGCCTGTACCTAATTATCAAGTACATCACCTAATCAGCTAACCGTAAGAAGCCTTCAGTTTCGGTGTACTTTAAGAATTGTGGATGAAAACCTGTTTCTGATAATGATTTGTAAACTAAAATGCGTGTTGAAAATATGAACTTAGGTAGCTAGCAAGCCGGAAGCAAACAAAGCTATGCTACATTTTTTAACAGAGCTGATGCGAAATGGGTTTTCTGGTACTGAAATCATTGTGGTGGAATGGGACTTCGCAACTACTCTAGGATACTATATTACTGCCGTTCAGTTTCAAATTCATTCTTCCAAAAATCAGAAGTTTGTTTTAGATTTTTTTTCGTTTCTAAATTCTCATGAATTTCATCCATTGATTTAATAGAATTAATGGAAACTATGTTATGGGAAATATTCGATTTTATTAAATCATATATTAGTTCATAATTTTCAGAATTAACAACAAAATAAAAGCTATAGTTTAAGTTATCTTGCCAAGCACCAATCAGCTCAATATCTTCGAGATTATTTATTAGGTTTGTTATCCCTTGAATTTCACTTTCTTCGATAAAGTTCTCTGAACTATTTTTTACAGTGATGTGAAAAAGCATTATTTAATGAATAAGAAACATAAATTTTGAGTATTAGAATATTTAATGCTCTAATTTATTAGATATTTTTTTGGTATTGCAGCTCCAATTGTATATTTAGGATCGACAAAGTTTCCTAATCTTACTTTCCCACATTGACTTAACATCATATACGCATCCCATTTATCAAATCCATAATCTTGTACCATCCAATAGATAAGCTCCCGATAAGCAATCCTTGTTGTATCTTCTAAGGGCCTCGTACTTCCAATAGCCATAATAAAATCATCTGCCTCTAGTCTAGGCCATTCAATAGTCCAATCCTTAATCAAATCAATAGTAATTGTAGTAACAGTAGGATATTCTACTGCAACTCCACAAACTTCACCATCACCTTGACAGGCATGAGCGTCACCTATGAAAACCCTTCCTCCTGGAGATCTTACTGGGAGATATGTTACAGTTCCAGGACCCATATCAGGTAAATCCATATTTCCACCATGATTATCGGGAGTAAGTGAATTGATTGAATCTAATTCAGGTGAACAACTCAATGTTCCAATATGAGGCCTGTATGGTAATGTAACTCGTTTACTCCAGTAAACATTTTCCTCATCTATTTCAACTTTTCTAACCTTTTCAGGCAAGGGTTCATTTAAAGTTGCAGTATAATATGTTCCAGTTAAAGCACCAAATTCTTTTATCATACAACATGTCCCTCGAGGTTGAGGACCTCTAGGTATCATGGATTCAATATGAACAGCTATAGTATCTCCTTTTTCAGCACCTTCAACCATGATTGGACCACATTGTGGATTTAAGAATGGCATCTCAAGTATTTCGGATGGTATATCATTTTCAGAAGTAATTTTTCCTTCAAATGCATCAAGGGTTTCACAGATTACTTGGTCTCCTGGTTTAATATTTAGGACAGGATTCGAATATGGTCCCATCGTGTAAACATATTGACCTTGAACGGATTCTGTCAACTGATGAGTGACTCCCGACTTACCGCCTCCAAGACCTTTTTTACACATGATTGAGTTGTTGACCCAATCATTTTTGTATTCTTTCATTATCATTTCCATGTGTACCTTTAAGCTAGATTGTTATTTGTGAAGCTAAATAATCTTCGTTGGATAACTGTTCTTTGTTCAATTCATTTGTTATTAGTCCTTTGTTCATTACATAACCCCGATTTGCTACTTTTTTTACAAAATAAATATTTTGCTCCACAAACAAAACAGTTATATTGTGGTTAGCATTCAGATCAAGCAAAAATTCAGATATCTCTTGAACTATATTAGGTTGGATTCCCTCGCTTGGTTCATCGAGAATCAATAGTTTTGGTTCACCAATCAAAGCCCTCGCAATTGAAAGCATTTCTTGCTGCCCGCCACTTAATGTTCCTCCGCGTTGTTGCAGTCTGTCTTTAAGAAATGGGAAATAATTGAACACTAAGTCATAGTCAAGAGATGGTTTTTTATTTAAAAAGCCTCCCATTCGTAAATTATCCTTAACAGACAATTGTGGAAATATATCTCTTCCCTGAGGGACATAACCAATTCCTAATTTGGCTCTTTCAAATGATTCCAGATTATTTAATCTATTTTCATCAAAAAATATCTCCCCTGAGCGAATTTCAATGAGCCCGATAATCGTTTTAATGAAGGTTGTTTTACCAACTCCATTTCTGCCAATTACAGCAACCATCTCGCCACTATTTATTTGAAGACTCACCCCTTGCAATACGTTTGATGTTTTGTAACCTGAAAAAACATTTTGTGAATTAAATAATGACATTAAATCAATCTCTTCCTAGGTAAATATTTTTTACTTCTTCATTGTTTGACACTTCTTCAGCTGTACCTTCAGAAAAAATTTCACCTTCGTGTAATACTGTAATCTTATTAGCCACATCTTTTACAAATTGAATATCATGCTCTACAACAATTATAGTTAATCCTGTAGCATTTAATCTTTTTAATACCGATCCTGTAAATAAAGTCTCTTCAACGGACATTCCCGCCGTAGGTTCATCCAGAAGAACAATTTTTGGGAAGCTAGCAAGAATCATAGTGATTTCCAGCCACTGTAACATATTATGAGGTAGTTCCCCAGCTAACTTAGCTCCCTCACTTTCCAATTTAAATTCGTTTAAAGCCAGTTGATACCTTTCTTCTGCAATTTCATTATTCCTAATATTAATTTTATTATTAGAGATAGATAAGTTATCTCTAATACTTAAATTTTGAAAAGCTCTATTCGTTTGAAATTTTAAACCTAAACCAAGTTTTATTCTTTGAAAAGATTTTAATTTTGTTACATTTTTATTTAAAATTGTAATTTGGCCAGAATCTGCCTTTTCAATACCACATAATAATGAAAATAAGGTTGATTTGCCAGCACCATTGGGTCCAATTAAACATCTTAATTCACCTTTATTTACAGAAAAGTTAACATTTTTTGCAACAACAATCCCACCGAACTTTTTGTTTAAATTATGAGTTGAAATGATTTCTTGATCAGAATCCATACTGGACATTATTAAATGCGTTTTTGAATTTTTTCATATATCATTACCACTATTCCTCGTGGGAAAAAAACCATGGTAACTACTAAAAGGGTACCAATTATAACTAATGCGTATTGATTCCCTTGTGACGATAAGGTAAATGATAACCAGTTTATTAAAATGGTTGCGAAAATAACCGCGATGAAACTGTTTCTGCCTCCCACAGCACACCAAATCACTGGCAATGCAGCTTGCAAAATTCCCATTTGGCTAGGTGTAATATAATTCCCCCACTGGACATAGAGAAGTCCACTTATTCCTGCTAAATTTGCGGAAATAATGAAGGTAACACATTGCCAAAAACGTATATCATAACCCAACATTTCTGTTCTTACTTCATCTTCCCTAATTCCAACAACTATTTGTCCAAATTTGGAATTAACCAAAATTCTGAGTCCAAAAAACAAAACTAAAACAATTACTAGGCAGTAATAATAAAATGAGTATCCTTCGAACTCAAATGTTCCAATCTGAAAAAATGGAATGTTTGTCATTCCATTGAAACCTCCTAATAAAACGCTCCCCACTCTCCACTGATAGCCTGAAGTTTGAACGAAAAACGTCTCTAGCAGTAAAGTAAATACCAAAGTTAGTATAGGAATGATCCATTTTTGAATTCTTGAGTAAAAAACAAAATATCCAAAGATTCCTGAGACAATTGTACATACTAACAATCCACCTAAAACTCCAAGAATCGGTCCCCACGAATTTCCTAAAAGATTGCCAGCTATAATACCATAAGCATAGCCTGCTAATCCGTAGTACGCCACGTGACCAAAACTTAAAATACCACAATAACCCCAGATTAGACACATCCCCAAACCCATGGGAATATTTAGTAAATAGAATGCGGTATTTGAAGCTCTAAATGATGAAACGAATGTGGGATAAAGTAAAAAACAGATCAATATTAAACAAAATCCTACCCAGAATTTATTTCCATACCCTATATCTTTATCCCCATCTATTAAATTCAGTAAATTTTTCATTTTTTTGAAAGTGATTTTTTATCAATATAACGCTGTAATGTGGCCGAGATTCCATTGGGCATAATTCTTATAACTATCAAAGCAGTTAAAAGTAGTGCAACTGTACCAAAAAATGCTCCGAAAGCCATTCCAATATTGGTTTTAACTGCAGACAAAATTAGACTGCTGCCAACTGCTCCATAAATTACATTTGTTGCACCGCCAACAACGACTGTAATGAATGCTGGGGCCACAAATTGTTGCCCCATGAATGGAGCAATAGTCATAGTTGGAGATAGCAAGGCCCCTCCCAAACCTGCCAATCCTGCTCCTATGCTAAATGTAATAGTGTATATTTTTTTAGTTGAGACACCTAAACATTTCGCCATATCTGGATTCTGCATTGTTGCTTTTGCTTGAAGTCCGTAATTTGTAAAACTGTACACCCACCAAAGCAAAACTATTAAAAGAATACATACTCCTATAAGTATTAACCAATATTCCGAATATGAAAAATCACCAAACTTATATGATCCTCCTGGGATTTTTATTGAGGGCATAAATGGACCAAAAAGAAGTAATGTCCCTTGACCTAATACCAAACTAATCCCCCAAGTAACTACTAGTGCACCTAACTCTCTGCCATAAAATCTTCTAATAATTAATAATTCAAATATACATCCAAATAATGCAACTACTATAAAACTTAAAATTACTGAAATTACAAAAGGAACTCCAGCATGAACTGTAATTGTTGCTACGTATGCCCCAATCATCATGAATTCACCATGTGCCAAATTGATGATATTCATCATTCCTAAAATTATAATTAAACCTAATGCTGCTAAAAATAGAAAAGCTGAATTTGCAAATAACTGATAAATTAAGTTTAGTATGAGTGGGCCGATATCCATTTTTATGATGATTTGGAAAAATTAACTAACCTATTTCAAGTTAATGAGTATTAAAAAAAGCATTCTACGAGTTTCTTTACATTCTGCGTTGAAAGAAACACAAAATGAACCTTTTACACCAGAAAATTTGGTGTCCTCAGCATTATTTGTTGATTTTTCTGAGGCAAAGCTCAGTTATCTAGATGTGCTTAACTTTATTTAAAGTAGCGTTGCAGTCCTGATCATCTTTGATGAGTCAGGACTGCAAAAAAATTATTAAGAAAACCTGGAGAAAAATGGATCCTCGTCCGGAGTATACTGATGATACTCCTTATGTTTTACAAGGTTTACTCCAATACGTTGTAGCCACCATGGCTGGATATAAGGCCACTCACGTACGAAGCTAACATTATGATCTGCATCTGAAGATGCTAACCTAATGTAGTGTGTCGCGTGATGAGATGAAGGCTCCATGAAAACTGTTCCTTCTGGCGCCTCAATATGAATACCGGATTCCATAGCCTTTTTAACATCTTCTTGATTTGTAGTGCCCGCTAGTCGACAAGCCTGAGCATACCAATGTATTGAGAAATATGTGTTTTGTGCCATTTGACCAATGTATGGGTCATTAGGAAACATATCATACCATCGTTTCACAAAGGCCCTGTTCCGAGCTGTTGGAACCTCCTCAATATAGTTAACGCAGTTATACATCCTATTCAAAGATGGGGCTTTAAAACGACGATGCTCATATCCTTGAGCCATATTCACTGTGGATGCCATGGGGAATTCCATCCCAGCTGAATGGGCTTGTGGATAATAATTGGATTGGTTTGATCCTACCAGAAGAGTAAAGACCCAATCTGGCTTTGCAGCTTGAATTCGTGAAATCGAAGTAGTGAAATCAGACATAGACAATGGTGCAAATTCTTCTTCTATGATTTCACCTCCGACTAATGGAGCAAACGCTTTCGTCCACGCCGCAGTGAGCTGACCAAAATTATAATCCGCCGCAAGAGTATAGATGCGTGGACCAAATCTTTTTACCATATAATCAACTACAGGGATAACTTGCTGCTCACAAATTGCGCCAGTGCAAAAAGTATTTGAATCAGCAACACCGCCCTCATACTGATTTGTGTAAAAATAAAGCTGCTTGTACCTGTCAACAATTGGACGAATCGATTCTCTAGAAGCACTTGTAAATCCCGCAACTAGACAATCAACCTTATCTTCTTGAATCAGTTTTTTACATAATTGCTGCCAGACATTCCAATTAGATTGACCATCTGGACCAATTAATTTGACTTCTCTTCCTAAAATTCCGGAATCTCCTGAATCGACGAAAGTATCATCATCTTCAACATAAACCATTCCAGAACCGTTTTGAGATCCACCATTGTTGACAAATTTTAGATCTTTATCACCATTTCCCATAATTGGTGGTTTTCCTGCGAATTTCCCTAGGGATCCAAGACCGCCCGAGCCCACAGGCCCCCCTTTTAGGGCTTTGCCTTCATTAATTTCCTTTACAGCAAGTTGCGCAGCGTGCCATTTTTGAACTCCATAAACAGCAATATTTCCAGATAGGTCTTCAATATGACCAATTTTTACTGGACCGCTTGCTGCTTCTGCCCTTTTAATACCAGTTAATATCATTGGCATTGACAAAACCGCTGATGCAGCAACAGCTCCTTTCATTACGGTTCTTCGCTTTATCTTGGAATTATTCTTTTCCTTCGTAACTTCATCTGAAGTTACAGTTTCCTTTGGATCAACTTCATTGTTGTTTTCCATAATATAACCTCTTTTGAGTTATTGAAAAAAATAGCCTGCAATCAGAAAAAAGCAGACGATTCTACACGACATGGGAACAAACATCATATTAAAATAACAATATGTCAAGGAAAAAAACATAAATTAACTGACGAGATACTTGATAGACAGATATATGATGGAACTTCAAAAAAGAATGAAAGAAAACCTTTACTAAAAATTGTTGAATGAATAAAAAAATAAACCAAAAGAAATATCTAGAAGCATTGCAATTTGCATTTAAACTTCATTCAAAGCAATTCAGAAAAGGAACTAAGATTCCTTATTTCTTTCATTTATCTTCAGTAAGCAATCATGTGATTGAAAATGGTGGAAATACAGATGAGGCAATAGCAGGTTTGTTACATGACGCTGTTGAAGACCAGGGTGGTGAGAAAACACTTAAATTAATTAAAAAGAAATTTGGAAGTAAAGTTGCGAGAATTGTTGAGGATTGTACTGACACTAAAATTGAACCAAAACCACCATGGTTTGACAGAAAAAAACAATACATATTAGATTTAGGAAAAAAACCTCAGTCATCTTTGTTAGTTTCTATCTGTGATAAAACTCATAACGCATCTTGTATTATCAATGATTATTATCGTGTTGGTAAAAAAATATGGAAGAGATTTTCAGCAAATAAAAAACAAGTCTGCTGGTATTATGAAAGTCTTGGAAAGTGTTATTATAAACATTTTAAAGGTCATATAGTTTTAAAACAAAACTTTAAAAAGTTAGTTACCGAAATGAAAAGAGTTGCAAAATAAAGACTTTAAAAAAAAACCCCCGAAACTTTCGTTCCGAGGGTTCTAATTTTGTTTAATTTTTGTATTTAGACTGTTCTCTGATTGGTAAGGGATTACATTCGCATTCC
>ERZ651768.3484-NODE-3484-length-10513-cov-2.787083_pt1 | contig 10513 bp, 10 predicted proteins | sample MGYA00514754_ERZ651768 | MGnify/ENA metagenome assembly ERZ651768 | reverse complement strand
ACCACGAACTATCTGGGGAGTATCGTGGATTTGAGGATTTTCTCGGCAATTTTCTGGCTCAAATACCAGTTAAGTTTCCAAACTTCAGCTTGGAAATTTTAAACGTGGCAGCAGAGGGTGACAGGGTCTATCTGCATGTCCATATCACGGCTGATAATTTAGATACAGAATCGGTTCATATGTTTGTGGTTAAAGATGAGTTAGAAACGGAATTCCATATATTTGACGATTCTCAAAAAATGGCAAAGGCTCTTGGTTAACCTAATAGCTTTATTCAGGGGCAGCAATACGGATAAGCAGCAATGGCCGGAAAGTACTGGTGCAGAGTCAAGCAAAACGCATCGAGTTGATTAGGGTCAAAATGGCTCTCTAGAAAGGAATGAATGATCATGACAATCACTGCAGGGAACGGACAACATACCTACGAACTCATTCAAGACTGGGCCAAGCTGCCCGATAGTGAAACTTTTGGAATAGTGAGCACTGTCGCTACCGACTCCGAGGACCGAGTTTACGTCCTGCAGAGGAAGGACCCTCCAGTTATGGTATTCGACAGTAACGGGAACTTCCTCAACTCCTGGGGAAATGGAAACATCAACTCGCCTCATGGCATGACCATCACCAATGATATCGTCTATATCACGGACAGGGACGATTCGGTGGCTATCAGCTACACTCTCGACGGGAGGCCACTTCAGGTTTACGGCCAGCGTGGCAGGCATTCAGACACCGGGGCAAAGAATCCCGGAGACCTGGTTCCCAGCGCTGCAGGCCCCTTCAACTATCCCACCGAGATGGCTCCTGGTCCCAACGGAGATATTTATGTTTCCGATGGTTATCGAAACGCTCGCGTCCATCGATTCTCCCCTGATGGTGATTTGATTAATTCGTGGGGTGAGCCTGGAAATGGTGGTCACGGCCAGTTCCATCTGCCCCACAGCTTGCTTATCGACCCGGATGGTAAAGTCTATGTTTGTGACAGGGCTAACCGCCGGGTCCAAATTTTTACTGCAGGCGGTGAATTCATCACGATGTGGACCGGAATGGGAGGCCCAAACGACATCGCGCGAGACTCGAACGGGGTGTTTTACCTCTGCGAGCAGGCTGCAGACGACGATGGGCCAGTTGTCACTATCAGAGATGGTGACGGGTCAGTGATGGCTCGTTGGGAAATACGCCATGCCCATGGTCTATGGGTGGACTCAACAGGTGATATATACCTGGGCTTAACCACTGACCACAGCGTGGACAAGTGGGTTCGTAAAGGAAAATCCTCCTGATACGGCCTAAGTCATAGGTAAAGTGACTGACAAGGTAGTTTTCAAAGCTATGTTCAATTCCGTGAAGTTCGCTGAAGCCGTCAAGGAACACGGCGTTATTTCTAAACCCGTAGTTGCGATTTTGGGAGAATACGCTCTCCCGATAGACGAGATGTAGTTTCCGACTATTCAAGTAACGATTCCGTTCACTGTGTAGCAATCAGAATGGTACTATCCGGGCACATACACTTTTTGGATGACGAGATGTAGCAAAGGAGGAATCCATGGGCAGGTTGGAAGGTAAGGTTGCTCTAATATCAGGGGGTGCCAGGGGACAAGGCGAAGCCGAGGCAAGGTTGTTTGCCCGTGAGGGAGCCAGGGTTGTTTTCGGGGACCTTCTTGATACTGAGGGTGAGAAGGTTGAGGCCGAGATAAATGAGACTGGCGGAGAGGCGAAATATATTCATCTGGATGTGACAAGCGAATCTGACTGGGATACCGCTGTAAAAGAAGCTGTCAATACTTATGGCAAGCTGGACATACTGGTCAACAATGCTGGCATAGGCGTTAGAAAGAATGTTGAAGAGACGACCTCAGAGGAATGGGACCGTGTCCAGGACGTAAACTCCAAGGGGGTGTTTCTCGGCAGTAAAGCTGCGATACCGGCAATGAGGTCGTCAGGCGGTGGCTCCATCGTAAACATATCTTCGATAGCAGGCCTGATTGGTATGTCATCGGCTGCCTATGTTGCCAGTAAAGGAGCTGTGAGGCTTCTGACCAAGTCTACGGCGGTTCAATACGGTCCTGAGAATATTAGGTGTAATTCAGTTCACCCCGGGTTCATAGAAACTGAAATGACACGTGAGATGCTAGCTGACAGCGAAGAAAGAGCCAAACGGCTGTCCATTACGCCGCTGGGAATATTCGCAAATGCTCATGACGTAGCTCTATCGGTTCTATACCTGGCATCGGACGAATCCCGGTATGTGACAGGCTCGGAGCTGGTTATCGACGGAGGTATAACGGCTCAATAGCTCCCACTAGCGGAGAAATGGTCTCCCCTCCCTAGATATACAGAAATCGAAAGCGGTTTTTGTTGTTTAAGATCAAAAGGATAATACTAATGCGCGTACACTGCAGACCAGTTGCTGGCGGAGTCGATCAGTGTCAGGAATTATCTGTCGTACGTGGTCCCGTTGCCCAGCGTTCCGTTGGGCAACGGGACCGGTACAAAGGGAATGCGTAAACGATTGAATTTACAGCCTTCTCTAGCTCTTTCCCCAGAGACCCATGTCCTTTCGGCGCTGGACATTATCGTGTACCGGGAGAACTTCAACCGGTCCCATCCCAAGGTGGTTTTCGAAAAGAGCAGCTACGTCTTCGAAGGTATCTGCTTCGACAACAGCGAAACTGCGATGGGATACTGGATAACCCCAGGCACCAATCACTTTGGCCGTATCACTGCCTTCTACCCAGGCGGTCCCGGGTCGAAGCCCCTCTGAACCTTGTAAAACCCTGGGACATGTTGTGTGGTCGTGTTGTGCAGTTATATGAAAAAGCATTCCATTCTCCTTATCCTGATGTTTTCACCTAGCTGAATCCGGTAGACCTACAGTCCTTCGTGAAGGCCTGACCAATGTAATTTGATTGCGCAAATAGCCAACGAGTTCATTCTCACCACCTCCATGCATACTTATTTTCTTGCCGGGTGGGCGATCCAATGGGGCTGATATATGATTTAAGTCTGGCACAGAAGAAATCTGAATGGGAGAATTGCGATTTATCATAGCAACTTCCTGGTCTTTACTGGCTACGTAAACATCAATTGTGAGGCTATTTCCCATGAGTGATTACAGGAATGCAAACTTGAAGTTCTGGAATTCTGTAGTCCCAGAACACGTGGAATCCGATTTTTATGATGTTGCGGGTTTTCTTAGTGGAGGCATAACTCTTGATGATATAGAGATGAATCAAGTGGGGGATGTTTGTGGACAGACATTGCTGCACCTGCAGTGCCACTTTGGCCTATCCACCCTTTCCTGGGTGAGACTAGGTGCATTAGCTACAGGAGTTGATTTTTCGGCGGCTGCAATCGCAGCTGCAAGGCGATTGTCGTCAGAATCAGGACTTTCTGCGAGATTTGTCGAGTCAAATATTTACGATATTTCGGATAATCTGAATGAACATTATGACATCGTGTTCACTTCGTATGGCGTACTGTGTTGGCTACCAGATCTTGATGAATGGGCAGAACAGATCGTCTGCTGTCTTAAAGATGGTGGCAGGTTTCATCTCGTGGAATATCATCCGCTGATGACTGCCCTTGAATGCGGACCGGAAAATGATGTTGTTCTCAGAAATTCCTACTTTAATGAAGGTGTTGAAACCTTTGAAGTAAAGGGATCTTATGCATCCTCAAAAAGCTTCATTAATGAAACAACTTACGAGTGGAACCATTCTGTTGGAGAAGTGATTACGGCATTAGTCAATGCTGGTCTCAACATAGACACTTTTACTGAGTACCCGTATGCCACTGACGGTGGGTTTGTCGGCTATTTGCAACGTGATGAAGATAAAAAATGGAGAGTTCCGGATCATAAATGGGGTGTCCCATTAACTTATTCCATCTGTGCTTCCAAGTAGAGTGGATTCTTTAATTCAATGTTGAATCTTGCTTATAGAATTTCCACTCAGAATACATAAATGGATTACATTTCGTCATATATGCTCACATATGATGGATAAGATCTCCTTAATTCATGGAAATAAATGGAACGTATGGCTAAATGGCATTTCGGAGACGATCCGACAGTGCGGGACAGATTGGTCGCTGGTTCACTCAGTTCTATCTGCCTGGTGGAGTTTTGAGGATGAGGGGCGTGTGGGCAGACAAGCAATAAGATGTGCCCGGGTACTTTCTGAGATCTAAAAAAGGTCCCTCCAATTTATATGTTTTGTTTTGCTTTCATGCTGAGAATAATGACGTTGAATTCGCACTGTAAAGAAAGATTCCACGCACTATTTCATTTCGGTCGACATGGTTCACTTCAATCAATCAGCGCCTAACTCGAAAGTATTCAATTTCTTACTTCCGTAGATCCTTTACCAGGAATAACACAAGGTCATCGTCCATTGAAACATTCTCCCCCGGCGCAACTTTTGAATTCCTGTATGAGACGCCTTGCCCGTCGGGGACATAACCACGCCGAATATACATTCTTTGAGCTGGACCGTAATCGCTATATAGTCCGAATCCAATACCCACTTTGGGCCGCTTCGCTATAACAGTTCTCTCTGCTTGTTCTACCAGCATTGTCCCGGCTTTCATCCGTCTGAATTGAGGGAGCACGTTCAGGTCTTGGATTTCAGGTATGTCATGTTCACGAAAGTAGGAGTAACTGGGGTTCCAGGCAAGCTTGAGATGCCCGACATACATACCCTCTCTAGTTTCAGCGCAGAACACGTTAACTAAGCCGGCTGCTTGTTCTTCTATGTATCTATCGAAATGACCTTCGGGCTTACTCCACCCCATTCCTTCAAAGGATGAGGTCATCCAGTCGATGTCACCTCTTCGTGGGATACGTATTTGAAATTCCACCGTATCGGATTTCCTGTTCTGTGAAGCAAGTACTTTAGCATCATTGTCTTTCATCTGAACTAATCCTAATCATGGATCGGTTTTCCGTTTGATCGAGTTTTAACAATTGTCACACGCTTCTCTTACAAGTGCTGGCACAGGTGATTGCAGATAAGTAAGACGAAGAAAGAAAGAAGACTTGTGGTCAGGTAACAGTCCTTTACCAAGTTACGAACAGGCGCTTCTGGTCCATACCTCCCTCGCACACCGTAATCACCCCGCCAGCATCACACATCCGCCCACGGTTCACCATCACTACTTGGGCCGCTGACATCTCAGGAGATGACGATCTCATCGCGAGTTTTTACAGGTCGTTTTATAGATCATTTTTGAAATTTGCCTCCGAGTCCCTCGGTTATTTGTCAGGAGCAATCTTTAGGCGGGATTTTTACCGCATTCTCACTTACTAAAGCCAAATCGCATCCATTCTCAGATTAGACAAGCCTAATTTTTGTAGCCAATGAGTACAGTGTGGCTGAGCGTGCACACAATGTGATATAACGATTTCAGCTAGCATGGACCGTCGCTAGTCTTGACGACGATTTTGGCGAAAAAATTAGAAGTTTAGGCAGAGCGATTTAATCGACTCTGTCGGAATTTGACCGAGAAAAGGGACAACATCCTTAAAATAGACACTTTCAAAGGAACTATTGATATGTCAGAAATTGCAGCCGGTCAGGCGGTAATAGAATTGCTAAGAGCAGAAGGTGTGGAGTATGTGTTTGGGGTCACCGGGCTAACGACGAACAGCATGGTGACACAGATGTACGGAAGAGAGGATATTAAATTCATCGATACAAGGCATGAAGAAGGTGCCATCCTGATGGCATATGGATATTCTAAATCCACAGGAAGACCCTCCGTTTGTATGACTACCTCTGGACCGGGCACGATAAATCTCGCTGGGGGCATGTCTCTTGCCTTAAAAGGCAGGGCTCCGGTTATCGCTATTGCTGGTGATACAGCAATGGAGTACATCGGGAGGGACGGCTCGCAAGCTTTTGACCTGGTGAATATATTTAAGCCATTAACAAAAATGGCCGTTCAAGCAAATAGAACTCATAGAATACCTGATTTAATTCGGGAAGCATTCAGAGTGGCAATGTGGGGCAAGCAGGGACCGGTGCTTCTTGATATTCCAAGAGACTTGTTAGATAACGAAACTCTTTCCGATGAAATGTTAAGCCCTGACCAGTACCGGGCCGTAGATCCAAAGACTTCAGGTGACATCCAAGCTGTCAACCAGGCTGCGCAATTGCTGTTGTCAGCCGAAAGACCGCTACTGCTTGCCGGGGGAGGGGTCGTGGATGCAGAAGCATCTGCTGAAGCGGTCCATTTAGCCGAGATTTTAGATATGGCGATGGTGCCCTCGTATGGTCATCACGATGCCATTCCTAACAGTCATCCTAATTATATTGGCCCTCCCGGAGGCCGTGGTTCGGGAGAGGCCCATGAGGCAATGAACAAGGCGGACCTGATACTGGCATTGGGGACCAAAATCAATCAAGCTTCCAGTTCATGGGATTATAGTGTTATTACTCAAGACACAAGGATTATTCAGATAGATATTGATCCTGTAGAAGTTGGTCGAAATTACCCCGTGACTGTCGGCGTTGTCGGAGATGCTAAGAGGGTTGCTGAACAGCTGATCCAGGCAGTGTGTGACATCTCCCCTAAGGGTAAGAATAATCCTGGTTGGAAATCAGAATTTCAATCCATAGCACGTAGGAGAATTGAACGGCTGCAATCAGAAAGAGCTTTAACGGCTGACCCGATGATGCCGCAACAGGTCTATCCTGAGTTAACTAAAGCGTTGCCGAAAGGGTCGATGGTTACGATTGATGCCGGTGTTGCGCCCGGGCTTTCATACGACAGGATTTTTTTTGAGGAGCCGCGAACCATGTTTAACTATGCGGGACAAGGTGCGTTAGGCATGGGATTTAGTGTGGGACTGGGAACTAAACTTGGCAGGCCGGATAGAACGGCGATAAGCCTTCATGGTGACGGAGGATTTCTTTATACCTGCGGAGAATTGAATACAGCCGTAAGACACAACATCCCCTCAGTAAGTATTGTTTTAAACAACAATTGCATGGGAGCAGAAAAGTCTCAGCAAAAAACTTTGCACAACGAAAAATATGTAGGGGTTGATCTTGAAAACCCGAGATTCGACAAGCTAGCGGAGGTTTTTGGTGCAAAAGGTTACTATGTGGACCATCCGTCACAAATATCAGATGTAGTCAATGAGGCGGTTCAAAATAGCGTTCCGACTGTGATTGAGATACCGGTCCAAGAATATTTTCCACCATCAGCACCTACACCCAGTTAGTACACTTTTGGACAGGAGGATAGAGCACGGGTTGTCTAATTAGTATCGGATGCCCTGTTCAACAAAAAGAGGAGGATATATGCCTGCAGTCACTCTACAAGAGGCAGAAAACATAATTGACGGGGCCAAGGCTAAGATACAAGAGCTTGGGGCGAAGATGAGTGTGTCAGTCACCGACGCCCGCGGGGATCTAATAGCGATGATTCGAACCGATGGAGCCTCATGGAGAACTCCTTTTATATCGAGAGGTAAAGCCGTATCGTCAGCTTGTTTCGGTGTTCCATCCGGGGAACTTGAAGATAGAGCCAGGTGGCCGGTATTTCAAGCTTTTACTGTTCTTCAGGACGGGCACTTCATCATGCACCAAGGTGCACTGCCAATTTACAAGGACGGAGAAATAGCTGGAGCAGTAGGAGCGAGTGGAGGCACATCAGAAGAAGACGAGGACGTTTCGAGAGCAGGCCTTCAAAATGCAGGTCTGCAGTCATCCTAGGCAATTCACAACCGTTCGTATAAAGCAGGATCTCTATCCCCGATTAGCTATATATAACTAAACTTTCATTTTTCTATTGGTGTGTTTCCTGCCTATTTCTGCCGTTTCTTGGCTTTGGCCAGCTATAACTCTAGCTCCGGAATCAATGACTTCAGTAACATTCTCCGGGGTTCCTGACTCCAAAAATTTGACTCCATTTTTGGCACATGCATTCCTAACTCTTGTTGAAGCATCTTTTATTCTCTGATCGGGCGGTGAACCAGGAACTCTCCTGATTTTCATAGACATAGACATATCCCCAGGTCCCATTTCAGCATATCCGATACCGGGAACACTTAGAATTTGTTCGCAATTGTTTAATCCTTCCAGAGTTTCTATTTTTAGACCCAGTAAAAGTTCTCCATTTGGATTCAAGGGCCAAGGATCAGCCTTTGCCCTATAGTCATTGTCGTCTTTAAGTCCCCATTTTTGTTTCGCTTTGAATTCTGATCCTACCCCTCTTGTTCCATCCTTAAGACCTAAACCAACGCCCATATCGTTAAGTTTATATCTGCAGGATTCAATAAAAGCAGATACGGCTTCTGCAGATGACGCCTCACATAATAATATTCCATGAACTCCTCTGGCTAAGATTTGCCTGATTTGCCAAGAGTTATATCTAATTATTTCTGCATTTTCTCCCTGAACAGGAAGTTCGACGATGACAGTCGGCGTAATATGACCAGATGGTGTAGGCCCACCATCAACTAACCCATCCATGTAAGCTTCTAATCCGCTCATGTCAAAAGGACCATGTTCCATGCCTATGTTTATATAGTCAGCCCATATTGATGAATCTTTTTTCCCCTGCTCGTAAGTTAGAAAATCTCTTGAAAAGGAATGTAATCCCGTATAGTAAATAGGCTGATCATTTTCTAATAACTCAATGGCCCTGTTAATTCTCTTCGCCATACGTAACTCTCCAGTAAGAATTTCTCTTTATTGTGTTTCCTGATAATACCAACAAACCTATTTTCCTTTGAGGTTGCGGCCTAACATGCAACAACTTCCCAGATGCTTCGAATGCCTAATATATTTATTCGCCTAGATAAACCTAAACCGGAAGCTATCACTTCCCCGAAATAATCCTGCACCCACATACCAATGTAAAGGGTCCGCCCCGTTCCAACCGCTTCAATTTCTGCCGACATTTTTTTGAAGCCTTGCTTTTTCTATTCGTTTACAATCGTAACTATAGAGGACTAAAGATTATGAGCTTAGACGTTAACACCGAATACACAATATATTTTGCGGGAGCTTTATTTGACCACAAGGAGCTTATAGGTAATGCGATTTTAGCTTCCTACATCAATGAAATTTCGGACGGAAAATATCGATGCATACTTCCCCAAAACCTTGAACAGTCTACAAGTAGGGCGGTCGACATAAGAAACCAAGATTTAAGTTATGTACTGTCATGTGACCTCGCAATTTTCAATTTTGATGGCACTGAACTGGACTCAGGCACCGTTGTGGAATTCTTGTACGCTAAAACCTTAGACATACCATCCGTAATCATAAGGTCTGATTTTCGAGGGAGCGGTGATCAAAGTCGTGAGGGAGACAAATGGAATTTAATGGCATCTTTTTACCCCCGAACTAGGAAGCTGGAGTTTAATGCAATGGAGTGGTACCAAAGAGAGATAACTAATTTGTCTGATGACCGGGATATCTTTGAAACCGCTGATCACCTATATAGAAAGATCGCCAATTCGGTTAAGACTGAATTGGATGCGGTGATACAGGATCCCCCTCTGCTGTCTACCGGGCAGGGGCAAGCATTTAACATCTACCAATGGGCCTCGTTGTTCCCGGGAAGCGGGCTAAAGGAAATCAGATCCGATATAGTCGACATAATCACATCCAAGAAAGCCAAAGGATTAATAGGTTAGTCGGACGCACTTCATACCAATATAAAGATGCCGTCTTGATCCAACTGGTCGCTCAGCCGCTCACCATAACCACCCCTACCTAGGCGCGGAATGCTAATATTTCCTCGTCGGACGGCGTTGGTTAACGTTTGGGACCTTCAACCTAAGGCGGTTTTCTTACATCAAAGAAATTTACAATGTGTAAATCTGGGAATTATATGCAGCAATCGATTCGAAACTTTTGCAATAATATCGGCCCGTCAGTTACTGATGACGGAAGGAGTGTGCCATGACCACGCTGGTAACAGGGGGAACCGGCTTCGTAGCTAGCAACATCGTGCGAATGTTGGCTAAACAAGGAGAACAGGTCGTTGCTTTTGACATTGCCCCACCCAGCGATCTGCTCCTAACGTACATCAAACCTTGGGCTAACAGGGTCACCTTTATACAGGGGGATATACTCAACCGAATCGACCTGGAGATGACCCGCGAACACGGAATTACAAAGATCGTACATGCCGCGGTTTTTACCGGCATCCTCCCCCATATAGAGGCAGGTAGAAGCAAAGATATCGTGGACATCAATATGATGGGCACAACCAATGTATTGGAGTTGGCAAGTCTATTGTCAGTCAAGCGATTCATCTATGTCAGCTCTGGATCAGTATACGGAGATGACCACCCTGATCCAGTGGTGACTGAGGCAAGCACACCGCGTCCGCACAGCCTCTATGCGGTGACTAAATATGCAAGCGAATTGGTTACGCGCCGCTACGGAGAGTTGCACAACTTTCCCACCGTGAGCGTGCGTTTGGGAAGTCCCTTTGGTCCCATGGAACAGGTTACCGGCCATCGGGCAAATCAGTCCCTGCTCAAGGAGTGGAC
>ERZ651768.3482-NODE-3482-length-10515-cov-3.805614_pt1 | contig 10515 bp, 4 predicted proteins | sample MGYA00514754_ERZ651768 | MGnify/ENA metagenome assembly ERZ651768 | reverse complement strand
TTTTGCTTTTGGCGTAGGAATTGCCCTGAAAGTATTTGACTGGCTGTCTACTGATATTGAAGAATGGGAAGAAATCAAGAAAGGAAACATGGGCGTTTCCTTGATTTTTATCTCTCTGATAGTTATGGTAGGCTTGCTCGTTCATAAAGTGATCTGAACACAAACAATAACCATTATCATAAAAAAGCCCCTGCAGGGGCTTTTTTATGATAAATAATACAATAAAATAATAAAAAGGCATGGTCCGCAGATAGTGCTTAATAAATTAACCATGTCGTTATTGACCCAGTTCCATCCTGTGTATAGGTAACCCTTACGATCGTTTATAGCCATTTTTTCCGATATATCGCTTGTTGTGCAACAAATAAAGCGGGCCTGGACTGTTCCGCCGATAATCGAATCAAATAATGCTGATGCGAATCCAGATAAAATGATCAAGAGTGTGATCATATCTGGTATACCAAAAGCGTAACCTACAAGACCTAAAATTATAGCGCCAAACAATGACCCTATAGTACCTACCATTGTTATCCCACCTGAATCACCAGTTTGTAAGGACTTAAAAGTAATAATATCAACAGGTTTCCTTGATGATAATTTCCCAATTTCCGTCCCCCAAGTGTCCGCCATAGCCGTAGTGACCGTTGCTATAAAGGCTGGATATATCCACGGCTGTGGGTTGAAATGATCCATGATAACTAAAAGCATCGCTATACCCCCATTTGAATACACTTGGATGATATTACGCCTTGGGCTTAAATGTTGATCTTCCGGTTTAATTATTATAATATGACTGAGTATTGATGAAAGAATAAAAAATATAAAAAGGGGTACTAAGTATTGATATCCACCCAAACCATATATCAATAATCCCATGATCATGGCACCGATTAAGCCATCTTCAGTAAGAGACTGCTTGCGATAGGCTATGATGAAAATAAATATAATAAGAAAAGCAACTTTTAAGTACTCTGTTACTGTGCCTTCTGCTGTTTTAGATAGGAAAATTTCAAGGAATAGAATGATTAAGATTGGAACAGATAGATTATCTGATCCGCGGAAACTCAAACCTTCCGAAACCATTGCTGTAATACCTGTGAAAAATGCGATCATTATATAGAAGAACGCATGGTTATCAGGGAAAAAGAATAAAATCATTCCCCAGGTTAGGAGCATTGAACTAACCAACATTGTGATTGAACCCTCTATGGACTTTGTCTCAGCCCAAATAATATATCGTTTTGGATTAGATACTTTTTCCCCTACAAAAGCAGCCAGAGGATCTGAAAGGGCCAAAATAGTCATGGAGATCATGATATAGATTGGGTAGTTCCAGAAACAGACCACAACAATTAAAAAACCTAATGGAAAGAATACAGTTCCATAGGATTTTTGTTCTTGTGAATGGATACCTTTGAATGAATGCTTTCTCAATGCAATTCCATTCAATATTATAAAAATAGCCGCTAAGAGTGCAGGCTGTATCCGATTTTCAAAAATTAGTGGTGTAATTGAGACCAATAATCCAACTATGATATGTACGAGTTTTCGGTTTGTATGGCTGGACCACCATTTAAGTCGAAGAGTTAGTTCGCTAATACCAACAAGACAGAGGGTCATGAGAAATAAACTGGCAAATGTCCACCAGTCATTGCTGAAGGGATGCCATATCGGGAAATTCGTCATTTTCATTATTTTGCTGAACATGATAATACAATGTAGGAACAATTGTAGTTATATTATTAACATGAAAGTTGCGGTAAATGATTTCGTCCGACGTCAGATCAAGGATTCAGGAAAGACGTATTCTTACTCATTGACATTCCAACAGATTTCGAAACACGCAGAGGAAAGGATGTTATCCGGGTTCTATAAGGATGGATACCGAAATGGAATAAGAATTGTTGAGGTGGACCCTAAACTAAATGACCAATTTTTCTGTCCATATGTAAAGGTAAAGAATGAAATAATGTTAGAAGCAAATATCGTGAAAAGGCAAGATTTTGAAGAATCCTACATTCAAGTTCGTGCTTTGAATGGTACTCCTTTAAAGGCAGGTGCGGTAGAGTTGATATTGTACAGGAAAGATATCCTCTTAGAGAATAAAGAAAACACAACTGATGCTGAATGGGAGTTAATAAGTATTAATGCTATCCCTGAAGGAGTGGAAAATCTACCCATGGGGTACGTAACAATGATGAGAAACCAATTGAATCTACCTGGGGGAACCGATGCAATTTATTCATCTGAGGAATGGGCAGAATCTGTTTATTTTTCGCAAAAATACGTAGCAGTAAAATCTGGATAAAGCATTGATATAAAAGATGATATGATACTATTACTCCAGTTTTCCATAAACCTTGTAAATAAATGTAGTGTGTTTTAACTTGCTGAGCAGCTAATATAAAGTTGTATTAGTTGATTGCGGAGTCCAGAACGAGGGACACACATTCCAGTTTTTGGATCATTATAGGACAATAAAGAAATAGGTTCAAGAATAACTATGGTTATCAGGAGACTTGTATGCTCAATGGTATACGCTTTACGGTTTACCATTGTCACTATCTTATTATTGGGTCAGGTCATTGCCCAGACATTTGAAATATCTGGTAAGGTATTGAATGAAAGTGGAAAGAAGTTGGGTAATGCTCGTCTAACCCTCTATTCAATGAAACACCAATTAGTTTCTACTGTAACAAGTAGAAGTAATGGAAAGTTCAAGTTTAAAAAAATAAGACCAGACAAGTATACTCTAAATATTTATGGAGAAGGTGGATTTACTTCAACCCAAGAAATTGATTTGAGATCTGCAGGTGCGAAAAATCTGGAAATTTCAACTACCCAAGATGAAAAACAGCCTCAATTAACTGTTAAGTCTGAAATTGAGAGTGTTGTTCTGAGCTGGAAACCAGTAACCGGTGGTGTTGAGTATGTTGTTTTCAAAGATAACCAGGAACTTACCACAGTAAAGAAACCAACCTATAAAGATAAGGTCGTTGCCGGAAAATCTTATGCTTATAATGTGACAGCAATTGATAAGAGTGGTGAAAAAAGTACTCGTTCATTAACTGAATATGGTAAGGCATTGTTTCTACCCCCAAAGAACATAAAAGCAAAGGGCAGTAAAAATACCATAAATCTTACATGGGGGTCCGTGGAAAATGCATCAGCTTACAATATTTATCGTGATGATGATTTGGTGAATACCACAACTGAAACGTCATATAGTGATTTCAAATTAAAATATGATGAAGACTATACATATGTGCTTGTCACTATAGACCATCATCAAGAAGAAGGCTCCAAGTCAAACCCTATTCCAGGGAAAACGCATAAAGAAGTAAAGAAGATCAAAAAGATCAAAGCGGAAGCAGGAGAAAGTATCGTCGATCTTGACTGGAGCCAACATGATCTTGCCGTAAAATATAGGATTTATCAGAATGGTACATTGATTGATTCATCCAAGTCAAATAAATATACTGCTAAGACAGACCCTGGATCTGAAAACTGTTTTACGGTAACAGCGGTTGACAAATACGGTACGGAGGGTCCTCAGTCTGTTCCTGCGTGCGATAAGGCACAATATCCTCCACCCGAAAAGATCACACTGACCCTTGGTGAACCTTACTCTGATGAGATGAATTCAATTACCCTTGAATGGACCAAGGTAGACGGGGCGACCTCCTATAATATTTATCGGAATGGTAAAGAATTGACTAATTCTAGAAACAATAATTACAAAGATGGTGACTTGGATTTTGCAAAGCAGTATACATATGAGATCTCATCATTATCTGACGATGGTCTAGAAGGGCCACTTTCTGAGCCAGCAAAAGAGAATACTCCGAATATCTTTAAGATAAATGGCCAGTTAATCAATGAAAAAGGACAACCAAAGATCGAGGAAGCAAAAGTTTTTCTTTATACCAAGGATAATGTTCTATGGGAAGAATTCACCGCGGGTTCGAACGGAAAGTTCACCTTTGAGAACCGGATCATTACTGGTGAATACACTATTAAAGCGTTCGGAGATGGTCATGGTAACAACGGGGAGTATGCAGGGAATGGTGGTAAAACAGTATCGGTCAAGAATAAAGATGTAAGTGTTAAAATAAATCTCTCTACTAATGGGTTACGTCCTGAAATGAGGGCCAAGAGAGGTGTCCAAAAAGTTTTAATTGTTTGGAAATCTTTACCCCATGCTGAATCATATACTGTATATAAGAATGATAAGGCTATCGCTGAAAAGATACGAAAAACGAAATATGTAGATAATGTGGCACCAGGCAAGAAGTACGAGTACTATGTTCGTGCTTGGGATCTTTATGATCTGGAAGGTCCAGAATCAAACAGACAGAAGGAAAAATCATCCTATCAGTATCCGACACTAAAGCCGAATATAAAAATGGGGGCATTGAAAACAGAGGGAAGTGGCCGGATCGTAACCTTAGATTGGATAGCCATTCCGGAAGTAGAAAAGTACGCGTTATACCGAGATGGTGAGAGGCTCTCGATTCAGCCAGAACTTGTTTATGTGGATTCATTGGAGTGGGGTACGGAATATAAATATGCTATTAATTCTCTTGATACTGATGGGGACGAGGGAGCAATGTCGGAAGAGACGATCGTTAACACGCATCCAGAAGTATTGATCCCAGACCTAGTTGCACAAGGGGGTGTGAATGCTGTACAGTTGACATGGACCGATCTTGCACCTGTTGCGAAATACTATAAGGTTTTCCGTAATGGAAACTATCTTGGTGATTTTGATAAACCATCATTCGCTGATAATGTTGCACCTGGCAAAGAGTACTGTTATTCAGTTTCGGCCGCAGATGAGTATGAAACTGAAGGTGAACAGTCGTCCACGCATTGTGCTAAAGGACAATTTGCAGCGCCAAACAATTTTGCATCTGAGATAATGAGGAATACAATCAATTTCTCATGGAACTCTGTTGAAGGGGTCAGCGGCTACCATTTATATCGCAATGATTCTCTCATTTTAACCACCAAAGAATTTTCTTATTTCGATGAGGCTCTGGATCATGATACGGAATATAAATATGATCTGGCTTCTTTCGATCAAGATGGCGATGATGGACCAATGGTTTCCTTATCCTTAAGAACCCATGAAGAGGTAACTGCACCTACGATGTCCGGCGCTGCGGATTTGGAAAAAATCACCATTACCTGGAACCAGCTCCCACTTAGAATAGATCATATTTATAGAGTGTACAGGGATGGGGTATTGCTTAGTGACCTGACTGATACATTTTATGTGGATATTGTTGATCCAGGAAAATTCTATTGTTATAAGATCTCTGCTAAGGATAGCTACGGTACAGAAGGACCATTCTCCAACGAAGAGTGTTTCAAGGTTCTTGTCAATTATCCAAGGGATCTTACATTGACCGGAGATGTGAAAAGGGTGGTATTTAGATGGAAAAAAATGCTGGGGGCCGTAGAATATAGGATCTATGAGCATAATAAGGAGAATGGCGAGACCAAGTTTATGACCAAGACCACAAGTATCTATTATATACACAAGGGATTGGAGTTTGACACTGAATATTGTTACAAATTGTCTTCTGTAGATGCTGATGGTGATGAAGGTCCTTTGTCACCCGTGACCTGTGGTTGGGTATTGCCTCCTCCTCATTTGACCTTAGTGGAAAAATATTTTGTTGAACAATCTGATAATCAGATCCTCGATGGTAATGAAAAAGGTTACATAATAGCAAAAATTGTCAATGATGGACGAAGTCCCGCACGTGTATTAAAACCGTGGCTTGAATCAATTGACCATGCCATCACTCCTTCACTGGTAGTTGATACAATAGCAACGATTCCGATATTAGGTGTAGGCGACTCTACAACCATAACCTTTCCGTTATTTGCAAAATTGAAGATCGAAACCGGTGAAAGAAACTTCAATATCCGTGTTGATGAGTATGCGGGAACAGACCTTGAACCAGAACCAATTAGTTTTCAGACACTAGCTGTGATTCCACCCGATCTTGTGATAAGTGATTTTGCAATCGATAATGAATTTGGTCACCATTACATTCCTAAGAATGAAACGGCAACCCTGACGGTTCGATTTCAAAATCTATCTATTGGGAAAACGGATACAGCGGTCCTTGAATTTCGTCGCGGAGAGATGTATAAGAATGACCCTGATGAGGTTCACACATTCGGTTTACTACCGGGTGGAAAATGGTTTGACTATAGTTTTGAGATCATGAGCAAGGAAGATCGATTTACAGTTTACTTTGACACGTACGATTATTTTGGTGTGCGTAAAACGATTCCCATTCACCTGGATTTATTAAAATATTATAAAGGTAAGGATGAGTTATTAGCTTTTGATGTCCCATTGCCTGATTTTGTTCAGCCTGGGCAGGCCGAGGTTGATAATGAACTTGTTATTAATATTCCAAGTGGTAAAACGTCCAGAGAAATGGTTGGCATTGTTTTGGGTAACCGGAATTTCTGGACAGAAAGTATCCCTGGGCGATCATCGTCAGAACAAAATGTCAAGGTGGTAAGGCGATATTTTAATGAATTCTTCGGTATGGGAGACCACCAAATGATCCCTTCCCAGTTTTGGTTCTTTGAAGATGGTATCACAAGCCAAAATTTCCGAGAAATATTCAATCCGCACTTAGGTTTTGTTCGCGAAAAAATCGAATCAGGTGTTGGATACTCCAATGTTGATTCTGTTGATCTGATGTTATATTATTCAGGAGAAGGAACTACCATTGCTGGTGAAAAATGCCTTATCCCTTTTGATGCTGATAAGGATAAGTTGCACTCTTTCTTTAAGATCAAAGATCTTTACTTCATGCTTTCTGAGCTTCAGAAAATTGATCATATCAGGGATATTTTTGTGTTCATGGATGTCGATTTCAATAATTCAGCGTTTGAACAAAATATAGTGCGTCCTAAGCCAGTCGTAGTTGAAGAAAAATCAAAAAAGAAAAAAAAGAAAAAGAAAAAGAAAAAAGAAGAACCAGTTGCTCCGCCTAAGGAAATTATTGCAGAAGAATTGATTCCGCCAAAAGGTATCACAGCATTCTTTGCAGCGAATACGACCGAAATATCCTATGATCATCCGGATATGGATAATGGATTATTCACGTATTTTCTCCTGAAGGGTTTCAGAGGTGAAGCAGACAATGGTGATAAGGCCGTTACAGTATCGGAATTACATAATTACATAAAGAAAAATGTTCACGACACTACAAAAAGTTTATACGCTGACCTACCGCAAACACCACAATTATTCACTCATAAACCTGACCGAGTACTTTTCCGCCTTCCTTAGTATTGGTAGGCATCGTTGGCGTTCATATAACTTCACCTTTGTTGCAATGGTGAGAAAGTTCCTCTTTTTTGCTCTCAATTTTCATATTGTATTTGCAAAAACAGTATTGATATCTGGAGTGGTCTTTAACATAGAGAATGAGCCGACCCGTAAAGCTATTGTAACTCTTTCGAACCTTGATAATGCCCCACTAATTGTAGAAACCACAAACCGGAAGGGTCGGTTTAAGATGAAGAACGTAAAACCAGATTTTTACTATTTGACAGTGGAGCATCCGGAAGATGGACAAACTAGAATAAAAATAAACCCTCGCAAAAAACGGAATCGTGATATTGTATTGCGATTGACTGTGGCACCTACACCAGTACCACCTATCGTGTATACATTCTCAAATGCAAAACCACTTGAAACTGATCCTGCATTAAGGATGAAACCCGTGAAGACTACGGTCGATATTGGAAAGATCATTGTTGAATGGGGCAAAAGAGCCCAGGCCAAAACATATCAATTATACAGGGATGATGAAATGATATTCCAGTCAAATGAAAATAGTTTTGAGGATACCATGGTGGTGCTAGGTATGAAACACTGTTATAAGATCATTGCATCAGGAGATCACGGTTTATATGGACCACCAAGTGAACCGGTCTGTAATAGCGCATTGACCGCTGCACCATATGATATTCATACAACGGTAGAAAAAAACAATATTTTATTGAAATGGGATGCAGTAAATGGTGCAAGGTCATACAATATTTACCGAGGAAAAGAAATTATTGGAAGTAGTATTGAATCATTCTTCAAGGACGATAATCTGGAATATTCTAAGAACTATATCTATTCTATCTCGTCCAAGGATGGATTGAACATTGATGGTCCATTATCAGAACCTGTCAATGAAACAACACGAGAGTTTGTTGCCCCGCCCGTTCTCTCCTCATTGAAAGATGAAAAATCGATAAAATTGATCTGGAATGTGGTCGCTCTTGCGAAATACTATAAGCTATATCGGGATGGTGCTTTTCTTAGATCAATTACTAATACTTCATTTCTGGATTATTCCATACCGGGAGAAAGTCACTGTTATCAGACAAGCAGTATTGACAAATATGAAGTAGAGAGTGAATTATCAGGTAAGCATTGTGCAAAAGTATTTTTAAAAGCACCTACCGATTTACAAATCAATAGTGATACCAGAGCAGTAGGTTTGATCTGGGATCGGGTTGAAGGAGCCTTTGATTACCGTGTTTATAAGCGGGACGATACTGATTCTTTACTGTACTTGGATAAAGTCAAATCAACAAGTTTTCACCATACGGGACTTGGTTATGCAGAGTCAGTCTGTTATGTGGTGTCAGCTGTTGATGCGGAAGGTGATGAAAGTGGTTTTTCTAGGATCGGATGTGGGGAAACAAGTAAGCCACCACGCTTAAAAATATTGAAATTTGAATTAGTTGAACCGTCTGGGAATATGGCACTGGACTCCCGTGAGGATGGAAAGCTAAGGTTCGCGATCGTTAACGAAGGAAAAAGTCTATCGAAGAATATCAATTTACGTATTAGTCCAGAAATCAATGATCTCAGTGAAATCGAGTTTGATACTTTGAGGATAATTAAAACTTTAGATGTGGATGAGGCAAAATATATTGAATTTGATATATTCTCAAAACTGAAGGTACCAACGGTTGAATGGAAGTTTTCATTAACAGCGACCGAATCTGAAGGTTTTGATCTTGCAGAACCTTATCCTTTCTCATTTAAAACAGAATCAGTGGATCCATCAAAGATGATCTTGGCTGATTATGCGGTCTCAAATGATTTTGGCACCCATTATATCCCCAAAAATGAAGTGGTCGAATTAACGATACGTTTTCAAAATATAGGAGAAGGACCTACAGAGTATGTTAATATTGATGTAATTGATAATCATACTTTTTCCATGCCGAATTCTAATGGGATCTTTGAGCTTACTGGATTACAACCTGGTGAATACGCTGATGTTGATATGAACATAAAAAGTAGCAGAGATCATTTCGCAATTCTATTAAAAGTCACTGACTATTTAGATCAAGAATCATCGTTTAGTGTTGCTCTTGAATTGATGAAGCATTATAGAAGTAAGAAAGAAATGATGGTTCATGATATAGGAACAAAAATGATCACACCTTACCCTGATAGATTGAGTGAGATAGATGTGGAGCGAAATATACCAATTGGTAGAAAGAATCCTAATGCAATGGCTGTTGTACTTGCTTTGGAGAATTATGACGATATTATATTCCCCCTTGCCAAATACGCAGAGCGTGATGCGAGGATTTTCCGGTTATATCTTCAAAATTCATTTGGATTAGATGATTACCAGGTATTGCCATCAAAACCTTGGCAAATGGAAGCCGGTCCAAATCGGGAAGATTTCGATAAAATATTCGATCCGCACCAAGGTGATTTGCGAAATCGGATCTTTACTGCTAGTAAGTATTCCGGTATTGACCAGGTGGATATACATATTTATTACGCTGGTCTAGGGTTTTGGCATTCGGGGCAACCTTACCTGATCCCGAAGGATGGACATAACGGCCAGATAGCATCCTTTAAATCCTTGGAGAAGATTTTATCTGACCTGTCATTATTATCAGTCCTGCAAAATATACGTACCATGACCATATTTTTAGATATTAGATATATTAATCCTGATAAAGCTGGTGAAGGATGGCAGTTTCCAGACCTTTCTGATAAAATATGTATTTTGGCAGCTTCCATGAATGATGAGACCTCAAACATCTATGAAGAAAAAAGACACAGCATATTCACCTATTACTTGTTGAAAGGCCTGAGCGGTGAGGCCAAGGGTGATGACAGTAAGATCGAATTAGGTGAATTGGCAGAATATATTTATCGCAAGATACCAGAAACGAGTAAGGGTCTTCCGGGGAAGATAAGTCAATCTCCATCATTCATCGGATCAGATTTAAATAGATTATTACTTCATATACAGTAATATGAATTATTGTATGGTCATGGAATAAAGGTGGAGAATAAGTATGGACAATTGTTATTTTCCGTTTTGTTAATCAATAATAATATTCTTATTAGAAGGACTTGACAAAATAAAATGAATCGAGGGTTCGCAATTTTTTTAATTGTCTTGGTTGGTGGTGGTCTTTTCGGCTGGCGAGAGTATGAGATGA
>ERZ651768.3480-NODE-3480-length-10517-cov-5.807471_pt1 | contig 10517 bp, 9 predicted proteins | sample MGYA00514754_ERZ651768 | MGnify/ENA metagenome assembly ERZ651768 | reverse complement strand
CCCAACAAAAAGACCCAATTTATAATTATCTCTATCACCATTTTGTGAAGCTTTGGAGGCCCAATACATGCCCAGACTGGCAGCTGTAAGCGAACCGGAGTTTACCCATAACAGCCTCGGATCAGGAAGGGATTGCCAATCGTCAAAATTCATCCTAAAAACGTATGCATTGATAAAGAATAAAAACACAATTGTAATCACAGTCAACAGAAGGTACACGAAAACTTGGGCATGACTTAACCCTAAAACGCCTGGCTCGGTAGTTGTTTTCTGCTCGCTCATTGACTTAGGTAATTTGTTCATCCGGAACGTTTTGTGGAACAAAGTCATCAGTTGCTCCAGGCAGGCCATACTCATAAGGCCACCGATAGACAACAGGCAGCCGGTCTCCCCAATTGCCATGTCCTGGGGGAGCTTCCAAGGTCTGCCATTCCAAGGTACATGAACCCCAAGGGTTTTTTGGAGCTTTCCTTCCACGAATGGCACTGACTATAAAGTTATATAAAAGAATAAACTGTGCCGCCCCTACGATGAGTGCACAGATGGTTATAAACTGATTCAGGTCGCCCACTGATTCGGGAATAAAATCAAACTGTTCGTTCGAATAATAACGCCTTGGCACCCCTAAGAAGCCAATGTAATGCATTGGGAAGTAAATGAGATACGTGCCAACAAAGGTTATCCAAAAATGAATCTTGCCCAAACGATCATCGAGCATTCTGCCGGTGATTGATGGGAACCAATGATAGAGTCCCCCATACAATGCTAATACTGGCGATACCGCCATAACCATATGGAAGTGACCAACCACAAAGTAGGTATCAGAAAGCGGCACATCTGCTGAAACATTTCCAAGAAATAGACCAGTTAACCCACCAATAAGAAACGTAATCAAAAACGCAAGGCAATAAAGCATAGGAACAGTCATCTTAATATTTGCGTGCCAAAGGGTTAATGCCCAGTTGTAAACCTTAATTGCTGTTGGCACCGCAATGATCAATGTTGTGGTTGCAAAAAAGAAACCCAGATAAGGATTCATGCCAGCAACATACATGTGATGCGCCCAAACAATGAAAGATATTGCAGCAATGGCTATCAACGCCCACACCATCATGTTGTAACCAAAAATATTTTTTCTGGCATGGCAACTGATTAATTCTGAAATGATTCCAAAAGCAGGCAAAGCAATAATGTAGACTTCTGGGTGCCCAAAAAACCAGAACAAATGCTGGAACAAAACTGGGCTACCACCCCCATAGTCTAAAACTTCCCCGCCTTTAAAGATTTCAGGCATGAAAAAACTCGTTTCCAGCAAACGATCAAAGGTCAACATAATCGCTCCCACAAACAAAGCTGGGAAGGCTAATAATGCTAGAAATGTGGCAAGAAAAATGCACCAAATAACCAAAGGCATTCTCATTAATGTCATTCCTTTAGTTCTTGATTGAAGTATGGTGGTGATGTAGTTCAACCCCCCCATGGTAAAAGCAATAATAAACACAGCCAATGAAACCAACATCAAGACGATGCCTAATCCGTCTCCACCAGGAGTGCCTTCCAATATGGATTGAGGTGGATACAAGGTCCAGCCAGCACCTGTCGGGCCGCTGGGAACAAAAAAACTAGATAATAAAATAAGAACAGACAGTAAATAAACCCAAAAACTGAGCATGTTTACAAATGGGAACGCCATGTCTCTAGCGCCCAGCATAAGAGGGACAAGGTAATTGCCAAAGCCACCTAAAAGTAAGGCGGTTAGTAAATATATGACCATAATCATGCCATGCATAGTGACATCCTGGTAGTAACTGTTTGCATCAATGGACTCAAACAAGCCAGGAAAGCCTAACTGCATTCTCATCATCATCGAGAGAATCATCCCAACCAGCCCGACGGTCATGGCAACGGCCATATATTGCATCGCTATGACTTTATGATCCTGAGAAAAAACATAATGCCCCCACCAGCCTTTTGGGTGATGTACCGGTTGCCCTTCGTAAACTGCACTTTGTTCCATGTTATAAGCTCCCTATATATTTAAACAACAGAGCATTCATTATTCTGTTGAAAGGTTGTTGATGTATTCCACGATGGCATCGAGCTCTTCTTCAGATAAAGCATAAGCAGGCATTACAGGCGCAAAACCAGAGGCAATCTTGGCGCTTGGGCTTAGTATTGACTCTTTAATATAAGAGGCATCGGCAAGCACAGTCTCCCCTGTAGTCAGGTCTCTTTGGAGGCCAAAGCTGTCTTTCCAAGTGGGCCCTATAGTAATTTCTCCATTGTCAGTGTGGCAGGCAACGCAGCCCAAAGATTGCACAATTTTTTTACCATTTCCCTTGCTGCCTTCATTCATGGTTTGAACAAAGGTGGGTTGTTGAATTAACCACTGTTGGAAAGTTTCTTCGTCGTCAATGATAACCTCGCCCCTCATTGCCCAATGGCCCGTGCCACAAAATTCTGCACAAGCGATTTCATAAGTGCCTATCAAAGTTGGTGTAAACCAAAGGTTTGTTTGCTGTCCGGGAACTAAATCCATTTTTGATCTGAACTGGGGAATATAGAAGTCATGCAACACGTCTTTTGATCTAAGTTGAAAGACAGCAGGTTGGTTTACAGGGAGGTGCAGTCGTCCCTCTCTAATCAACACATCATCTTGTGCATTAGGGTCGTTAGGGTCAAGACCGAAAGTATTTTTTGAACTAAACAATTTCCCACTGGTATTACCATAAACCCCATCTTTTCCAGGAAAGCGGAATGACCAAGCCCATTGTTGGCCAACAGCCTCAACTTGGAGCCCGTTTTCTGGAAGACTAATAAAGCTCTGCCAAGCAACCAGCCCGGGTGCTAGGAGTATGATGACGCCGATGGTTGTAATAACGGTGAGCCTAAGCTCAAGTTTGTGATTTTCAGGTTCGTATTTCGACTTCCTGTCATGGCTATATCGAAATTTGACCACGCAATAGAGAATAAAAGCAGAGACTAAAACGAAGGCAACTCCACATACCCATAAACTAATAATAATGGTCTGGTCCAAGCTACCCCAATTTGATGCCAAAGGGGTAAACCACCACGGGGTGATTAGGTTAAACAAAACGCTACCGATGACAATAATGGCGGTAATAATAACGAAAGCCATAAATATCCTTACGCTATTTAGGGAACACAAAAATGAGCGAGCTTAGCATCAGCGCCAAAAAAAACAATGCTAGGAACCTTAAGGTAGTAATCTCTCATTTTTTATAAAGTTTGAAATTCAATGTTTGAAATCACAATCAATCGCAATGCATTATGATCAATAAAAAGGCAGAATTCAATCCTCGATTGAGACAAATCTATGAATATTTTTTGAGCTGAAACTGTGATTGAAAAAATAAGACTATAAAAAAGACAATACGATGCCCACAAAGACAACCCCACCTAGGTAATTATTTTCTAAGAATGCTTTAAAACAACCTTCTGGCTCGCGGTTCCTGATCAAATAATGCTGTCTTAAAAACACACAGCAAGAAATGACCAATGAAAGATAATAATACAAGGTAAGTTCAAACAATAACCCGACAACTATCAGACATGACAACATTGCTGCTTGCAGCAATCCAATCATTAATTTGTCATTCGAGCCAAACAAAATAGCAGTCGAGTTAAGATTGAGTGCCAGGTCATCCTCCCGATCTGCCATGGCATAAAATGTATCGTATAGCAAAATCCAGAACGCTACCGATCCCCACAAAATATAAACAAGGAAACTAATATCATGGTTTGTTGCAGCAAAAGCCATGGGAACGCCCCAGCTAAATACCAGCCCAAGTACCAATTGGGGTGCCGATAAGAAACGCTTACAAAAGGGGTAAATTATGGTCAATAATAGCCCTCCACCAGACAATAAAATGGTAAAAAAATTGAGCTGTAGGACTAACATAAAAGCCACAACCACCAACAACAAAAACAACACCCAAGCTTGATGCAAGGCAATGGCACCGGTGGCTAAAGGCCTTTGTTTTGTTCTTTCCACTAAAGGATCGATATCCCTGTCGGCAATATCATTGATCACACAACCAGCGGATCGCATTACCACGACCCCTAAGATAAAAATTACTAATATGTGTATATCAGGAAGACCACGCGAGGCCAGCCACAATCCCCAGAGTGTAGGCCACAACAAGAGATAGATACCAATCGGTCGGTCCAAACGCATGATTTGGATGTATTGATTGGCAGAGCTAAATAGTTTTTTTTCAACACTGGCCATAAGAAAAAATGTGTTAGAGCTCTTTAATTTTTGGTAAAAATATTTCAGCAACCCACAAAGGTTGATTTTGAATTAAAAAACTTGATCTTCTCATCCACAGGCCACCCTCTTCGGTTATTTTACAATTGATCCCGTGTTTCTTTAGTATGAGAGAATTGCCCGCACAAAATGAAAAATTAAAATCACTTCTTTGGACGTTGGAAAGATCCATAATTTTTTCTCCCAACGCACCACTGCCCAACTTAGACAACCAGCGGTGGCGACTCAAAGTTTTTTCTGGGATGGATGTTTGTCCTAGAATCATGGGCACGCCATCTGACAACAGCATAACTTCACGAATAAAAACCCTGTCCGATATTTCTAAATCCTTCAATAGTGAGGACACGTTTCTATAGCCTTCATTTAAAACCCTTAACTCAAAATGTTTAGCACAGTTTTTTAATCTGATTGTCAGTAGAGAGGCTTCGGTTAGCCAGCCTTTCATATTACCACTCAGATTAGGATAGGCTGACAAACCAGATGAACCTACCCAGTTAATATTGATAAGGTTATCAGTGATGTCATTAACAATGTTAGCCACTAGAATTCGTTCCTGTGATTTAGCAGAGAATAGTGTAACCACAAATTAAACTTTACGATACTCAAGCTGATCTCCAACCCAACGCTTAATAATTTTTTTTGTCGATTTAGGGTATTTGTCCTCAAGCACACTGGATAATTGGTTAACCATCGGCAACAAATAGGCATCTCTCATGACATCCGCAATACGTAGCCCAATTAATCCTTTTTGTTTAGTGCCAAGCAACTCACCAGGACCTCTTAATTTAAGATCCTTCTCAGCAATTAAGAAACCATCACTGGTTTCTCTAATGACTGCCAAGCGTTCCTTGGCAATGGGTGAAAGTGGTTTTTTATACAAAAGAATACAAATGCTCGGATGCTCTCCGCGCCCAATTCTTCCACGAAGCTGATGGAGTTGGGACAATCCTAACCTTTCTGAATTTTCAATGACCATGATAGTCGCATTGGCAACATCCACGCCAACCTCAATCACCGTGGTTGCCACTAAAACATCAATAGCGCCGTTTTTAAAATCTTCCATTGTTTTTATTTTTTTAGTGGTGTTCAGCTTTCCGTGAACTAACCCAATTGACAACTGATTTAGCTCATTGTTTAAATATGAGAACGTGCTTTCAGCGGCTTGAATATTAATGTCATCTGACTCTTCAATTAAAGGACAGACCCAGTAAGATTGACTGCTTTGCAAACAATCGTGGCTAATCTTTTCAACCACTTCATTGCGTTTTTCTTCTGGTACAATGATGGTTTTAATCTCGCCTCGGCCTTTAGGTAATTCAGTTATTACAGAAGAATCCAAGTCCCCATAGGCTGTCATTGCAAGCGTTCTTGGTATAGGTGTTGCAGTCATTATAAGCTGATGAGGGATACTCTGATGATGGCCTCTTTTTTTCATCAAACTCAGCCGTTGTTCAACCCCAAACCGATGTTGTTCATCTACAATAACGAGAGACAGATCAGCATACTCAACATCCGATTGAAACAAAGCATGGGTGCCAACTATAACATTCACCGCGCCACTGGCGATGTCCTCGTAAATCATGCTCTTTTTTTTGGCAGGCAGTTTACTTTTTAATAAAGCGACTGATATCCCATGGGGTTCAAACCATTGCCTTAGGTTGCTGTAATGTTGTTCCGCCAATAACTCTGTGGGCGCCATTAAGGCAGCCTGTGTATTGCTGCCAGTAGCAATCAGTATTGCTAAGGCTGCTACGATGGTTTTTCCGGAGCCAACATCGCCTTGGAGCAAACGCATCATTGGGTGATCGTTGCCTAAGTCTTGTTCAATTTCATCCAACACTTTTTTTTGGCTCTTGGTCAGATGGAATGGCAGCATATGGAAAGATAGATGGACTTTCGCTTTCTGGTAATTTCCTGGTTAAGTTCGAAATGAATAAAACTGAATTACGTAGTTTGTTGATGAGTCTCTTCGAAACCGATCCAGTGGCTGCACAAAAGCTAATTTCTGAAGTGCAACTCAATACAATTAAATCCCTCAAAAAAAAAGGTAGTAAGGATTGATCTACCTGGAAGATATGCTACGAATTCCCCCACCGCTGTGTGGGACAGATATTTAGTTATTGGAAAGAACTAAGTGGGGTGGGGTACGCAGAATATAACTCGTCAGATACAAATAGGTGATTGGGTGAAAGGCATTCTGTTGGGCCTGGCAGCCGGTGATCGCAACGGTGGACCTATACGGATGGCAGTACGTCTGGCAGAAAGTCTCGTCGATGTAGGTAGATTCGACCTAGAAGACATTGGAGCCAGGTATTTGGACTGGTGGCGCGAAGATGCATTTGATACCGGTCCAACTGCGGCCCGTGTCTTTACCCTGGTGGATTCCGGCTTGTCCTTTCCTGCAGCAGCCCAGCAAGTTCACATTGAAACTGGAGAGCAAACCGCCGGATGTAATCCAGCTCACCGGTCAGCCCCTCTGGCGATGATGTCACAGTTAGACACCCAACAATTAGCGGACTACGCGAAGCAAGAGGCGGCACTCACACACCATCATCCTTTATCGAGCGACGTTGCCTCGACCGTCGTCGTGATCTGCCACCAACTGGTGCAAGGGTCTACCTGGGAAAAGGCAATTGACTCGGCTTGTACTGGCAGGTTACCGGAGACTGTGAAAGCTATCAGTAAGCCTGAGCTTGAGTCTTTAAAAACTGGAGGGTTTGCGCCGGACGTACTTGCTGCTGCCATTTACTTCGTTGAAAGTAGTGAATCGTTCAACGACGCTTTGAAGAGATCGCTGCAGTTTGCAGGTCCAGCCAACCATTGTCCTGTACTTGTCGGCAGCATAGCCGGCGCAAGATGGGGAATGAGCAGCATTAACCGTTCATTACTTGAGCATTGCTCCATCCTCTCGCGAGTACAAGCAGTCGCGGAAAATCTAAATTCGAGTTAAAAGCCCTCCAAACTCTGAACCTCCCATCTATCTTATTCCTGTTACAGAAAGTTTAGTTACTGCCAACACCCCACTAGCACTGTAAATCTTTCTGCCTTTTTTGCTATCTCTACTGTCTTTAGTTCTTCTTTGGATTCGGCTCTCTCATAGTCCACACTGGGCACTGGGCCAACGCACCTCGCTGGAGGTATTGGTAATCGCATGAAACATGCTCAGCGTAGGTGCTCTAGTGAGTGGGGGAAAGGCCAGGACGACAATATCCGTCTTGCTATCCCCTTTCGTTACATTGATTTTAAATAATTGTGAGCTATTCGGTCGCTGGAAGTTGCAGGATCAAACCCTCTGGACCGCCGCCCATTAAGGTTTGAGGATATTCACCATTCCATTTGGAAATCGCATTATATTTAATTAATGAAGGTGTTACGGATTTCGCCAGTACGGTGTTTGCTCTGGCTTGAGCATCAGCGAGTTTTTCAATCTGATAAGCTTCGGCGTCAGCGAGTGTGCGTTTAGCATTAGCATCTGACTTCGCTGCCTGCTCACGAGCTTCCGCCTGTTTTACCTGCTGTTGAGCTTGTTGTTCAACAATGCGCAATTGGGCTTTTTCTCGCTCAAGCTGTTCCTGACGTTCCTTAGTCTGTATTACTGCACTGGTCACCACCTGAGGAAGAGTAATGTCCCGGAACAAAACTGCCTCAACGGTAATGCCTTTCTTAAACATGTGATCAGTCAGACCATCTTCCATAAACGCTTGTAATTCTCGTTGCGTGGTATCGAGATAAAAGTCCTGGGATTTTGCGACAGTTTTCCCTGCTTCTCTCAATAAGGAGCGAACCTTGGGTGTCAGCAGCTTAACAATGACATCATTGAGATTTCCGGTTTCCTGCAGCATTGTTGGCGTATGCGATGGATTTATCCTGAAAGTCACCGAGATATCCATGGAGGTTTTCAGCTTATCCTGAGATGGCACTTGCACCTTTTGCCAGGTTTCAGTGTGTACCCGCAGATCATAGGTATAAAACTTCAATAGCGGATTAACTATATGAAAGCCTTCATCCAGCGGTTGGCCACTAATTTCACCAAATAATGTGGCCACTTTGTTATGACCCGGTGAGACTGTGGTGTAGGAATTCATTCCCCCCCAGACCAGCAAAAACAGCACTACGATAGAAATAATTGTTTTTATATTAAGTTTTAGATTCATTCTTTTTTCTCTTGGGAGGCAATTTGGAATTGATTTTTGCAAATTCCAGGATCGTTAATGAGGCTAGCATCGCTGAAGACTAATGGACGAATTCTACTTGAATGGGAAGAGTAGGTTCCTGATCCATTGTTTCCATTCTACGCCGTTAATTTTCAAAATTTTCGATTGGTCTCCATCGGTCGATTTATCGGATTGTGGCTCGGCACTCTGACCTGAAGGTTCATCTTCAGTTTGTACTATGGCATCTACATCTTCCCTGGCAGACACTTTCTTGATTTTTTCTTCTATTTCCTTTTTTGCAACTTCTAGTTCTTTAAGTTCTAACGTGGCGTCTTCCGGATAGGGATTCTCAAACGTGGCGTCCTCGGTCGCATTAGCGGATTGTGTATCGACAATTTGACCTGAAATATCGTTAGCGGATGTCTTAGATTTCTTTCCAGCGCCTTTCGATTTTTTCCCCCCACCACCAGTCAGTTCTTTGAACGTACCCTTAGGAACCATCAGTGCAATCGCATGTCGCTGAACCTGGACATTGACGCTCTTGATGCTGACGCCCTGCGCCACATCGATCGTCACAAAGTTGTCATCCAAAGCTGTTACCTTACCCAGCAGGCCGTCGCTGGTGGCGACCTCATCGCCTACCTTCATTGCCGCCACCATATCTTTGTGTTCTTTTTTCTTTTTCTGTTGAGGGCGGATCAAAAGGAAATAGAACAGTCCAAAAATTAGGACCAGTGGCATAAAACTGAGCAGGCTACTGCCGCCACCCTCACCTACTTGTGCCCAGGCGTCGGCAATTAAAAATCTCATCATTTTGGAACCGGTAATTGTATGGAAACCACTGAATTATCCCATAATACCGTTGGTCCAGGTTGTGAAGTCGCTAGATCAGCGTCTGCGGAATTTTATCTTCGTTCCGATTCGGAAACCGAGCCTGTCAACTGATTAGGGCTGAGAAAAACCAACGCTTAAAGATGCGAAAGTCCTTCAAAGCCTAGCTAGCATGCTGGCTCCGCGATTCTGACACACACAGACCATGGCGCACCGATGCGCGTCTGTGGCGCTATCGAAACGTACCTGCCTAGGTCTACGGCCCGCCGCCGACAGGGATGGCACCTACAATGAGTCCGTCGAAATCGAGACCTTTCTTCATGTCGTACGTTGTCACGTCTTGAGCGCTTACGATTATCTGAGCCACTCTGTCAGTTAGCCCAGTTTGTTGGAATCTGACAGTAACTGACGGTATATTTGACTGAGGCAATTGCTTGCATCAAATAAATACACACCATGGAAGAAACTACCAAGAAATCATTTCGTAATGTGGCTCGCCGTTAGGGAGCAACACTCGAAAACCTCAATGATTCTCGATCCGGAAAGAAAAAAGTCTCGAGAATCACGGGGAAGAAAAAAATGAAGCGGAAAAAATAACCAGCCATTTTGCCATATGAGCACCCGCGCCAGGAACGTCCTTTTCATCACCGCTGATCAGTGGCGCGGCGACTGCCTCTCGGCGCTCGACCACCCTTGTTTGCACACCCCCCACCTTGACGCGCTAGCCCGCGAAGGTGTGCTCTTTCGGCGCCACTACGCCCAGGCGAGCCCCTGTGGCCCATCGCGGGCGAGTCTCTATACCGGCCTGTACCTGCACAACCATCGCTCAGTGGTAAACGGTACGCCACTCGATCCGCGACATACAAACGTGGCCCTCGAAGCGCGCAAAGCCGGTTACGAGCCGGCGCTCTTCGGCTATACCGATGTCAGTGTCGATCCCCGCCAACACCACCCCAACGACCCCGCATCGCGCGCCTATGAGGGTGTGCTGCCGGGCATGTTGCCCGTCGTCTGGATGATGGATAACGTGATGAAGGAGCCCTACCTGCCGTGGATTGCGGAGCTGCAGTCCCGGGGCTACGAGATCACTCCAGCCGAGGTGTTCCGGCCCAAGCCCGACTTCCCCGATACCGCTTCTCGTGGCGTGACTTTCGCCCCGGCCCGATTCGCCGCTGCGGACAGCGCCACCGCTTTTCTCACCGACGAGGTCATCAAATATCTTTCGGTTCGCCGGGACGAGC
>ERZ651768.3478-NODE-3478-length-10528-cov-2.621280_pt1 | contig 10528 bp, 6 predicted proteins | sample MGYA00514754_ERZ651768 | MGnify/ENA metagenome assembly ERZ651768 | reverse complement strand
CCACTCAAGAAGAGCGAGAGAAACAGGCCGATGTCCTCGGCACTGGACATCACCCGTGTTGTCGACACCGTCCCAAGTCTGGAAATGGGATTGTGCATCGGTACAGCCCACCCAAAAAAATATTGATTGCCCTGCGGCACATGGTCCCCCAGTGCTCCTTCCGGATGAGCTGTGCTTGACCGCATCCCGAGAGGGCGGAAGACATGTTCGGATACCCAGTCTTCGTATGTCCGGCCAGTGACCGACTCTAGGACTGTTTCGAGGATCATGTAATTGATAGGGGACTCCTGGTGATACGTACCGGGCTCGTGAGAGAAGTCGATGTGATCAAGTCGCTTTTCGAGTCTCACGCGACGATTGAAAGCGCTCATGGCTGTGAGGCCACTCGTGTGTGTAATAAGGTGGCGTAGAGTCAGTCGTCGAGTACGCTCGCGATTTCGGAAGGCGAGGCCCGGCAGGTAGTGATGTACGGGTTCATCAAGGTCGATTCGACCAGAATCTGCGAGTTGGAGGATCGCGAACCCCGTGATGGCCTCAACAAAAGGTCCTGCCTGAAACCGGACTGCTTCCGTCACGGACTCCCCGGATTCGCCCATCTGACCGAATCCTGCCTGATACAGCGGTCCATCCCTTCCGACGATCGATACCGCGACACCTGGCAGGCGTCTTGGGCCGACGAACGACCTCACGTAGGAAGACAAACTTGCAGTGTCTAAATCAGGGGCCTGAATCGGATCGGGCAACCCATCACCGTGTAACGGGGCTGACGAGAGCAGAAACACTAGAGCCATGCAGGCGCCCGTCATGCGTCTGTGTTCTGCCCCGGGCCGACCGTCAGTCGGTGCCTCTCCTCGGGATGATGATTGCCTCACCGGGATCGGTCCGGATCCCCTCATTGTCCAGTCTCCTATAGAACGCGGGCATTTGTCCGGAAATCAATTGGTTGATACGCTCAATGACTCCGGGCGTGTCCGTCCATAACCTCTCGACGTCTTGAAGTTGATCCTCGGTGGGCCGGGTAGTGGACGACTCGAGCGCTTGAGTCGAACCTAGGGGTAGAGCACTGAGGTCACGGTCAATTTTCTCTAGTTCGTCTCCGATCTCCTCCGCTTCGCGATTCAGATCTTCGAATTCCTCGTCGGTCTCTCGAAGCATCTGCTTAATATCGACAAGCTGTTCACGAATTCGGCTTACGGCCTTGCCCGCGTGGTAGATTGGTGCTTGGAGTTTATAGACCGCCATAAGCGCGGTTTGACGATCCCGCAGGTCCGTATCGGACACTTCGATCCGTGGATCCATCCGGACGATGAGGTCGCTGAACATGGTTGTTTGACCTACATCGATCTGAATCTGGTATATGCCAGGTATCACTTTGGGTCCCTGGGCCCGTGGCCCACCCCTGAACCTGCTTCCGGGTTGCCCCGGTTCTTCTTGGTAAGCAGGATCAATACGAAAATCCCAGGCCACCTCGTGCGCTCCCGGGATGGCCGGGCCGTTGAGTGTTCGGATATTCTGCCCAGTCGCGGTGAGAATCTTGATCTCGAGGCTATCGTCCGCGTTGGTGTAAAGATCAGCTTCCCGTTTTGCTTGGCCACTTCTGTTTTGTGATCCCCCTCCTTCCCCTTGATGCTCGACTGCTTCTGGAATCCAATAGCGAATCCGTGCTCCATTTGGAGGATTTGGAAGCCTGAACTCGCCAAAGCCGGTCCACTCCTGGATGTTGAACTCACGCCACTCTACTGCCTGGCCTCCTCGGAAAAGGTAAGGGTTGCTCACCATGACGGAGCCGCCGGCCAATTCCTCCAACGGTGTAACATTGTCCATGATCCAAATTCCCCGACCGTGAGTACCGATGATTAGATCGTTGTGTACGGGGTGGATCTTGATATCGTCGACCGGTACCGTGGGAAGACCATTCATTAGAGGCTGCCAGTTTTCGCCTCCGTCGATAGAGACGAACACACCGACTTCGTTCCCGACGAAAAGGAGCCTTGCAATATCCGGATGCTCAGCCAATATGTTCACAGATGATTCCGGGAGTCCATTCGTGATCGGCCGCCAGTCCTCGCCGAAGTTCCCACTGGTATACACGTAGGCCGCAAAGTCACCCGAATAATGACCGTCGAACGTCGCGTAAACTCTACCCTCCTGGTCACCTGAGGCGACGATGCGACTCACATAGGTGTTGTCCGGCAAGTCGGGTATGTTCATGGTTACGTCTGACCAGGTGCCGCCACCGTCCTTCGTCACCATGACGCGCCCGTCGTCACTTCCCGTGTAGAGAACGGAATCGTTGAGAGGGGATTCTCCCACGGTAGTGAGCGTGCTGTAAAAAGACACGCCGTCGTGCCGGGAGAGCATGGAGTCCGTGGGGAGAACGTCCATGATGGGAAGTTGGGACCGATCGATGTCGAAGGTCATGTCAGCGCTTATCTGGTTCCATGTCTCGCCCCGATCGGTGCTCTTCAAGAGCATCTGACTCCCGACGTACAGCGTGCTGCGGTCATGGGAAGAAATGAGAAACGGTGTGTTCCAATTGTATCGGTATTCGCGATCCTCCACGCTGGGCTCGTCCTCTCCGTCGTGGTCTCTCTTGGGGCGTGAACCCTCATCGAACTCGAAACGGGGCTGCGGTGCGATAGAAACACGTTCGCCGGTGACAAGATCGAGTCGCCCGACACGCCCGTTCTGGGACTCCGCATAGAGAACGTACGGGTCCTCCGGATCAATCTGTACATAAAATCCATCGCCGCCGCCGATGTTCTGCCAGTCGGCGTTCCGTATGCCTTGGCTGTCAAGTGTGTTTGATGGCCCGCACCAACTCCCGTTGTCTTGAAGCCCTCCACAGACCCAATACGGATTTCTATTGTCGTATCCGACTTCATAGAACTGGGCAATCGGAAGATTATCGTAGAAGCGCCAACTCTCGGATCCGTCGAAGGATGTCGAGACGCCCCCGTCACTTCCCAAAATTAAGTGGTTTGAGTCGTTGGGATCGATCCAAAGAGCGTGGTGATCAAGGTGGACGTTGCGAGCACCTTCATCGGTAAAAGTTCGACCACCGTCGTCCGAGCGCATCAGGTTTTGCCCGCCCAAGTAGATACGCTCCGGATTGTTGGGGTCCACCCGAATCTGGCTGAAATACATCGGACGAGGGTTGGTGTCGGAGAGTTTTCCCCATGTTTCTCCGCGGTCCGTGGATCCATAGACACCTGTCTGCCCTCGGCGTGCTTCGACAGTGGCGTAAACTCGATTGCCGTCCCGTCTGTAGATGTCAAGCCCAATCCGCCCCAAGTCTCCCTCGGGGAGACCCTGCTCTAACCTCGTCCATGAGCCGCCACCGTCCATCGTCCGGTAGATTCCACTCCCTGGGCTCCCACCGTTAAATCCCCATGCTGTTCTTTGACGTCCGTACATCGCTGCGAACAGCGTATTCGGGTCACCGGGGTCCATGACTAAGTCAATAACGCCCGTATAGTCGTCAACGAAAAGAACCTGCTCCCACGTATCACCCCCGTCAGTCGTTTTGTAGACGCCCCTTTCTGAGCTCGCCTGCCATAGATTGCCCACTGCGGCGACGTAGGCGACGTCGGGATTGCGCGGGTGGATCTGGATCCGTGAGATGTGGCGTGTCTCGCGGAGGCCTTTGTGCGTCCAGGTGCGTCCACCATCAACGGACTTAAAGAGGCCGTCCCCCCAAGGGGAACTCTGCCGATTCTGTGGCTCCCCGGTTCCGACCCACACAACGTTTGGGTTGGACGGAGCCAGTGTGACGTCCCCGATCGATGAGGTAGATTCATCAGTGAAGATGGCCTCCCAAGTCGTACCGTGGTTGCTACTTTTCCAGACGCCTGCGGTCGCGGTACCGATGAAAATGACTCGAGTGTCGGTGTGGTCGACTGCGATGTCACTAATGCGGCCACCAATGACGGCGGGCCCGACCTCACGCCATTTCAGCATGGCGATTGGGGCAATTCGGTTGTCCAATCCGGGATTTTGGGCCCAAACAGGAGATCCCGTGAGAACTGCGACCGCGAGGCCACCGACAACCGCACATGTTTGAAATATCTTCATGGGTCGACTCTTCTTGACTGATGATCAACGTTACGACTCGCGGGACCACACTCTTCGAGGAGGGTCAAGCGATCGCTAAGATGGGACGAACCCGTGTTCTCGGGCAAAGGGTTTGGGTTATTTGTTAGGCTTCTTGGCTTTCGTGCGCCTCTCCGATTCACTTTCAAAGTGGATGTGGACAAGGGCAGGTTAGCTGATAGCCGAAGGGAATAAGACTGCCACCGACTGGCATCCTTGACGAACCGGCTGGAGTTATCTGGTCACTGACCCAACTCATCGGCGCACCGTAACTCGTAGGCCATACAAATACTTGGCAGGCGCAGCATTAGCTTTAGTGGGTGAACACGTAGTGTGTGCCGAGAGATACAATGAATGGGCTATCGTCGTTGGCGAGCGCGTCAACGGCGGCGTGAAGACCAAGACCGCTCCGTAGAGTGATTGCCAGGCCGCCGGACACCCCGAAGTCGGTCGTGGTAGTACTAATGCTTGCGATGGAAGCTCGAGCAATATTGAGACGAGGCATCACCCAAGGTGTCACACGAACGTTGGGTGTACTTAGGAGGCTGGTAAGGACAAAGCCGATCGGGAATCGCAGGAAAGTGAGGGTTCCTGCTGGAATGTCGGTACTCATCCAACCGACGCCGCCCTGAAGGGTCAGCCGCACGGGAGCACCGGGTGCACTAATGAGCTCGACACTAGTCGTGGCGCCCAGAGCTAACTCGTCGACGTCACTAGCAATGAACCCTGCGCTGCCCTGAAAGGAAAGGCGTTCCACGGTCACTCCCACCGTCCCCGCGAACATGTCTGTCTTTGTTGACGCGTCGTTCAATCCTCGCCCATACTCGACGGCCACATACGCGCTCCGCGAGTTGTTTGTCGGCAGCACGGCCTGGTCAGGAAAAGACGGCATTTGTCCGGAGACGGGAGTTGCGACCACGAATGCCAAAACGCCTGCGAGAGCGAGCGTGGGATTTAATTGGTTCATGGTCCTCTCCAAGTAAGAGAGTAATACCGAAATGCGGCGCGATGAGAAATAGACAAGTGAATTTGCAGTGAGGTCAACAACCCCTTGTCTCATCACTTTGCGAACAGGCCTTGCCCTAGGTGTTCTAGAAACTTGCCTACCCTTGTTTGGACAAGCGACTAAAATCGACCTACAGACCACAACACGAGGGCCTTGCAGTTGTTGGTGGCGCAATGGATGTCACCTGATAAGCTGATATGCCTGGTGAGGAGAGGAAGGGAGCTGTAGCTGAGCGGCGTCGAGCCTTGTCGAGACAAAAACTTCTCCTAAGATGGCGTATTGGAACATGATAGTGAGGCTGTCAGTTAGGGCCTAAGTCAGGAGATTCGAGTCATGAAATACCTTTCGATCTGTCGTCCGCTCACCATCTCCGTTGCGCTACTGACGGCGCTAGCATGCGCACCGGAATTCAAGGTCGATGAAGCCACCATAGCCGAAATCCACGCTGCCATGGAAGCCGGCCAACTAACTGCTGAGCAGCTCGTACAGGCTTATGTGGACCGTATCGAAGCGTACGACAAACAGGGGCCTTCGATCAACTCGATCATCACGCTCAATCCCAGGGCTCTGGATCGTGCGAAAGAGCTCGACGACAAGCTGGCCCAGACAGGATTTATCGGTCCGTTGCACGGTATCCCGGTGATCGTGAAGGACAACTATGACACCTCCGACTTACCTACTACGAACGGTACGTTGGCCCTGAAGAATTCGGTTCCTCCCGACGATGCCTATCAGGTACGGAAGCTGCGGGAGGCTGGTGCTATCGTCCTGGCGAAGTCCAATCTAGCTGAATTTGCCTCAAGCGGTGCCTTCACCGTGAGCTCTGTTCTACCCGGTTACACACGTAACCCATACGATCTGAGGCGCGTTACTGCTGGTTCGAGCGGGGGCACTGCTGCTGCCGTTACCGCCAACTTTGGCACGGTAGGACTCGGCACGGACACGGGTAGCTCAATCCGTGGGCCATCATCACATCAGTCGTTGGTCGGTTTCCGAACGACAATGGGACTGTCCAGTCGTGACGGAATCGCTCCGTTGAACATGGCTCGGGACGTGGGTGGTCCAATGGCCCGCACCGTTGCAGACGCCGTTGCCGTCCTAGAAGTGATTGTCGGCCATGATCCAGCAGATCCCGCTACAGAAGCGAGTGTCGGACAGATCCCGGCCAACTACCGCCAGTTCCTAGACAGAGACGGCCTTGTGGGGGCCAGGATCGGTGTACTGAGGCAGTTCTTTGAAGTGGCAGATGCACAAGAAGATGGGCCACAGCCCTCCGACCCCGACCAGGACGCCGAAGAGCCGCAGCCGCGGACGGTTCACCCCGAGATCCTTCGGGTACTCGAACAAGCACTTGCGGACATGGAACGGGGTGGCGCGGTTATCGTGGATTCGCTGGAAATCCCAAACCTCAACAGCATCCGGAGCGAGTTCCCGTCGATCAGTCGCCTCAGGCACGACTTCGAAATCTATTTGGCAAGCCGTCCCGAGGTGCCATACGGGACCCTTGCCGAAATTGTGGAATCTGGGGATTACCACCCCTACCTCCAGTCCAGCTTGAATCGGAGCAAGGATGTGGAGGGGGCGCCGCAGGACCATCCTGACTATCAAAAATATCTGGATGTAACGGAGAGTCTACGGGAGGCGGTGCTCGACGTGATGGACGAGAACCAAGTCGATGTTTTGGTCTATCCGACCTACAACTATCCTCCACGCTTGATTGGAGACTTGAATACAACCTATGGAGCCAATAGCGGGACTCTCTCGCCTCCGACCGGCTTCCCTGCGTTCAACGTTCCAATGGGCTACTCCTTCGGGGAGCTTCCGGCCGGACTGCAAATGCTTGGCCGTCCGTTCAGCGAACCCGTGCTGATCAGACTGAGTTATGCGTACGAGCAGCTTACACGACACAGGCGCCCGCCGGAAAGTACGCCGCCTCTGCGCTAGCGGACCACCGTGTACACGGGTCGTCGGTGAGTACAGGTGTGCGGCCAACAGGCTTCAGAAAGGCCTTTTCTACGGGTACGCGGTTATCTCCCTAAATATCTAACTCCCCTGCTCTAGGGCACCTGGAACAGGCTCAATACGGTGGTTTCAAGCTAACCGACGTAAGACGGTAGCCACGCGCTCGATCTCCTCATCCGTCTGGTAGAAGTGAGGCGCCAGTCGTAAGTAGCCCGCTTGAGTGGTCGCGACGATTCTTTCGGCCTGCAATTGGTCCACGAGGCGAGCCGCGTTCGTACCTATTCGTACCGACAAGATTCCTGAGCGATGGGCCGGCGCGAACGCTAGCGGACGGATACGGTCCGTGTCGAGCGCATTGAGCAATTGGTCTTGAAGCCGAAAAACCTCCGTGGCGATCGCCTCGATCCCGTATCGCAGGAAAACTTCCTCGAGCACGGTTTCGATACTCGCAAGATGTTCCCAGGGTAGGGTGCTGTACTCGAAACGACGAGTGTCCTCACGTGGGTCCAATGAGTGGTTCAAGTAGTCAAGGTGGTGATTCATGGCCGCGTCGCCGGCCATCGTGATTCGAAGCTTCCGTCTAAACTCCGGTGCCAGGTAAAGTAGGCCCGCTCCCCGCGAAGCGAGGAGCCACTTCCACGCCGATGACACCACCGCAGAGATACCGTATTCCTTCGGATGGATGGGTAGGACGCCAAAACTTTGAGCGGCATCGATCACAAGGTCGATCCCCCGCTCTAGACAGAAGTGACCGAGCTGCTTTAGGTCCGCAGCGTAGCCGCTTGCGAACTGTACATGGCTAAGGGCCACCACGCGCGTGCGCTCCGTCGTCTTGGCCTCCAGCTCTTCCATGGACCAGCCACGCGGGGCGCCGATTGGCAGGTTGCCGATCGGGTCCACGTCGGAAAGGAGAATCAGTTCGACCCCTCGCTCGGATTGAAGCGCCCAGGGGTAGTGATTGGACGGAAATTCATGAACGTAGCTTATCACCTGGTCACCGGGCTCGAAGGGGTAGCCGTTCGCGATCAATCCGATGCCCTCAGCCGTATTGCTCACGTATGCGATGTCACCCACGTCGACCTTGAAAAAGGTAGCTACTCGGTCACGGAAGGTCGTGAGCGCACGTCCGTACCGATCACGCAGCAATACACCTTCCTCGGAGTGAGTTTCGACAAAGTCACACGCCGCCCGCGCTGCTGGGCCATACATCGGTCCGATCGCAGAATGAGCCAGGTACACATAGTTCTTCCGGATGGGGAAAAGCGTTTCACTTTTGTCAAACACTGACTTGCCTCGTCACACGTTGCCCAACGCTCTTGGCGCTCCATGGTAATCCGGCGCGTTTGTACTATCCACCCCGGATCGCTCAGAGTAGGTTGAGTTCGGCCTGGACGTCGAGTCCCGACAAGGCAATCCGACCGTTCCGCTTTAGTCGAGCTCCTTCTGACGACATAACCGAGGCTTGAATCATGCCCCAGCAAGTACCCCCGCCCGTCCCAAATGATGATGAATTGAATGCTTATATCCAAACACGATACGCTCTTCTCGGCATCGATATTTCGGTGTTGCCGGAGGTCGATCCTGAGGCGCCGATGGATCAGGAGCGACTGCTCGCGAACGCACGATTGATCTTACGCCAGGATGCCGAGGTAGCGGCTTTCCAAATCGACCCCCAATTCAACTTACCTATGCCTTTCCCGGCGCCATTTACAGCGTGGACGCAGGAGTAGCTTCAATGTTGCCTCAAGACGAATTGGTGTCGCGGCGCTGGTTCTTGAACCGCATGGCCTGGGCTTCCTCTGCGGCCGCGGGTATAGCGTTGCCCGGCGCACCTGCAATTGCGGGTACGCGGGAGTGGGTGATCCCGGAGGAAGCCTTCACTCCTTCCGGTTCTTCTCAGGCGCTCGACGATCTAACTGAACTTACTCTTTCTGAAACCATGACACTCGTCAGAAGCGGTCGCTTGGCACCGGTCGACCTGGTCAACGCTTATGTGGACCGTATCGAAGCCTATGACAGGGTCTATCAGGCGTACGCGGACCGGCCCACACGAGATAACCTGTTGGCCCAGGCTATGCGAAGACCTGTGGGTAGTCCTGGGGCACCACTTCGTGGCGCTTGCCTCGCTCCGAAAGATAATTTCTACACCGCAGACTTACTCACCGAGGGAGGCTCCTTGGTCTACGAGGGTTTTCGGCCCGACTACGATGCTACCGCCGTATCATTGATGCGTGCAGCAGGAGGTCTTGTGGTCGGAAAAGCGCAGATGGGTAACCTTGCGGGAGGTCGCGCGCGGCGGTACGGCACCACGATCCCTACAACGCGGAACGCGTGGACTCCGGACGATGTGCGATACAGCCCGGCGGGCTCCTCTTCCGGAACAGGCGCTGCGGTTGCAGCACGGCTAGCCGTTGCGGGGATAGGAACGCAGACCGGGGGCTCCGTGATCGGTCCCGGCAACGCGGAAGGGCTCACGTGTATCAAGCCCACCTTCGGACGTATTTCGTTACACGGTGTAATACCGTTGAGCTACACACGAGATCACGTTGGGCCCATGGCGCGTAACGCGTTGGATGCGGCGATACTGCTCCAGGTGCTTGCCCAGCCTGATCCGAACGATCCTCGTACGCTCGGTTTGCCACCTGCGCCTAACTACATCTTGGCTGCGACTCCCTTCGGTGGTGACCGTCCACGCGTACGTTGGCCAACCCGTGTTGGCATCTGGCCGGACTACCTGTCGGAAAATGACGAAAGAATCAAACAGCTACGCACGGCTTTTATCGCCGAGTTAGAGCGGAATCCGGGCGTACAAATTATCCCCGACGTGACACTCCCGGATCAGTGGAATGAGCTTACTTCAGACCCGCTCGGTGGGTCTCATGGGGATCCGACGGCGTTCTTCATTGAGCATCTACGCAAAGACGTGAGGAATTTTGCAGACCGCCTCCCTCGTTTCCTGAACGGTATGCTTCAGAGTGCCGATACGTATGTGAAGGTCCAGCAAGCCCGAAACCTACTTCGGCATCGGATGCTCACGCAGCTCTTCAACCAGTGCGAAGTTGTGCTCACGACATCGACAGGTGCGTTTGACGGCGCAGGCCTGCCTCTAATGTGTATGCCGATCGGCTTTGGCACGGAGCCTAACACCGGCAACCAGGTGCCGAGAGGTGTCGTGATGGCAGCGCCGCCCTTCGGGGAAGAACGGCTCTTTGCTGTAGCCGCGGCATGGCAGGCGGTCACGGACTTCCACCGACAGCGGCCGCCGGATCCGGCCTAGAGATCTCTGGAGGATCCGGAGTCTTCTTAAGGGAGTTGTTCTTCGGTTAGCCCCTCGTAGCTTTCAGGACGTCGGTCACGGACGAAGGGCCAGATTTTACGGACCTCCAAGATGTCGTCGAGGTCAAGATCAGCGACCACAACTTCATCCCGGTCTCGTGACCCTTCGGCGACGATCTCTCCGCGTGGATC
>ERZ651768.3477-NODE-3477-length-10533-cov-2.758129_pt1 | contig 10533 bp, 8 predicted proteins | sample MGYA00514754_ERZ651768 | MGnify/ENA metagenome assembly ERZ651768 | reverse complement strand
CCACCCAATTCAACACCTTTGATATCCGCATTGACATAAATTCGAAGCGTCTCATTGGAAAATAATTTCTGCACTGCTGTTGCAGCCTTAGTATTTGGTGAAGCTGACACCAATGTTGTGGGGTGTCCTTCAATCACTTCTTCTGCGTGACTTGGACCAGACAATGTTACAATATTTTTGTAAGTGTCCCCCAAAACATCATTTATAACTTCACTTACCGTCATTAAAGTATAAATTTCAATTCCTTTCGAAACATTCACAAAAGTTTGTTCTTCCATCCAAATTTCTTGGCATGATCGAATCAATCCTCTTATGGATTGTGACGGAATCGCCAGAATAACCGTATCGGCTCCATGGATGGCTTCATATATATTTGAAGTAAATGATACATTATCAGGAAAGGTCAAAGATGAAACGAGATAATGAGTTCTGGTTTCTGTTAGGGCTTCAACGATTTCTTGGTTTCTATGCCACATAGTTACAGGAATACCCTTTTTTGCTACAACGTACCCAAGGGCACCACCCCAGGAACCACAACCTAAGAATGATATATTACCCACGGTCAGTCCATATACATTAATTCAATCACATCAGACCAATTTTTATTGATCTGTTTCCGTCGAATTTTGAGTGTGGGTGTCAATTCACCATCATCAATTGTAAAGTCACGTGGAAGTATCGAGAATTTTTTTAATTGTTCGGGATTTGAGAATTGTCCATTGAGATCATCTATGTAAGATTGAATCTCAGATTTTATGTCATCATTTTCAGTAAAATCTGATAAAGAATATCCGTTTTCTTTTAATTGTTCCAACTGTTCACCAGGATCTTTTGGAATCTTATGAGTTTCTACACCAACCTTATCCCTCAGGATGGCACTAACATCCAATGTAAATAATGCTGAGCAATATTTCCGTGCATCCCCTACGAGAAAACATTGAGATAATATGGGGATTGATTTCATTGTTTCTTCGATGACAAGCGGGGCAATATTCTTTCCGGCGGAACTCACATAGATTTCTTTTTTTCTACCGGTAATTGAAATATATCCTTCTGAATCAATTTTTCCCACATCACCTGTATGAAGCCATCCATCTATAATGGTCTCTGCTGTGGCTTCCTGATTATTATAATATCCTTTCATTATATGTTCCCCGCGAAGAAGAACTTCGCCATCATTTTCAATTTTTACTTCCGTATTTGGAACGGCTTTCCCAACAGAGCCTATTTTATTATTCCCAATATAATTTGTGGTGGCTCCGGCAGTATTTTCTGTCATGCCATACCCTTCGTATATTGGAATATCTAGATTTTGAAAAAAAGATAAAATATCGGGATTGATCGGAGCAGCACCACTGATTGCAAAACGTAGATTACTAAACCCTACTGCTGCTTTCAATTTTTCTTTAAAAACACCCGAAATCCCCGGAATCTTCAATCCTATCTTTAAAATGGGTTTTGAATCAATCGCTGCTTTCAAATTTGAATATATTTTCTCATAAATCCTAGGTACAGAAACAAAAAGATGTGGCTGTACCTCTTTTGCATAGTTCACAGTATTTAAAGGGCTATCAACTACATGCATATGTAAAGCATGTCGTACCCAAAAATGATTATCAACCAGCTGTCCAAAAACATGTGCAAGCGGTAGCCAGGATACATATAACTCTCTTTGATCGAATTTCATAATTTTCTGGACAGAGTCTAATTGAAATGTCCAGTTCTTATGTGTTAATTCTACACCTTTAGGGTTACCTGTAGTTCCGGATGTATAGATCAAAGAAGAAGTGTCATCTGGCTGTATTGAGTCAGTTCGTGCTTGTATCTGAGATTCAACTATTCCCTTTCCCTTTAAGATAAATTCATCCCAAGAAATTATTTTTTCATGATCTAATTTTTCCACATCCTCCATCAGAATAACATATTCAATATTTTTCAGTTTATCAAGAATACTCAATAATCTATGATTCGGCATTTTATCGGTTTTTCCATTATCATTTGGATTATTTCCTACAAAAACGATTTTAGAATCAGAATTTCCGACGACCCATTCCACCTCTTTTGATGAAGAGGTATGGTATACCCCAACAGCAACGCTATTAATAAACTGAGTAGCTATATAACAACCATACCATTCCCGCCGATTGTAACTGTATATGCTTATTTTTTCATTCTGTTCTATTCCACAGGACATTAGGGATTTGGCAATATCCAAGACATACGCGTGGAATTCACTCCATGTATCTGTATTCCATTGATCTGAATTTCTTTTATATGATATAGCAGGTTCATTCCCATATTTTTCTACATTCTGAATCAAATATTTTGGTGTACTCATCTATTATTCCTCTTTATACTTAAACTAATAAGTCCCTCTGTAAACTGATTATTAATATCATATACTGCACCATAAGTTATACTTTTTTGATCTCCACCAATTTTTTTGTTATATGCAGCTTTATCATGATAATTTTCAGTTCAGCTCATTAATATTATATCAATTGTAGAAAATGGCATATTCAATCTCCAAATAATAAATTTATTGTTCAAAGCTGTTGATTTCATTCCCCTGTCCTAGTAATTTTTACGTATTCATTTCTTGATAAGATGCCGGGGTGGTGGAATTGGTAGACACGCTGGTCTCAAAAACCAGTGGGAGTGATCCCGTGTCGGTTCGACTCCGACCCTCGGCACTTTTATCATGTAAATATATCTCAAAATTAACCTAGTGATTTTTTCAAATTCTTTATCTCTAAAGTATTAAATGAATCAGTCTGGAAATCCTAATATATTCTCAAAATAAATACTTGCTTTATATCATATAAACTGTTACTTTACCTGCTAATGGTACCTTCTAAGTATCATTGGTATGTGGAAGGGGTAGAACTTTACTCTGTGCCGAGGTTATAGTAAATTCTGCCCCTATTTTTTATATTATGAGTAAATTGAATGTATAAATTGAACAGTATCTTTTACAACCAACTATTCTTCCTCTTCCTCTTTTTCTTTCGCTTTCGCTTTTTCAGTTTGAATTATACCTAAACTTTCAATTTCTTTTAATCCGGTCTGGAGAGTAGACAGGGATTGTTCGATATCTGAGAACCTCCGGTTTATCCTCCTTCTCTGGCTGTCAAAACTTTCTTCAATATCTCTAATATTTTGTTCCACAGAAATAAAATGTTTATCTACCTCCCGAGATAATTCATTTAAATTATACGCCACATCATCTATGAGACTTCCTAAAGAGTCTGATTTAGATAGAATTAATTCACGGTTGGAAATAATATCTTTTTGTGCCTTTCGTACATGTTTTCCACGTCCTATAAATTGCAGGTCCAAAGTTTTTAAATCCTTTCTGAATTCTTTATTCACCTGGTCTATGTGTGTCTCATGTTCTTTTTCCATTTGAATCATTCGTTCGGTGATTTCAGTATATGTATACCATATATAACCTCCACCCACGATTAATCCCACCACAATCAATATAAAAATTTTATCTTTTAAGTTCATTTATTCCTCGTATTATTAATTGTATTTCTCAAGCAATCATCTGCTTTAAATAAGTTTTTTCACAAAGAAATTTAGTGAAATATTATCTAATTACAGAGTTCGAAATTACAAAGCAAATCAAATATTCTTATGATTTTTCCAAAAAATATCCCGGTTATTTTAAAACCGTACCAATCCGTTTTATTCGGTCTAAAGTAAACAACTCTCCCCAAGCCAATGGATTTAGTAGGGATTCTTTAACTCCTCTCCAATTATATAAATCTATGCTGAAATAGGTAATCAAAGCTTCACCCAAAATATAATCAAAAGGAACAAAACCCCAAAACCGTGAATCCAAACTATCATCCCGATTATCTCCCATAGCCCAATAATAATCCTGTTTCACTATGTACTCTTTCCAATTATTTAAAGGAATCCCGTCAATATATAAAAACTGGAAATCTGATTCAGTAAGAGACCAAGACCATGGATTTATGTAATTCCCCTGCGGAAAATATTTAGAAAAAATGGATTGGGTTCCTTTTCTACGAAAAACGTCATTGGGATCAATTAAAGTAAATGTGAATATCTTTTCACCTGATTTAAGTGATGCACGATGTCCATCAGCAAGAATAATTGGTAAAAGATACCGCCAATCAGTCGTATCATTTATATGAAAAATATCTCCTTTTTGTGGTATCCGAACCAATTTGAAAAAATCTTTATTTCCCTGATCAGGTAGAAATAATTCACGTTGGTTATATACAGGTGGTAACTTTTCTGCAACAAATTTCCCATTATTGGGTAAAGGATATTCTATGTCATTCACAAATACTTTTCTATTCTCAATTCTAATATTATCACCGGGAATAGCGACACACCGTTTCACATATTTATAAATGGGATCTCTGGGATATTTAAATATGAAGATATCGCCCTGCTCGGGTTTTTTAAATCTGGGAAAACGTATGTGGGGAATATTAAATCCCTTATCTGTATAGGGAATTCCAATCCAATCCGGTGTTCGCATTCCATAATTAAAGCGACTTCCTAAAAGAAAATCCCCAGTCATAATGGTATTCTCCATACTGCCTGTGGGGACAATGTATGCTTCTACAATTGTTACTTTTAAAAGAAAAATGATAAGTATCAGTATTACAAAAGACCTTATTTCATTGAGAGTTTTTGAAAGTTTAGTGTTCATGTGTAGATGGTTTCCTAAAAATTACTAATAATTTTAATCAAGTGTGAGCCCTTTAATTCTCTTGATGTCATAATTTCCCTTATATATTTTTACAATGACAGCATCCAACCGGATATCAATTTCAGTAGGATTCTTATGTAGATAGGAATGTGCAGCTTTAATCAATCGGGATAATTTTTCACTTCCAATTTGATTTTCCGGGACGGTTGAAGAATTACACACTTTAGTTTTAACTTTAGAAAAAACCAATGTATTCTTAGTCTTTGAAATAATATCTAATTCTCCATAGGGAGGACAATTTTCATTCAAAATGATAATCTCATGATTTCTTTTCCATAAATGCAAAGCAGCTAATTTTTCACCAACCCATCCAATTTTTCGTCTCTCAGTGTACCATTTTATCGAAGGTAAGTTCCTTTTTACAGGTGCAAATGTTTTCCTATGAATAGGGCAAGCTTTCCATTCATTCAAAGCCTCCAAATGTTTTTTTGTTCCATATCCTTTATGATAAAAAAATCCGTATTCAGGGAATATTTTACCGAGTTCAACAATAAGTTTATCTCGTGTAACTTTAGCAATAATAGAAGCAGCCTGAATTGATGGAACAAATGCATCACCATTAATTATTCCTTCATTAGGAATAATTTGATTGGGTAATGGTTTCCCATCAATTAATGCTTTATCCGGTTTTTGATTGCATTGTCCCAACGCCCGCTGCATAGATGTAAACGTTGCTTGTAAAATATTTGTTTTGTCTATTTCCTTTTCATCTGCTATTCCTATACCAATAGTTATTGCCTGATTCTGAATTTTATCAAAAAGTTCTTCACGCTTTTTAGGAGAAAGTAATTTCGAATCATTCAATCCAATTAAACTATACTTCTCCGGTAAAACAACTGCGGAAGAAACAACAGGCCCAGCTAACGCACCTCTACCAGCCTCATCTACACCTGCTATCATTTCCATTTTGTTCTTGAGTATAATTATAATTTTCCGTCAATTTTAAGCCATAATGATATATTTAAGTTATTTCTGTGATAAGAAATATCCAAATCTGCTAATCTTATGATAATAATAGAAAAAGGATGTTTAAATTTATTACTCTTACTCACAGGGAATCTTAGGAAAATGACAAAAAAATATTATACAATGAGACATAAACCGTATAAATAAATCAAGATATTGCCTGAACTCCATCATATTTTAAAGGTTGCAAAAGATGCTGTCCTTTCTTCCTCAGAAATAATTATTAATTCCGTAGATAAACCAAAAAATATTTTTCATAAGGGCAAATCCAATTTGGTTACAGAGACCGACAGAGAATCAGAACAAAATTTAAAATCAATTATTTCTAAGAGTTTTCCTGATCACGGAATCTTAGGGGAAGAAACTGGATATACAAAGTCTGATTCTCCATATCTGTGGATAATAGATCCTCTGGACGGTACAACAAATTTTGTTCATAACTATCCCTCATATGCCGTATCCATTGGAGTTTTGTATGAGGAACAGCCGATTGTAGGTGTTGTTATGGAATTGCCTATAAAAAAAATGTATTTTTCTGTTAAAAATGAAGGAGCCTATTGTGGTACAGAACGTATTTCAGTATCGACTATATCAGATTTATCACAATCCTTGTTAGTGACTGGGTTTGGTTATGATCATGGTAAACTATGGGAAGAAAATATGCGATTGTTCAAACATTTTACAAATATTACCCAGGGTGTTCGAAGGTTAGGAGCAGCATCTGTGGATCTATGCCACGTTGCATCAGGTAAAGTGGATGGATTCTGGGAGTTTGATCTACATCCCTGGGATACTGCTGCTGGCATTCTAATCCTTACTGAGGCAGGCGGAACCATTTCAAAAATTGATGGTGACCCATTTATGATTTATGATAATCAGATTTTTGCTTCAAACGGATTGATCCACTCTAAATTCATCGATGAGATTAAAAATGAAAATTCCTTCAGTATTTTATCTTGACAACCTTTAAAATATTATCTCCCAGTCCAATTTTTAACTCATCTCCTTTCTCTATTGGTCCTACCCCTTCAGGAGTTCCTGTGAACAGAATATCACCCGCTATTAATGGAATTCTATGCGATAAAAATTCAATAAGAATCTCAACGGAAAAAATCATATCACTTATTTTCCCCTCTTGAACTATAACTTGGTTCTTTTCCAACCAAAAAACACTATTCCACTTTGAATCGTTCCAATGGTTGAAATCACTAACAATTGCGGAATTTCTGAAGTTTTTAGATAAAAACCAAGGTAATCCTTTCGATTTTAATTCATGCTGCATTTTTCTGTCTGTAAGGTCTAGTCCTAATCCATATCCACCAACATGGTTCATTGCATTTTTTACTTTTATTTTATATCCATCAGAATGAATTAACACAACTACCTCTAATTCATGTTGAATATCCGTAGTTGCTGGAATTGTAATTTCACTAGAGGTAGTCAAAGCAGAGTTTGATTTTTGAAAAATTATAGGTTTTTGCGGAATGGGATTATTTAACTCTTCTGCATGAGAAATAAAATTTCTCCCTACGCAATAGATATTTCGAACTTCTATTAATTTCTGTTCAGCATTCCTGACTTTAGGAAATTTTTTTTTCATAAATATTTTTTAGTTTTACAGTAGAAATATCAATCAAATCGTTGAAAGTCAATCTTCCGGTGTTTGTTACTCTCCCAATGGTAGTGCATGGAACACCTATATTCATACAAATTCGTTCAAATTCCATTATATCTTCTTCCCTAAGAGATATTAAGATCAATCCGTGAGTTTCTCCGAACAAAAGTTCTTCAGGTTTTAGTTTTCGGGACAAGTGGATTCGAGCACCAAATTCATTTGTACAGTTTACCAAATTTGAAACTATGGCTGTAGATAAACCACCCCTCCCAACATTTGTAGCGGTTTGGATTAAATTGCTTTCAATTCCTAACTGAAGAACTTCTCCTAATTTACTTTCCATGGTTAAATCAATTGTTACAAATTGATTTTCTACTTTTTTAGGAAAACATTGTTGAAAAACTGATCCAGTAAGGTCACCTCTATGACTACCTAAAATTGAAATAAAATGACCTATTTGCTTAAAACCCGGAAACAAGATAGTACCTTTATCAGGAATTTTACCAATAACTGAAATATCCTGAGAAATTGTTTCTGAATCTAGGTTAATGCTTTTGGATATAACACTTATTTTAAAATGTTCTATGGCTATCTCCTGACTTTGATTAAGAAAAACAGAATCCGCAAGAGATTCAGGATTCGTGGAAAAAGTATTTTGAATCATGACGCCGATGGGATCTGCTCCTACACAACGAACCGATCTTACCGCATTTGAAAATGCAATTTTTCCAGCAGATTTGGGATAAATCTTTGAAAAGTGATTATATTCGGAAAATGAAATTGTAAGGGTTCCATTGATATTTCTATCTTTCCAAGATACAACATTGTTAGTTTTTTTTTCTTCACACAAATTATCATGATTAATTTTATACAATTTATTTTCAAGGTATATATGTTTTAATATTGTAATGAATGATTCATTTCCTTTCAGTTTTTTCAAACTTCTAAATTCACTAATATCTTGAGTTCTTTCATCTTGAATTGAAGATACGGTATTGTCTGATCTCCAGAGGAAGGAAAATGTATTTTTAGGAAAGAAAAAATGGTGATTATTTCTTACATTGACTATCAGGGAATCCTGATCAGTATATCGTCCTAGTTTGATGACCTGAAATTGGTTCTCATTTATTGATCGTATTTTTTGAAATATTCCTTTATTGCCAAAAACAATTAATCCAAAATCAGGGGAATGAAACAAAATATCATAAATATCAGATTCACGGTTAAACTGCAAATCTAAACCTCCCTCTTGATCCATAACGGTTGATAAGAGTGTAAAAATAGGTGTATCGCCATTAAGTAAAATAATTGAGAATTTTTTCGAATTCATGTTTATCTCATGAATAAGGCGATACATTTGTTTGAATTGTTTTACAGTGGACTTTGATTCATGCTTAACTAAATATACAGAACTATCAATTGGGATAATATTTATGGCTGAATCCTTTCGTTTTCCTGTTCCAATCGAATAAATGAAATCCTTGTTCTCAAAATCATCCCTAAGATGATAATTCCCTATAAGCACACTACTCGGCAAAAAATCAATTTCGTTAATTTTCTTTAAAAGACCTTGGACAGATAAAATTGAATTATTATCATTGTAATTTACTGTGATGCAGGATATATTTTTATGAGCTGCCTTTTGTGTAAGCAGCATATTTAATATTGATATATCGCTTATGTTGGAACATGAATACTTCAATCCATGCTCGTTATCAAATTGCGTTTTATTTAAAGCCTGATAAAATGGATGCTTCTGGGAAAAATCAATAAAGTAACGGCTAGAAATTAATGGTTTGAGAGCAGGCCCAATAAAATCCAATTCTTTTTTGGTTGGTTCCCGAGAAAGAATAGATTTTAAAACAGCGATATCAAATGAAGTAAATGGTGGATATTGCAAAGACACTATTGTATTTATATTGGTTATTAATCAGGAAAGTTTTTATTCAAATGTGGAGATATTTGTTCCCAGGTAAATCCTTTTCTCTGTAAAAATTGAATAATTTTTCTTTTCTTAACTAAAATATTTTCAGAATTCAGAATTTTTTTTCGTTTTTTAATATGGTTTATTATTAATTCATCCAATGGGAAGTTTCTGTATCCTCTTTCAATTGCATTGTTAATTTGCCCCTCCGGTATATTATGTTTTGATAATTCAGAATGCAAATAAACAGGCCCAACACCATACTGTTTAATCTTATCCTTAACAAAAAGACCAGCAAATTCTTCATCATCCACATATCCCAATTCAATGAGATAATCTAAAACTTCATTAATTTTTGAATTGGGAAATTTTTTCTGTTGCAGTCTGTTCTTCAGTTCCCAACAACTTCTGGCACGATATTTTAATAAGTGCAGTGCTGCATTTAGAGCGGGATTTTCCATTCTATTCTGAATACGATAATTCCTTCGTAAAAATCAAAAATAATATTTTCAGTATTTAATCTGTATTTCCTTCCTCAACTCCTAAAAATGCTTTTACTTCCTTAACCATCCTATCTCTTTCATTCGGGTTGTCCTTCAGGTAATTTTTAGCATTTTCTCGTCCCTGTCCAATCCGCGTATCTCCATAGGAATACCATGCGCCTGTTTTTTCAATAATGTCTCCCTTCAAAGCAAGGTCAAGGATATCACCCTCATAAGAAATGCCTTCTCCATACATGATATCAAATTCAGTCATCTTGAATGGAGGAGCGACCTTATTTTTTACCACTTTCACCCGAGTGCGGTTCCCGACAATATCGGTCCCTTCTTTTATTGATGTGATTTTGCGAATTTCCAAGCGCATGGATGTATAGAATTTTAGCGCTCTACCTCCCGGCGTAGTTTCAGGATTGCCAAACATTACCCCAATTTTCATCCGAATTTGATTAATAAATATAACACAGGTATTTGATCGGCTTACAGTTCCCGTTAATTTTCTTAATGCCTGGGACATTAGCCTTGCCTGAAGTCCAACATGAACATCACCCATTTCACCGTCCAGTTCTGCTTTAGGCACCAATGCAGCAACAGAATCAATTACGATCACATCAACTGCTCCACTTCTTACAAGAGTTTCTGTTATCTCTAAAGATTGTTCACCTGTATCTGGTTGAGATATCAATAATTCTTCAATATTTACACCGATTCTTTTAGAATATTCAGGGTCAAGGGCATGTTCTGCATCAATATAGGCTGCATTACCACCCTTTTTCTG
>ERZ651768.3475-NODE-3475-length-10537-cov-68.148566_pt1 | contig 10537 bp, 8 predicted proteins | sample MGYA00514754_ERZ651768 | MGnify/ENA metagenome assembly ERZ651768 | reverse complement strand
AAACGCAGGAGGGTTGATTTGCCGCAGCCGGAAGGTCCGACTAAAACAACAAACTCATTATCATCAACCTCCAAATCTACTCCGTGAATCACTTCGGTATTGCCAAACTGTTTATAGATTGACTGCATTTTTACTTCTGCCATGCATTTTTCCTGTCTTAACGATTATAAAAAGTGTAAAGAAATGTGATTTTAATATCCTTCGTTTATCTATGTGTAGAATTCCACAAGTATGGGGTACTGTCAAGAAAATTAAAGATTGTTGTGTATGGAAGGAACTAAATATGATTGTTATGAAATATATTTTTCAAAAAATAAAACGAATCTTTGGGAATACGTTTTTGTGTTGTAAAGTCAACATATATGATTCCGAAACGCTGTGTATAACCTTCAGCCCATTCAAAATTATCTAAAAGTGACCAGGCAAAATAGCCTTTCAAATTCACTCCGTCTTCAATTGCAAGCGAAGCGGCGTGTAAATATTCTCGGAAATAGGCAACACGATCCGGATCAGAAACCAGCCCCTCTACATTCAGTTTGTCCGGAGATGCACAGCCGCTTTCCGTAATGTAAACAGGAGGATTCCCGTAGCGGTCCTTGAATTCGAGTAGTTGCTGATAAAGCATTGCCGGATTGATTTCCCACCCTTTGATGGTTTGTGGTGTTTCCACAGGCGGCGCAAGTATTTCAACTCCTAGTGCGTTTTCAGGTGTAGAACGCGCTCGCATAGTAGTGTAATGATTCAGTCCAAAAAAATCTAGCGACTGGTGAATCAACTCCATATCTCCTTCCTCCACAAACGGAGTAAGTTCATCAAAAAGCAATTCCGGATAAGTTCCCAGCAATGCCGAATCTGTGAAAGCGCGGTTGAAAAGTGCATCCAGTCGGGTGCTTCCAATTGGGTCAATATCCCAGTCCACTACCGGCTGCATTGTGATAACAGTTCCGATATTTACGTTGGGAACTGTTTTGCGAATTGCGGAAACCGCCAGTCCATGCGCCAGATTCAGGTGGTGCGTCGCAGCCATCACGGCTTCTGCAGACTGTATTCCGGGAGCGTGCCAACCCCAGCCGTGTCCCAGCAAAGCAACAACATTTGGTTCATTGTGCGTAATGAAATATGGAATCCGATCGCCCAGATGTCTGGCCATTATTTCCGCATATTCCGCAAAGCGGAAAGACGTTTCTCTGTTGCGCCAACCTCCTAGATTTTCTAATCCCTGTGGTAAATCCCAGTGATTAAGGCATAGCCACGGTTCTATGTTATGCTCCAACAGAGAATCAAGCAGACGATTGTAAAAATCGATTCCGCCTTGATTAACCCCCCCAAATCCTTCGGGTTGAACACGAGACCACGCTGTGGAAAAGCGATAGGCTTTTGCTCCAAGTTCCACCATTAAACGAATGTCTTCCGGATAACGGTGATAATGGTCACAGGCAACAGCACCGTTGGTTTGATCAACAATGTTTCCCGGGACTTCGCAAAAGGTGTCCCAAATCGTTTTTCCTCTTCCATCAGTATTTACGGCACCTTCAATTTGATAGCTGGAAGTAGATACTCCCCAAACGAAATTTTCCGGAAATTTATTTATCATATTCATTTTTACTAATTTCAAACAGTACCGGTTGATTGTCTCAGTACCATTTCTGCCTGCCAAATTTTATGAAGTTCATCCGGAGAACGTCCATCAATGACTTCCATCAGCATTCCCACCAGTTGCTCGCCGGCATTACGCCCGGGAGGACGCATTACGGTCAAAGGCGGAATATTTGTTTTTGCTATTTCCAAATCATCATAACCGACCAAAGAAATATCCTCGCCAACCTTTAAATTTATTTTTTTCAATGCCTGTAATATTCCCGCAGCAGTTTCAGTATGGAAAAGAATTGCGGTAGGCGGCTGCGGAAGTTTCATCAATGCTAATGTTTGTTGAAAACTGCTTAGCTGTATATCCTGATGCCGCCACTCCTTTACCAATTCCGGATCAAAAGGAAGTCCTCCTGACTTCAAACCGTTGCGGTAACCTTCAAGACAAAATATCGGAAACATGTATTCCGGTTCTCCATTAATTAGTGCTATTCTCGTGTGACCAAGTTCAATTAGTGATTTACAGGCTTCACGAAATGCCAATTCTCCGTCAATATCTAGAAAAGCATGAGGACGTGGATCTTCTGTTCTTCCATACAATACAAAAGGGAAATTCTGATCAAGTAAATAAGAAATGCGCTTATCTATTGCTTTTGTCAGCGTTAAAATCATACCATCTACACGCTTACCTTGTACCATGCGGTGCAGAGAATCTATTTCATGTTCAGCGTCCGGTGCGACTGAAATGGCTAAATCGTAACCGACTTTACTGAGACTAACACTTATGCCTGCCAGCAAATCAAGAAAAAAAGTGTCTTTAAAATAATTTTGACTGGCTGAGAGAGCTATTCCAATAGTCTCTGTTTTTCCTTTTTGAAGTCTTTGTGCAACCGGGTTTGGGTGATAGTTATGTTTTTTTGCTGCATCCTGAACACGACGGCGAGTCTTGGAACTGACATCTGAATAACCGGCCAGTGCTCTCGAAATAGTAGTTGGAGACAGTTCCAGTAACTTTGCAAGTTGGCGCAGGTTTACGTTCATGGGTTGTCAGCAATGATTAATAATACAAAACAAAAGTTTTTTTAGTATAATGAATATATTATTCAAATCGTTTTGAGCCTTTTAGTTAGCAGTATTTTAGTTCGACTGTCAAGGAGTCTCCATGATTTTAGCGAAAAAATAAAAAGCATTATTTTTTTGTTGACTTTTAAATAATATAACCATACTCTTTTACGGCATGTGTAGTTTTAAACTTTTTCCAAAACGTTTTGGGGAAAAAATTAAAACGATTAAAAACGGTTTGGTTGGTTGCCATGCCGGAATTGTTAATCTAAAGAAAAGGAGTTAGATTATGAAATATTTCATGAATGCCATGAAAGGTGCGTTGCTGGCAGTGGTTGCCACCGCACTGATTAGTGTGCCTGCAATGGCAGGTGAGTACAAAGGACCGAGCCTGAGTGGGCAAACGGTCACCATTTCAGGGCCGTGGTTGACGGCAGACGAAGAAAGTTTTGAAGCAGTCATTGCATATTTCGAGAAGGCCACAGGGGCCAAAGTCGAATATGCAGGTTCTGACAGTTTTGAACAGCAAATCGTCATTGACATCAAGGCGGGTAGTCCGCCGAACTTGGCGGCATTTCCTCAGCCGGGACTTGCGGCAAATATGGCAGCCATCGGCGGTTTGGTTCCTTTGGGAAGCAGTACCGCAAATTGGGTCAAAAGCAATTATGCCGCTGGACAGTCCTGGGTTGATTTGGGAACTTATCCCAGCAAAAGCGGAAAGAAAGAGTTTTACGGCTTTTTCTTTAATGTGAACGTCAAATCCTTGGTTTGGTATTCTCCGGAAAACTTTGAAGCCGGAGGATATTCTGTTCCGAATACAATGGAAGAATTGATTGCATTGAGCGATCAAATTGTTAAAGACGGCGGAACTCCGTGGTGTATCGGACTTGGTTCCGGAGACGCAACCGGATGGCCGGCAACGGACTGGGTCGAAGACCTGATGTTGCGCACACAACCGCCATCAGTTTATGACGGATGGGTGACAAACGACGTGAAATTCAACGATCCGCGTGTGGTTGCGGCGATTGAAACTTTTGGTAAATTTGCCAAAAACAGCAAGTATGTTGACGGCGGAATGGCGGCAGTCGGTTCGACCGATTTCCGTGACAGCCCCAAAGGATTGTTCACTGTGCCACCGCGTTGCTACATGCACCGTCAAGCCAGTTTCATTCCGGCTTTCTTTCCAAAAAGAGTGAAGGTTGGCGAAGATGCTGATTTCTTCTACTTCCCGTCTTACTCCACAAAAAAATTGGGGAATCCAGTTTTAGGCGGCGGAACATTGTTGGCGATGGCTAAAGACAGCAAAGCCACCCGCGAATTCATCAAGTATCTGCAACATCCTAAATCCCATGAAATTTGGATGGCTCGTGCCGGATTCTTGACTCCGCACAAGGGCGTGGATCTGAGCAAATATTCCAGCGGCACATTGCGCAAGCAAGGTGAAATTCTGCAAAATGCAACTACCTTCCGTTTTGACGGTTCCGACCTGATGCCGGGAGCAATTGGTGCCGGTGCATTTTGGAGCCAAATGGTTTATTATGTGAGCGGTGCATCTGCAAAGAAAGTTGCAGACAATGTGCAGTCCACATGGGATTCGATTAAGTAAAAGTCCCAACACAACGGGTCGCATTCACATTTCAATGCGGCCCAATCTCAATCACCGATCTCCACCGATTTTTCGGAATGCTTGAACAGCTTCTAAACGCACTCCTCGCTGTATTTTTAGGCGTTGGTGCGTGTACGCTTTATTATGTCGGAAGTAATTTTTTGCTCGACCAAGTTTTTGCCGATTCCGGAGAAAACGCAGTTCGCAACAGTCGCCAGCGAGCGGCCATTCGACCGTGGTTGTTTTTGGCTCCTGCCCTTTTGATACTTTCTATTTACCTCGTTTATCCTGTTTTAGAAACGCTTCGATTGAGCTTTTACAATTTCGGCGGATTTGAATTTGTCGGCCTGAAAAATTACATTTGGGCGACGAAAAATCCGGAATTTTTGCAGGCCATCGGCAACAATTTTATGTGGCTGATTGTTGTGCCGACTTTAAGCGTCGCTTTTGGTTTGGCGGTTGCCGTTTTGGCAGACAAACTTTGGTGGGGAACGATTGCCAAATCCTTGATTTTTATGCCGATGGCGATTTCATTTGTCGGTGCAAGTGTGATTTGGAAATTCGTTTATGATTATCGTGGACCGGATACCGATCAAATCGGCAGTTTGAATGCTTTTGTGATGATGTTTGGTTTTGAACCACAGGCCTGGATCACGCTTCCGTTTTGGAATAATTATTTCCTGATGGTGATTTTGGTTTGGATTCAAACCGGATTTGCAATGGTCATTTTCAGTGCGGCGTTACGCGGAATTCCGGAAGCAACTTTGGAAGCCGCACGCATCGACGGAGCCTCAGAAATTCAGATATTTTTCAAAATCATGATTCCGCAAATTATGGGAACAATTATGGTGGTTTGGACAACCATTACAATCATTGTTCTCAAAGTTTTCGACATTGTTTTGGCAATGACCAACGGTCAATGGAACACCGATGTTTTAGCAAATTTGATGTTTGACTGGATGTTTCGCGGCGGCGGAGATTCCGGACGCGGAAGCATTGTGGCCTTAATGATTATGATGGCTGTGATTCCGATTATGTTTTGGAATATCCGTAACTTCCGGAAAGAAGAGGAGGCAAGATGACATTCCGGAAACCACAACATCTTACTCTGGGACGATTGTTCAACCATCTGGCTTTGCTGGTGCTGGTTTTGCTGTGGATTTTGCCAACCATCGGCTTGCTCGTCAGTTCATTTCGAGACAAAGATCAACTCACCTACTCCGGATGGTGGACGGCACTTTCGACCTCAGAACAAAACGCCTGGGGCAGAACCGGAAAAGCAGAAGATCAAATTGAAAAATCCGGAAATTATGTCATTTCCGGAACAATTCTGGAACCCGGTGAAAAAACAATTCTCACTTTCAATACCAACTTCCGGAACCTTTCCGCCTACAAATCCGGAGAAACGATGATTTTCAAAGACGATTCTCACTTTACTTTACAAGCAGACGGAAAGTACGAATGGGTTTCTCAAAAACCTTTCACTCACAAACGTGGTAAACGGATTTTCTATGTCGCCAATGTTCCGCCCTCGTTTTCGTTGGACAATTACCGTGAAGTTTTGGCTTCCGAAAATGTTGGACAATCCTTTGTCAACACCTTCACCGTCACCATTCCGGCAACAATTATTCCGATAATGATTGCGGCATTTGCGGCTTATGCTTTTGCATGGATGGAATTTCCCGGACGACAATTTCTTTTTGTTTGTGTGGTGGGTTTGTTGGTGGTACCTTTGCAAATGTCGCTAATTCCGTTGTTGACAATGTACAACAAAATCGGTACATTTTTCGGCACAGAAGCAAAATCGTATTTAGGAATTTGGCTGGCTCATACCGGTTTTGGGCTTCCGCTCGCCATTTATTTGCTCCGGAATTACATGGGCAGTCTTCCGCGTGACATCATCGAATCCGCCCGCATTGACGGTGCATCGCATTTCCAAATTTTTACACGCCTCGTTTTGCCGTTATCGATTCCGGCATTGGCTTCATTTTGTATTTTTCAATTTTTGTGGGTTTGGAACGACTTGTTAGTGGCACTCGTTTTTCTCGGCAAACAAGATAACCAAATCGTACTGACCTCAAAGCTGCGTGAACTGCTCGGTTCGCGCGGCGACAACTGGGAAATTTTAACGAGCAGTGCCTTCATTTCGATTGTGGTTCCTTTGCTGGTCTTTTTCGCCTTGCAACGTTATTTTGTGCGCGGATTGGTTACTGGTTCTGTGAAATAATGAGACGTTTTTTACTCTTCAAAAAATAAAATAAAACAATAATTTATGCAAAAATCATTAAATCTCAAATCCAGTCCACTTTCTGAAAACTGGTGGGAATCAGCCGTTTTCTATCAAATTTATCCTCGCAGTTTCAAAGACTCTAACAATGATGGAATCGGTGATTTAGCAGGAGTGATTGAAAAACTCGATCACCTCAACGACGGCAAAGGCGGAGGTTTAGGAATTGATGCAATTTGGTTTTCTCCATTTTTCCCATCACCGCAAGCAGATTTTGGTTATGATGTAAGTGATTATTGTAACATTGATTCGGATTACGGAACACTCGAAGATTTCGATCAATTGGTAGAAGAATCTCATCGGCGCGGAATCAAAATTGTTTTGGATTTAGTTTTGAACCATTCTTCAGATCAGCACAAGTGGTTTCAAGAATCTCGGAAAAACAGCACCAATTCCAAAGTAGATTGGTATGTCTGGGCAGATCCAAAACCTGACGGATCGCCTCCTAATAATTGGTTGGCGGTTTTTGGTGGAGCAGCATGGACTTTTGAGCCGCAACGAGGACAGTATTACTTACACAATTTTCTTCCGGAACAGCCGGATTTGAATTGGTATAATCCGGAAGTTCGAGAAGCTTTGGCAGATGTGGTTCGCTTTTGGATGAAGCGCGGAGCAGATGGATTTCGTTTGGACACAGCAAATTATTATGCTTATGACCGGCAGTTGCGTGACAATCCAAAACGACCAGAAAACTCTGAACTCATGGAGGATGGACAAGAAGCAAATCCGCTCAGTCAATACATCACAAAATACTCAAAAGATCGTCCCGAAAATTTAGAATTCATCCACTTTTTGCGAAAAATATTTGACGAAAATGGCGCTGTTTCAATAGGAGAAATTGGGAGTGCAGAGGGCTTGGAGTCAACTTTGAAGTTGGGAACGGATTATGTTAAAAACGGCAAGGGATTACATTTGGCTTATACTTTTTCGATGTTGAACAAAAACATGAGTGCTGAGTACCTGGAGCATGTGCTGCGAGTCACAGAAGAATCAATCGAGGACGGCTGGCCTTGTTGGTCTTTGAGCAATCACGATTGTATGCGAATGATCAGCCGATTTGATTGTTTTGGAGAGCGTGATGGTTTTCAACAAATGATGCTTTTATTGCTTTTGTCTTTGCGAGGAACACCGATTATTTATTACGGCGAGGAGGTTGATATGCAGGAATATGAAATCAAAAAAGATGAGTTACGAGATCCTCAAGGTATTCGTTTTTGGCCGGATATCAAGGGTCGCGACGGATGTCGGCTTCCGTTTCCGTGGGATTCAAAATTGACGAATCAAGGTTTTAATTCTGGAACCAAACCCTGGCTTCCGGCTGCAAACAAATTGTCATTGGATCAAGCAAAAGCAGACTCAGGAAGTACTTTTCATGTTCTTCAAGAAATGTTGCAAATACGCAAAAAATTCCCAGCACTTCAAAATGGAAGTTATCGAAAAATATTACTGGATGGAGATTGTTTTGTTTTTGAAAGAAAAACAGAAGATGAAACCATGCTGATTGCCGCCAACTTTTCTACAGAAGAGCAAAGTATTAATTTGCCATACAAAGTCACAAAGGACCACACTCCCAAAGCATTTAAACGTTTCTGTACCCTTAAAAATGAGCTTTTGACATCACCAGCATGCGGTTATTTTCTTGGTGAAAAATAATTAGTAATTTTAGCATATTTGCCAAAAAACTTTTATAGCAAAGCTGGTGTAGAAAGTAATACTTTTAAATTCAAAAAAGCAATAGTTGCTTACCTCTCCAGAGCGGAACAGGGCCTGTAATTTTGTTATCGTTGTAGATTTTGACATGAAATCCTCTTCGTGTACTGTAAAACTTTGTTGTGTTTCCAAATATGTTCCGCTGTGCAGCCAAACTCAGATGGTCACTCCACGACACATTAACTCCGCAAAGAAAACTTAATATATACCATTATTTCGCTTGTTTTACAAGAATGGGTGATTTTACTTGGAAGGTGTCTGACTGTTAAGAATTAGTGGGAGGCAATCACACAGCTATGAGAGTGACAGAGGGGCAAGATTGTGGATTGGACACCACTTATTGTTTATTTTTATATTTAATTCTCAACAACTGAATTATTAGTACTATAATTGCTGCTGGTGCAAGAAATAAATATGCTCTAGCAAATACAAGTTCTTCTCCAAGAGTAAGGGCAACCATAATACCACCTAAGATATTATATGCAGCTAATATAGATATAATATCCTTTTTAGGTTCTTCAACATGTCGTAAAAAAATATAATTAATTAATGTCGATAAAAGAAAGACCACAATAATACTTCCCAAAATAAAAGGAATATTAAATTGAAACATAATTTTTAATATGATTATAGAGTTTTACTAATCATCTTCCTTTCAAAAGAAGAACTTTCCCCAAAAAGTCATGTAATAGTATTTTCAGCAATGTTGATTCAATAATGCAATTTCCCTTGTTCAACTACAACCATCAAAATTCTATTCACTTAAATACGTGATCAAATCTTCCCAAGTATTGGTTACTTGACTATGAAATTTTCCATACTTACATTTCTTTCATCCACCCAACACTACTAAAAGTAACTACTTGATGTTTTGACATTTACACCCTTTGTGATATTGGTTTGAGGTAAATATTATATCAGAAGGTGGATAGATTTTACAAGAATCGGGAGGGTTGCAGAGGTGTCTCCTTTCGGTTGAAAATATAAATAAAAAAATGATTCATTTTTGGAATACACTATAACGTAAAGTATTCCTGAATTAGCTATCGTTACGAAGATACCTTTATCTTGGATTACTTTGTAAAGATTATTTATTGTTCCAGAAGTTCTTGAAATGCATGTGATTTCATCCGAATAGGTAATGATGGTTCTCGAGTGACCAACTATTACAAAAATACCGTTTCCATTTGTACACTGAAGATAGTAATCAGACCACACCACTTAACCTTTTAGTTTTATGGAATCGGTAAGTCCAGAATGTACTCAAGTATGGAGTTGAGGTTCGACAAAATAAAGAGCGCACCAATTATGATTACAACATTAAAAATTATGTATGCTTTTTTTTTTCGATTTGAGTACTTTGACCATTTTTCTAACATAATTCCCTCTTTGAGTATTTGTATTAGTCATGAGTTTCAATGTTTTTGACCTGCTGAAACTCAACCACACCTCATTCTTACAACAATGCTCTGTAGTCCCCAAAATCAACTTTCTTTAATTTCTCAAAGACCTATAAGGTGATTTGAGTTAAGACCGTTGAAATCCATCAGACCCTTGGATTTTAGAGCCTCCAAATGAGTTCAAGTCCTTTCCTGAAAAAACAACAAAATAAGTAAGTCTTGAAAAAAGATTTGATAGATTTGTGAGGGACAATTTAATTATCCCTCACAAAAATTGATGATTAAGTGTTTGCAACAGAATTCAAAGTTGCTGAATCATCAAAAGCCTGAAATTTTACAAATTTTCCTTCCTCAACAACAAACATATGCATTGTTTCAGATGTTTTGCCACCTGCAGTTATTTTACCGTGCATAAATACAGTATTTCCAGATTCATACATTTGAATCGGTTCTATTTCAAAGTCCGACCAAAGTGTTGGAATCTTTGCTAGACAATTTTGGATAAAATCATTTGGACCGTTAAACGTTCCTCCATTTGGAAGTGATTCTGGTAATTTACCGACATAAGAATCTGACATCAATGATGCAAGTTTCTCCATATCACCTTCACCGAATGCTTCATATGCTTGTTGGACAATTTCTGATGCTGACATTTGTTCCTTTCTATAATTATAAAAGTTACATTATGAACCCTTCCGACAATAAAGTGTTCAGAAGAAACACGAATATAACATCAATCGGTTTGTTTTACAAGAATGTGGGAAGATTGTGGAGGGTGTCTGACTGTGAAGAATTAGTGGGGGTTACTCACAGGGGATGATGTGAGTTACCTTGCGAGGAGTATTAGTATTTGAAGTGGTTATTGTAGGACACCATCTGAATTGA
>ERZ651768.3474-NODE-3474-length-10538-cov-5.102285_pt1 | contig 10538 bp, 3 predicted proteins | sample MGYA00514754_ERZ651768 | MGnify/ENA metagenome assembly ERZ651768 | reverse complement strand
CTAAGGAGGAAAAGCCCAATCCTATGCGTAAGGCCTTATTCCCCGATGCTGATCAAGAGAACGGCGGCAAGACAGGTAAAGAATTGAAAGCTGAAGGCAAATGAAACACCTCTTACTCACAACAATCGCACCAGCACTCTTAATGCTGGCGTCTGGTTTAAGCGTCGTGCTCCAACCCAATGTAACCGGGGAAGATTGGCCGGTTTTTCAGCACGACAATTATCGAAGCGCCAAGACCGCGGAAAACCTCAGGGCAGAATTACTTGAGCCTGCCTGGATCTGGCAGTCTCCCCACCCTCCTCAGCCCGCTTGGTCGGGCCCCGCAAAGTGGGACGCCTACGCCGGCATCCGCGGCCTGCGATCCATGAGGAATTACGATCCCGTCTTTCATGTCGTCGTGGCTTCGGGAAGAGTTTTTTTTGGTTCGACAGTGGACGATTCAGTTCGATGCCTTGATGCCCTCACCGGCGAAACAAGATGGATACACCACACTGATGGACCTGTGCGAATTGCACCCACTTTCCATGACAACCGCATCTACTTTGGCTCCGATGACGGGACCGTCCGCTGTGTGAATGCGGATCAGGGAAAGCTGATTTGGTCCTTCCGGCCCAAGCCCCTGGATCGACTGATACTAAACAATGGACGACTGATTCCATTTTGGCCCATCCGAACCGGCGTTCTTGTTCGGGGTGGTACAGCCTACTTTGCCGCCAGCCTGTTGCCGTGGAAAGAATCCTATCTGTGCGCGGTGGATGCCGACACGGGCAAGGCAACAGGGGAAGGGCATTTTATCAAACGGATCGACAGCGTGAGTTTTGAAGGTGCGTTGTTGGCCTCCGACGATCACTTGGTTGCGCCGCAAGGCAGGGTTTCACCGCTGATTTACAGGCGAACCAGCGGAAAGCTTTTGGGAGGGCTGAAGGGCGGAGGCGGGTGTTTCGTGATGCTGACCCCGGAAGCGGGAATCCTGCACGGGCCCGGCAACAAAACCGGGTGGATCACAGACAGCAAGCAAAGCGACCGGAGTACTTACGCAACTTACAAGAATGGCAACGCAATGGTTGTTGACGGCAACACCGCCTACTTGCTGACGGACACCGCCCTGTTGGCGATGGATCGATCCAGTAAACAAACCAAGTGGGCCATCGATTGTGAGTTTCCACACAGCTTGGCCAAGGCGGGCGGGATGCTCTATACAGGTGGGATGGACGAGTTGGCTGCCTTTAATTCCGAAAATGGAAAACTCGCTTGGAAAACTCCCCTTGCAGGCCGCGTACATGGCTTGGCAATTTCAAGCGGAGCCCTGTATGCGAGTACCGACCAAGGTGGCATTTATTGTTTTCGGCCCACCGCCAGCAAACCGTACGCAGAACCACGCCAACCTATTGGAGATTCAGCCAAGGAAATTTCCCCCATTAAGGCGATTGATTCATTGAATGACAAAACGATTGTTAGCCGGTGGGTTTTTCAGGATGAAGCAAGGGAAGGTAAAACAATTCGGAACCTGGCAGGGGGCCATTCGGCCACTTTGATCGGAGCCACCAAGTTGAAGCGCATCGAGGACAGACAAGTTCTGGAATTGGACGGCTCAACCAGCGCGCTCATCTCGGGTGATCTCTCCATTCCTGGGTTGCCAACAAAAAAGTTTTCAGTTCAGGCGTGGGTGAGGGTGGACGCGCCACACGCGTGGGGAGGCATCATCGGGGCAATACAGGACAACGGCTCATACGAAAAAGGTTGGTTGCTGGGGTTTGTCAACAACCGCTTCAGCTTTGCACTGAACGGCAAAGGAGGAGATGACCGGTTAAACTATATGACCGCTGGTCAGGATTTCATTCCAGGGCAATGGTATAATCTCGTCGCAACTTACGATGGCGCCACGATGAAACTCTATGTGAATGGCGAAGTCGCCGCAACATCCAACTCGCAAAGTGGTGCGGTGCAGTATCCGCCCGATGCCTTTTACGAGATTGGCGCATACCACGACGATGATGAACAGTTTTTCACCAAGGGAATGGTTCATGAAATCCGCGTTTACCACCGGGTCCTGGCCGTAGACGAAATAAAGAATCACGCAAGTGAGGCAAAGTTTCCGCCGCCCGAGTCGCCTGCCCCTGTAATGGAATTGGCATCCGGGCCCACCCTGAAGTTCACCTCCCGCTCTGAGGCGGAAATCTGGTGGAAAACAACCCGCCCCAGCCCCACCAAGCTTACCCTGACCGGACCCAATGATGGGCACCGGACAATCCTTGAGGAGCGCTTAAACACAGAACACCGCGCAACTATTCGTGGGTTGCAGCACAACCGGGTTTACACTTTTACCGTGGCGGCGAACGGAGCAGATGGCAAACTGAGCCAAACCCGGGAGTTCGAATGCGACACGCTGTTTAATTTCACGATGCCGGACGTATCCCCACTGGCTGCAATCAAGGTTTCGGATGATATCAAACAAACAGCGGGAAGCATCCTTGAGGAGACCGGCGTCACCCAAGGCATATGCCTGCTTATTGACAGCAACGACGGAATTCTGGCGCACGAGTTGGCTCAGCGAAGCCAATTACGCATTATAGGGTTGGAGGGGAATCACGAAAACGTCCGCTCATCCCGTCGCCTGCTTACTTCAGCCGGAAGCTATGGTTCGCGCGTCGCTGTCCACCATTTCGATCCTGCGAATCCACTGCCGTTAAATGGTATGTTCGCCAATTTGATTTACCTGAAACTAAAAACAGGGCAGCCACAGTTGGCGAAAGAGATTGACGCAGTGGCCAACTGGCTCAGACCCGATGGGGGTGTTGCCTACATTCAATTCCCGGGCGGAACAGACAAGGAAAATATAAGCCAAAAGTCATGGTTTGGGGAGTTGCGAGAAGTAGCAATCAATAAAGGTCTCAAGCTGGAAACCGGGAGTGCTGGCATAAAACTAACTCGAGGGCCGTTGGCAGGTTCCGGGGAGTGGTCCCACCAATATGGCAACGCATCGAATGCCGCCTTCGGCGGTGAGAAATTATCGGGAGTTTCCAACACCGACGACTTGGAAGTCCAGTGGATTGGCCGCCCGGGGCCGCGTGCCCAGCCCGACCGCAACGGCCGCAAACCCGCCCCGCTCTCCACGGGCGGGCGACTGTTTGTGCAGGGTCTAAACCGTATCTTGGCGTTGGACGCCTACAACGGAACCGTGCTTTGGTCGCGCGAACTCCCGGAAATCCAACGGTTCAACATGCCCCGGGACAGCAGCAACTGGGCGGCCAATCGCGAGCACCTGTTTGCCGCCATCGACGGCGAATGCTGGAAGTGGAATGCACGCACCGGCGAACTGGAGAGCCGCATTCCGGTTCCCCCGGATGCCACATCGCCGGTAACCCTCGACTGGTCCTACCTCTCGCCCCACCGCGACCGGATCATCGGCAGCGGCGTGGTACAAGACTCCGCGTACACCTCATTCTGGGGGGGCGGAGGTGCCGGATGGTATGACGCAAAAAGCGGTGCAGTGACACAGAAGGTTTGCAGCGAAAACCTGTTCGCGCTTGATTCAAAAGACGGACGCCTTGCCTGGCTTTACCGGGGTGGACTGATCGTCAACAGCACGATCACCCTGGCCAAAGACCGGGCTTGGTTCGTCGAGGCGCGGCATCCGGAACTTAGAGCCGGCAAAAAACGGCAACTGGGTGGCAGCCAGTTTTGGGAGCAGCAGCACCTCATCTGTCTCGACCTGAAAACAGGCGAAGCAATGTGGTCAAAGCCGCTTAAAATCGTCCCCGGCGAGGTGGCTCTCTACCTTGCCCATGGCGGCGACAAACTCGTCCTGGTTTCCTCGGGAAGCGCCTCCTACAACACTTACGCCTTCAACGACGAGGATGGTGAAATCGCCTGGACACGGAAAATCCCCTGGCCGCAGGATCATCACGGCGGCCACATGGCCCGGCCTGCCATCGCCGGCGGCACGGTTTATGTTCGGCCCGGCGCCCTGTCGCTGGCGAACGGCAAGCCACTGAAAATCCAAATGCCCGGTGGGGGTTGCGGCACGTACGCTGCATCGGAAAACGCCCTGTTCTTCCGCTCGGGCAACGTCACCATGTGGGATCGGAAGAAGGGCAAAACCACCAGTTGGAATCGCCTCCGGCCGGACTGCTGGCTGAGTACAATCCCGGCCGCCGGGTTGTTGCTTTCCCCGGAGGGCGGCGGCGGTTGCAGTTGTGGTTCGTGGATGGAGACCTCGATCGTTTTCGCCCCAAAAAAACTCAACTGACCAAACCCGCTTCAGTTGCCCACTGGGAAGAACTTATATTGCCAAAAAATGCTGGTTTCATTTGCCAACGGCTTCCAGTTCCTTCTTGGTCTTGCCGCTGTGTTTGCGGAGGAGGTTGGCGATTCCTGTGTGGCGTTCTTGTTCGGCCGCATCTAGCGGCGTTTCACCATCCACATACTTAGCATTCACATCAGCACCTTTAGCGATAAGCAGTTCGACGATTTCCTTGTAACCGCCTCCAACTGCAGGATGCAAAGGGGTAATTCCGATTTCGGTCTTTGCATTCACATCTGCACCATTGTCGTTTAGTGCGTCGGAATCCTCTCCTCGGTTGGAAGGTCCTTTTCAAGCCCTGCAGGCTGCCCCGTAGAATCGTCGAAAACGCTCTCTGACGGACTATCTACCATGTTCGCCCAGATCATCAGTGCAACCAGTAAAAGCACTGTACCTACGATTATGAGCTTCTTGGTGGGCATGGTTGATTATTGAACTGCTTACGAAGGGAGAGTAACCCAAAACGATGGGTTTTTGAATAAGTAATCAGCCCCCTTGGCGCGCATTTTGTGTCTGATCCTTTGTTATAAAAAAGAATCATTTAAAGTTGATAAAGCTCCGAAAAGGTTTAATCTTTCTACACGACATAAAGCTAATCATGAAAAATCAGACAGTTATTCCGTTTTCGGGGCTGCGGAGAGCCTTGAGCTCCCTTGCCGTTGGGGCGTGCCTGCTCCTTGGTCAAGCGCTTGGCCAAGCGCAGGTCGCGAAAGAGGGGGACACGGCTGAGGATTTTGAAATTGCCAACCGCGAAACGGGTGAACCGCTCATGTTGAGCGATTATGACGGGCACGTGGTTGTGCTTGATTTTTTTGCCTGGTGGTGCGGGCCATGCCGCGCTTCGTCGCCCGATGTCGAGAAGAATGTCTACCAGTATTTTCTGGAACGGGACGGGAACCGGTATGGCGTGCCAGTGACAGTGATTGCCGTCAACATTGAGTCGAGCAATCCGGATCGCACGGACCAGTTTATCGAGGATGCTGGCCTCGAGTTGGTGGGTGATGACCTGGAGGAAGTGGCCTGGGATCAGTTCAATGAGGAGGGCTACATCCCGTTGTTCGCGATCCTCAACGGAGTGGATGGGAACAGCGATTACGAGCAGTGGGAGGTGCTATACAAGGGGGTTGGTTACGCCGGTGCGGATACTTTTCGACGTATCATCAACAAGGTTAAGCCCGGTTTTCCACCGCCGGAGATCATACAGGCGCTGGAGGATCAATCTGTGGAACTGGGCGGCACAGCGATCTTCGAAGTGGAGGCAACGGACGAGACCGAGTTGACCTACCAATGGCAATTCAATGGACAGGAACTGACCGAGGCAACCGACCCGAAGTTAGTCATTGTTGACGTTGATGCCCAAAGCCAAGGCACCTACATGGTGGTGATCACCAACGAGCACAATTTGACCACCACTACCTCGGCACAATTGGTGGGCAGCAATGTGGCGCCATCGATCTTGAACCACCCCAGTGAAGTGACGGTTGAAGCCGGCAAGGATGTAAACCTGAGCGTTGTGGCGTTAGGGGCCAAGCCGATGTCGTATCAGTGGTACTTAAACGACGAGGCCATCAATGGGGCCAGATCGGCAACATTGGTCATGGCGAATGTCACCCTGGATGCCATCGGCGACTATCATGTGGAGGTTAGCAATGATTATGGCTCGATCGAAAGTGATCTAGTTACGTTGGAGGTGGTGAACACTCTGCAAGAGGCGCTAGACAACAGCGACTTGGCGTTTGGATCCGGCCCGGACGAGAGTTGGACACTGGACTTTCAAACCACCACCGATGATGAGGACTCGGCACGCAGCCCGGATATTGACAACAATGATTCCACTTGGGTGGAGGCAAGCGTCGAGGGACCTGGAACGGTGTTTTTTAGTTGGCGAACGACCAACGATTACGGGCAGGAGTTTCGGGTTTTTGTGAATGATGAGGTAGTGGATGTATTCCAGAAAGACTACAGTTGGATGGAACCCAGATGGCTGTCTGGGGCGGTGAAGATTGCGGAAGGGGAGAACTCGGTCAAATGGGAGTACACCAAGCAGGATTCATTTGGCCAGAACATGTATGGCTGGCTGGACGATGTGTATTTTTTGACCGGGGAGGAAATAAAGGAAGCTGCCGTGGCGGCGCTAGGCCTGGAAAACGGGGAGTTGGAGTTTGGTGGAGAAGGAATGTGGATTGCGGATTCCATCAATGGCTTGGACGGTGAAGGCGGCCTGGCCAGTACCGGGATCCCCAATGGAGGGAAGAGCTGGATTGAGGTGACATTGGAGGGCCCCGCTTATCTGGAGTTTTACCACAAGTCGTTGGGCGAATTTTCCTGGAGTTCACCGTTGCAATTGTCCTTGGATGACAAATTTGTTGATCTGGAGTGGTTGAATTATTACACAGATGAACCTGATTGGTTTCGTGGTGTGGTCGAGATTCCGGTGGGTGAACACAAGGTCAGGTGGGTCGTTGAGAATAATTTCACGAATACAGATAATGTCATCATTGACCTGGTTGAGTTCAGCTTGGTTGAAGAAGGAGAGCCGGAAATTTATTTGGAGCCAGAAGCCAGAGAGACTGAAGCACCGGGTTTTGCTTTTTTTGAAGTCGAGGCCAGAGCCTACCCGTTCCCGACCTACCAATGGTTTCGTGATGGCGAACCGTTGGAGGGTGAGATCGCACGTGTGTTGTGGCTGGACAACCTCTGGGAGGACGACTCTGGTGAGATCACCGTGGTAGTGTCCAACGAACTGGGTGAAGTGGAATCCCAACTGGCCGATCTTTTTGTCACAGAAATTTTGGATGAGGAACTGGCAGACGCCATTGATTTGGAAAACGGGAGAGTGATAAATATGGACGTCGATGAAGAACGGAAATGGTCGAGATTTACTTCCAAGTCATCCGATGGTGAAGATTCGGCACGAGGATATTTTCCGAGCAACGATTGGGGGTACCAGACGTTTGCCGTACGATTTGAGGGGCCTGGATATCTTACCTTCAAGTGGCGATTGGAGTCGTCCTTGGAACATATTGACGATTCGCTTGGTTGTTTTTTGGACGATGAATATTCAGACCCAGTGGCTTTTTTATATGAAGCCAATCTAAGTTCCAGGGCGAAATGGCATGACAACAGGTTAATAATTCCCGAGGGGAGACATACCCTATATTTCACATTCGAAAAGTGGTCGGATATGATTGGAAAAGCTTACATTGACGAAATGGTATTCACCAAGGCCGAACCGGGAAAACCGACTTCCGTGACAGTGTCGAGTGTTGAAGCGGAACCAGATTTGAGCCAGAGCATTGAACTCAAAGTAGAGAGTGCCGATGGATACCCTTTTCCGACCTTTCAATGGCGGTTGAATAGTGAGGCCATTGAGGGAGCCACCAACAGCATTTACAGGGTGGAACACGCATGGGATTTTGATGCCGGAGAATACACAGTGGTGGCATCCAATGAACACGGTAGTTTGGAGAGTGAGCCGTTGAAGGTGACCGTTTCAGGTGAAGGGGTATCTAGTCTTGCGGATGGGCTCGATGCCACAGGGCTCAAGTTTGCCACAGGTGGAGACAAAAAATGGTCCCGCGCCAAGATAAACGATGCAGAGGATGGCGACGCCATAAGAAGCCTGTCGCTTCTGGAATTCCAATCCTCCTGGGTTATGACTGTGGTTGAAGGCCCCGGGGTGCTTGAATTTGACTGGAAGATTATTGGACCCGAGTTTGACGATAGATTGATTTTTTCCATCGACGGTAAGCAAACCGAAACTTTATTCGGTAGTAGCGAATGGGAAACTATTCGCACCTTTATTCCTGAAGGTCGTCACATCTTGGAATGGGAATTTTTTCGGGATTCCTGGGAAACAGGACGACACAACGGTTATCTGGATGCCCTTCAATTCTACATCCCTGAGGATGCAGTGCCTGAATTTGTCGGGCAGCCGCAGGACGCGACGCCGGAAGGCACGGAGGGGGTTGTCTTCAGCGTGGAGGTTGATGGCTGGCCATTTCCGGAACTCCAATGGTACCGTGATGGCAAGCCACTCATCGGTGAGACAAGCGACAAACTGACCTTGGGCACTGTTTGGCCTGATGATGAGGGTGAGTACTGGGTGGTTGCCCAAAACACACACGGCGAAGCTCAGAGTGAGCCTGCCCAATTAACACTCAATTGGGAGAACAATGAAGATTTGGCCGAAGCGCTTGATACCGAAGGAATCGATTTTATCAGTGGTGCTGAATTTGCATGGGAGTTGCAATCTGACGAAACTTCTGATGGAGAGGATGCGTTGCACGTCACCGGTTTACCGGACTGGGGGGGGGACGTGGTTTATGCCGAGCTAAAAATCAGACTGCAGGGCCCCGGCGAACTCACTTTCAAAGCCAAGGTTGAAGGTAACCTGCAAATTTTTAGGGCATTTATTGGTCAGGCAACCATATGGGATGAAGACTTTGTCACTTTGCGTGATAGGGAAGTGGACTGGACGGAGTATTCACTGATCATTCCAGCAGGTCGGCACGAGGTCACATTCCTCTTCCTGCAAGGGCCAAAGGATGGAGGCCCTGACAGTTCCCTATGGTTGGATGAAATGGAATTTATATCCAGTGAACCGCCTAACCCAGCGACAAAACTTGTGCTGGCCGATCTAGCTGACGGCAAGCTCGTTTTAAGTTTCGATGCGGTCCCGGGCCGAACCTATCAATTGCAACGGAGTGAAAACTTAGTTGGATGGGAGACAGATCATGAAGTGAAACCCGATAATGTGTCGGCAACTGTTGAGGTGAAAATTGGGCCGGAGCAAACGAGCCAGTTTTTCCGACTGAAATCGCATTAATCTTAATTATTCAAAATAGGCGTCGGTTTTCCAGTGTCATTTTTCTTTCACGCCACTCACCCCGACACGGCGCGATCACGCTCCTGATCCCCGTCCATGAGGACATTTTCTCATGAGTTTTAAGGAAGATATTTCAAAAGAGTTTTGACAGGGCCTTTGCTTTGCTACTGTCGGGGCAGCGATGATAAAGATTCTTTTGTTTGGCTTGCTGGTTTGCGGGGTTGGATGTGCCAGCGTGGGGCAGGTGAGCATCTCGAAGCAGCGACTGGTTTCGAAGCCTAACATGCTGTTTTCACAGAACGGCGTGTTCGTTTATCAAAATCGATTGATCGCGCAGATCGAGCCCGGTTCGGCGACATCTGGTGGTGGTCAGGCGGCTGGCTGCACCTCCTGCAAATAGTTGCCATGCGGTTGCTTCGTGTTTCTTTCGCTATTCTGCTTGGTTTGGTTTTTAGTGTGGCTGGATCGCGGGCCACGACGACGGTGGCATTCCCTTCATTTGAACTCAACAGGTTTGGAAGCGAGGAATTGGTAAAACTGGATGACTTTGCCGGTAGTATCGTAGTTCTCGATTTTTTTGCGTATTGGTGTGTGCCATGCCGGAAAGTTTCGAGCGATTTGGAGGAGTATGTGCAGAAGTTTTACACGGCCAAAGGCGGCAACGCCGCCGGCTTCCCAGTACAGGTGGTCTCGATGAACATCGAGCAGGACCGTGCTGCAAAAACTCGGCAGTACATAAAGCAAACCGGTGTGAACCTCGTGCTCGATGATGTCGGCGGCAAAGTTTACCAGTCGCTGAATGGTCGGGGCATCCCATATGTCGTGGTGCTCACGGAGACGGTAGGAGGGAGTCATTGGGCAATTTCCTACTCACACGCCGGATACGAGGGGTATGAAAAAGTGCGAGAGGTCATCGATTCGATTCGGCCGGATGATCCGCAGGCAATCCGTCCGTTGGATAAACCTACCCCGGACGTAGCCATACCGTCAGCGCACGGGCTTGAGATTGGCACGGACGGGCTTTGGTCGAATGACATTTTTCTGACCGACACGACGGCGACTCATGTTTTCACTCGTGGTGTTACTGAGTTCCGGACCTCGTACAGCTCCGGGACGATTGATCTCGATTACGACCCGGCGGAGGAGGCATTTGTTTTTTGGCGGCAACCGGCGAACATCTCCGAGAGCCGTCACACGCTGCAGGAGGCGATTCGTCACACGTTCAGCGATTGGCCTTCGCTCACGTTGAACGGTGCGCTTGGCGGCTATGATGGGTATCAGGATTATCGCTCGCTTTGGCTGAATGAATTTTATCGTCAGGAATATCCGGACGGCTACATCGAGGCCGAGCCGTGGGGTGTCAACGTTGGCGTTGGCTTGCGTTGGGAGTACGCGCCGACGACCGGT
>ERZ651768.3472-NODE-3472-length-10541-cov-3.119266_pt1 | contig 10541 bp, 6 predicted proteins | sample MGYA00514754_ERZ651768 | MGnify/ENA metagenome assembly ERZ651768 | reverse complement strand
TGTTAATAAACTTTTGTTTATCAGGCGGGGGTTCTGATCGTATAACTTCCACTGAAATATTAGGTCATATTCGTTACCTGTCATCCGACCCTCTTAAGGGGCGTGCTCCAGGAACTTCCGGTTCAAAAAAAGCAATCCGATACATAGAAAAAGAATGGAAAACCTCCGGCGTAATCCCAGCTGGTGAAAAGGGCTATCAACAGTCCTTTGAATTTACCAACGGCGTTTCCCTTTCCGGTTATAATCGCTTTAAGATTAATGAAACACGAAAAACATTTCGGGTAAAACAAGATTTTATGCCCCTTGGGTTTTCTGGGACCGGTTCATTTAACGCTTCCGCAGTGTTTGCTGGATATGGTTTTGGCGTAGAGGACAGTGTTGCTTGGAATGATTATGCTAATATTGATGTTGGTGACAAATGGGTGTTAGTTTTTCGCGGCAGCCCCGATGGCAGCCAGCCCCACTCTGCTTTCGCAGAGCACATGCCCCTGCGTAAAAAATATATGGTTGCAAGAGACAACAACGCCGCAGGAGTGCTTTTTGTTAACCCTTACGATGATAATAACCTTGAAAAATTGCTTCCTTTACGTTTTAGATCCTCCGCAAGTGCTGGAACAATACCAGTCATTCATATTTCACAGGAGATCGCTCAGCAATTGCTTCCTAACAATACCACGCTTAAAGATTTGCAGGAGAAGTTGGATAATAATCGATCGAGTATATCTTTTGATTTAAATGTCAGTATTTCAGCAACCGTTGGCTTAAGGACAAAAAAATCAAAAGGGACCAATGTCTTGGGCCTTGTCCCAGGAGATGGGTCTTCGGATCAAATCATCATTCTTGGTGCGCACATGGACCATTTAGGCTACGGAGGGACGGGGAGCGGTTCCCTTCAACCCGATGAACACACAATTCATAATGGCGCCGATGATAACGCCTCCGGAACAGCCGGCTTGCTAGAACTGGCCGAGAAACTTGCTGCAAATCCATATCCATTAAAAAGGGATGTTCTTTTTATCGCGTTTGATGCTGAAGAAAAGGGGCTGCTGGGATCAAAACACTTTGTTGATAACAGTGTTATCAATTTAGAAAACGTGGCAGCAATGCTTAACATGGATATGATCGGACGCCTAAAAGATTCATCGCTTACTGTTGGCGGAACAGGCACCTCTCCCCTGTTTGAACCTCTGCTGGATTCATTACAAAACATCCATAAATTAAAAATTTCCTATAACAAGGAGGGTTTCGGGCCTAGCGATCATAGTAGCTTCTACATTAAAGATATTCCAGTATTATTCTTTTTCACTGGCACACATGAAGATTATCACAAGCCCAGCGATGACTGGGAAAAAATTAACGCGGCCGGAGAACAGAAAATCCTTGAGCTTATTTACGATGTTACTGCCTATATCGGAGCCCAGGATAAAAAACCTGGCTTTACAACCGCTGGGCCCCGGGAGCGGCCACAGGGCCGCCGGAGACTTAATGTTACTTTTGGAATTATTCCATCATATGCCAGTAGTGGGCCGGGGTTGACAATCGACGGTGTGCGGCCCGACGGTCCGGCGGAGGCCGCGGGAGTTCAAGCCGGCGATATTATAATAGAAATTGATGGTAAAGACATTCAAGACATTTATGATTATATGCACCGCCTCGGCGAACTTAAAAAAGGACAGGAGGTAGCTGTAATGGTTAAGCGTGGCGAAGTCACGCTAAAGTTAATTGTTTCCCCTTGAATATAATAATTGGTTGCTCCTTCTAATCTCCTAAAATAGAAAATTTAAAGCTAGAAATTTCAGATGATGCGTGTTCCCTTAATATAATCTTTTCTGCCCGTTTAACAATTTCCGGGAATTGTTCTGCTACATTTATTGTTTCTTGGATATCCGTTTTCAAATCATAAAGTTCAATTTCCAAATTTCCCTTAAAAATATTTTTTCTAATAGCTTTATAATTTCCTATCCTAACTGCTTGCTGTCCACTGTATTCCGGAATCTCCCAGTATAAAAAGTCGTGGGTGCTGGTTTGTTTTTCGCCCAATAATGTTGATAAAAAACTGATACCGTCAGTTATAGATACCGGCGGAACACCGATAATTTCACATATGGTTGACATGATGTCTTGAAAAGCGGAAACATGATCTGTTTTACTTTGGTATTTAATTTTGTTTGGCCAGCTTGCGATCATGGGCACGCGAAGACCCCCCTCGTGTAAAAACCCTTTGGACCAGCCATAATCCGATTTGAATGGTTTTGCGCTGTTAAAAAATTTAGTATCTGGGCCCTCTGCATAGGTAGGTCCATTATCACTAGTGAATATAATTAATGTATTTTCCCAAATTTTATTGTTAACCAACGCTACAACAAGATCGCCCACTTGTTCATCTAAGGTTGAGATCATAGCTGCATATGTTGCCCGAGGTGTTTGGTTCGGAAAATAGCTTTTTCCTGTATAGGGTTCTTCTATGCCAAGTTTTGTTTTATAATAATTAACCCATTTTTCTTTTGCCTGCAGCGGTAAGTGGGGAAGGGGTGATGCATAGAGCAGAAAAAACGGTCCCTCCTTACTGGATTCTATAAAGTTTAGCGCTTTCAAATGCATGAGCTCTGGCGCATAGTCTTTCAAAGTAAAATCAGCATAATTCTCTGGATCGTTTGGGTCGGCTCCATCCGGTAAATTGGAATGAGGGGGAACCGACTTATTGTTTAATAGAATTTTATCTCCATTCTCCCAAAGATGCATTGGATAAAGAGTATGGGCCTGCCGTTGACAATTGTACCCGTAGAAATAATCAAACCCCTGTTTATTTGGTGTGCTCTCTGTTTCGGGAGCGCCCAGACCCCATTTCCCTATAAAACCGGTTCTATAACCATTTTGTTGTAATATTTCAGCAATTGTAACAACTGAATCTGGCAGCGGCCTCTGGCCTTCTAAACCAGGATCGTTAAATACAGCATTGTAATCCCAGACTTTGCCTCTTTCTTTCCATTCATCATTACCGCGTATGTAGGTGTGCCCTGTATGCTGTCCAGTTAAAAGCACAGACCGTGACGGTGCACACACCGGTGAGCCAGCGTAATGCTGTGTAAACAGCATCCCGTTTTTAGCCAATGCGTCCAAATTGGGTGTTTCAATGATCTCCTGGCCATACACACCCAGTTCGCCATAGCCCAGGTCGTCCGCTAGAATATAAATGATATTGGGTGGTTCTGGTTTGTTGGTACAGTATGAAAATTCTATAAACAGGACCAAAAGAAAAGTCGCATATTTATTAATATCACTTATTTTAACCTCCAATAGCTACTTTTTGTGAGATGAATTTATTTTCATATTACTGATATTATTCCGAAGCTCATTTCTTAATTCTAAAACTGCTTTTACATAATTGTCCGCATGATTGTAAGCAAACACTGCTTTGTAAATTTTTTCCTGATCCTTATTTTCTAAATTCATATCCATATCCTGTGTAACAGGATAACCATTCATCACCAAATAGTTGGCAATGCTGGCCATAACATCCGGCCACGTATAAGCCTGCCGCATTCCATCTTCATCAAAATCCACAGCGAAATTATTAAAACTAGAGGGAATGAACTGTCCATATCCAAACGCGCCGGCATAGGAACCATATACGCTGTGGGGTGGCACATTGTCTTTATAGCAATATTTTAGAAATTCTATCATTTCCCTTTTGGCCCAGCTGGCTCGTTTGGGCATGACAGCAATCTGCGTATAGAGGGAATTAAATACAGTAAATTCTTTATGGTGACTGCCATAATTGCTTTCCACGCCGATGATGCTCAATATTAAATAGGGGTCTACTCCATAATGACCTGCTGCTTTTTCAAGATCTTCCCTGTGTTTATTATAAAACACTTTGCCCTTTTTTATGCGCACATTTGTTACAAAGAGTTTTTTGTATTCTGCCCAGGTTTTTTCTTCATACGGCCGTGCAAAACGTTCTGGGATAACAGCATGAATTTGAATGCTGTCGTTTAAGAATGCTTTTCGTAAATAATGATCCGGTATACCGTTTTCAATGGCAGAAAGTTTTATTGCCTTATAAACAGGGTCCGCTGTGGCTGCAGAATACGAATCAGTGTTATATACAAGAGTGAACAAAATATTCAGAATGATATAGAGTTTCATGGGCCTACCCATTCGCAAATAAAAATGTTAGTGTCGCCGGGTTTGGCCTGATTACGGTTTGAGGAAAAAACTAAATACTTGCCGTCTGGACTAAACATGGGAAACCCGTCAAATCCGTCAAAATATGTAATGCGCTCAAGGTTGTCCCCATTTTCATCTATAGCATAAAGATCAAAGTTTCGCTTTTTTGGATCATTCATGTTTGAGGAGAAAATAATTCGTTTATCATCAGAAAAAAAGAATGGTCCAAAATTTGCTGCATTATTATTTGTTATTTGCTGTTTGTTGCTTCCGTCTGCGTTCATTATCCGGATCTGCAACGCCATGGGTCTGATGGAATTCGTGTTTAACAAAAATCTATAGTCGGCTATTTCTTTATCTGTTTCAGGATAATAAGCCCGCCACACAATTTTTGTTCCATCGTGACTAAAAAACGGTCCGCCGTCATAGCCCAACCTATCCGTCAGCTGTGTTTTTCCAGAACCATTTGGGTCCATGGTCCATATCTCTAAATCTCCGCTGGATTTAGAGGTGTATACTATTTTTTTGCCGTCAAATGCATAGGTTGCTTCAGCGTCATAACCGTCGGCATACGTAAGTCTTTCCAGCCCTGTGCCATTTATATTAGCACGAAACACATCATAATCCGGATATAGTTTCCAAATATAGCCCCGGCTATGGTCTGGCTTTGGTGGACATTCCTTTCCTCCCAAATGAGTTGAAGCATAGATTATTTTATCATTGTCAGGATACTGAAAATAGCTACAAGTCGTTACTCCTTCTCCTGTGGATACGCGGTCTGTTTGTCCGCTGGCAATATCCATTATATATATCTGGTCACACATTTTTTCTCCGTCGTGGAACTGGTAAATCAATTTTGTTCCATCGGCGCTGAAATAGGCTTCGGCATTTTCACCTGAAAAGGTCAGTTGACGCATTTGGTTAAAATGTATTTCTCCTTTGTATATAAGCCCCTCCTCGGTCGCTAATAGGCTCATGATAAATGAACCACCAATAATTATTTTATAACTCATTTTTTTTGGCATATTGTTCAATTCGCTTATCTCCTTTATATATTCCATGTGCTTCGTCGGGCAGCAAAGCTGCAATTCTACATATGATATTTTCACCGATGATTGTCATTTTTTTTTCTCTGTCTACATTACTCTTAATGCCTTCATAGGGTAAAAATGGTTTTCCAACCTGAACTTTTACTTTTGGTCGTATTCCCCTAAACCAATTCGGCCAAACATGCTTAAGGCCATATATGCCTACAGGCAAAATGAGCGTGTTTTCAAATGTAGATAAATAAACAATACCTCTTTTTGCGGCTCGCAACTGCCTACCTGCGGATGTTCCTTCAGGCATAATTCCAAGAATGTTATTGGATTGTAACACTGCTTTGGCTTTTTTAATAGTAGATGGGGACATTTTGACTCTGTTCACCGGAATGAAACCATACAGCCATGCCGCCCATTTAAAATACCAGCTTATTACTTGATCGCTTGCAACCAAGAATGTAATTGGGCGCTGTAATGCGTATACAACAAAGGGCCCGTCAAGCAAACTAAAATGATTTATGGCTACAATATACGGTCCTTTCTTTGGAATATTGTGCCTACCCCTTACCTTTGTTTTAGCCAAAACTATACCAAGAAAGAGTGCGCCATAGGTTAACAAATAACGCATCCACTTAGGGCGAGGGCTATATAAATCCAGTTCTGTGCGTGCGCTCATAGTTAACAATTGTGTATATACAGAATCCGAAAATAAAACAAAAGGGGGTCAAAATAGACCCCCTTTTATTACTGTTTTAACCTGTGCTTAAAAACATGGGGTTAGAAGGGAAGATCGTCGTCGTCTCCGCCTCCTCCGCCTGCGCTTGCGCTTGCGTCTGCCTCAGCTGGGGCTGTGCTCTTGTTTTCACTTTTACGACCCAGCATGGTGAATCTATCACCTAGAACTTCTGTCGTATAACGGGTCATTCCGTCCTTATCTTCCCACGAGCGGGTACGGATACGTCCTTCCACATACGCCAACTGTCCTTTTTTCATATACTCACTGGCTGTTTCTGCGGCCTTACCATAAAGCACTATGCGGTGCCATTCGGTGCGGTCTTCATACTCACCCTCCTTGTTTTTCCAAGATTCATTTGTTGCCATGTTGAAGGTTGATACCGCCACGCCCGATGGTGTAAAACGGCTTTCCGGGTCTGCGCCCAGATGTCCAACCAAGACTATTTTATTTACGCTGCCTTTTTGCATAACCACTCTCCTTTCGTGTTATGTTATACTTTAAAGCGATACTCTTAACCGCGCTTTTTTACTCGCGCATTATTATTGTACAACTGGATTTTACTATGTGTCAAGAATTTTTTTATCGTTGGCTGGACATAAAAAAATAGGGGCCCTAAGGCCCCTATAGTTTTGCACTTTTTTCAGGATTTATTTGAGCAGCACCAGTTTTTCCATGGCAACATAAGTGCCAGCATGCAGTTTATACATATACATACCGGACGGCAGCGATTCTCCTGCATCATTTTTTCCATTCCACTGCACACTATGATAACCCGGAGCTACCGCATCGTGGAATAGCGTGCGTACGCGCTGCCCCAAGATATTATATATATCCATGCGAGCGAAGCTTATTTCTGGGATATCAAACCGGATATTGGTTATTGGGTTAAAGGGGTTGGGGTGGTTTTGATGTAAGGCAAATGATCCCGGGACACCTTCTGGTGTGTCTATTCCTGACCCGCCAACCGTTAAAGAAATGCTTAAGCTTGTCTCGAAAGGGCCTGCATTCAATACAGCTGTTTCAGATGCGGTATACCCATTGTCAAAACCTCCGTATGCGCCTACTGTAACATTTATTGTATCACCCATAGCAATTCTTCCTGAATAGGGAGAAATGGTTAGCCAGGACATGTTTTCCCCCTCTTTAATGGCAACATTGTCGACGCCTATGCCGTACCCCCAATTACCGCCACAATCATCATAGCTTACCCTAACCTGGATTAATTGTTCGTTCGCGGTATACGGAGTAATATTGTAAATGAGCTTGGTCCAGGCAGGTGTAGTCTGGTTGAACGAAACGTAGTTACTGTCTAAATATGTCCACGTTGCGCCGCCATTGGTAGACAGGCTAATCTCTGAATGATCCTCATATATACTGTACCCGCTGCCACAGTTACCACCCCATTGAACATAATATATGTCTAACATAAGGTATGTTTTTTCAGCCCCACCCGCTAGTAGTATAACGTTGCTGGTCAAATAGGAGTCAACTGCGGGGGCGCCATCGCCAGCGGCGTCATCATTATAATAGGCAAACATTGTGCCGTTCTCTGGAAAGGGTGTATACACAGATGTAGCAGCAGTTGAATCTCCAATCTGCCATAGAAAATCAGAGTCATACATGTCTCCCCATAGTCCAAGATCAAAGTCTGCGTCTAATAACGATGCGGCGAACTCTAAATTTTCCACCTGTGCTGTGAAGAAGCTGAAGTCATATTCGGCTGTGTCGTGGTTTGCTATTAACAGGTTGGCTTCAACGTATTCATCTACAGCAGGAATAAGGTCTATGCCGACCGGGTCTACAATAAATGGGTCGAGGGGTGAAGCGCATGCTGCAAAAGAAGTATCAGATTCACCTTCTGCATAAACGGCTGATACATTAAAACAATATTCCGTAAAGTTCGTTAGCCCGGTAACTGTGTACTCATTGGTTGTTGCGTTGTCTACAAGTACACCGTTCTGATAAATGTTATAGCTTTGAAACGTACCACAGGGACTGTCTCGATCAACATCGCCGGCGTTCCATGCAATGGGAGGAGCTGTGTGTATAATTGATTTGCGTTTATACTGATGGTCTTTTTTGCCGTGGGCAATTGTTTTCCCCAGAACGCGGCTAGATGACCGGTTACCTGTATCGCCCCATACGCGTACATTATCTATATACCAGATTTCACCGTCTCCTAGCGTATCTATGTGACGAAACGCTATTATAATAGATTGGCCGGCATAGCTAGAAATGTCCACCGTTTGGGCAATAATGTCTAAGGCGACGTCTTCTGCCCATGAAACATAAACACTACTCCAGGTTGTTCCGCCATCAGTGGATATTTCTACTGTATTAGAATCATTTTGGTAATCATACCAAGTATAGGCCTCAACAAATTCAAGGGTTGCTGTTGTATAGGATGACAAATCCATTGCTTCTGTCATCATGCGGCTGTCCACAGCTACGCCAGGCGATGGATAATAGCCTATTGCGCTAAAATCATCTGTGCCGCCATCTGCACAGGCCAACATGCCGCTGCCACAATCTATTACGCTATCTGCTGGAAGACGAAACCAGCCACCGCTGTTATTATCCACATCGTGGACAATTGTGAAGGCGGTGCTAGCGCTATCACAATCAGCGAAACATTCAGCTAATAGAATATCACCATAGAAAGCTGTGTCTGGCGCAGACCAGGAAAGATTGGCTTCACCGTTTGACGGGGATGCTGTAAGAAACGCCGGGGGGCATAATGTTTGGGCGGAAATTGCCGTGAAAGAAAATAAATAAAGAGCGAAAATTTTAACTGTTTTAGTCATAACAGGGTTCCTTTTTGTTTCAATTATCAATATTAGATATGAGAAGCAGTATAACACAAGAATTAAAATAAAAAGGCCCCATTTCTGACGATAAGAATGGGGCCTTTTTCATTAGTTGAAGTGTTTTCTTACTTCATCAATATCAGTTTCTTCACCTCTGTAAACTTGCTTGAACTGATACGGTAAAAATACATACCTGATGCCAGTTGTTTTCCATTTTCGTTGGTACCGTTCCAAAGGATTGAATGGAACCCGGGCTGCATATTGCCGTTGACCAGTGTTGCCACTTTTTGTCCTGTAACATTATAAATGTCCAGCTGTACGCGGCTTTCTTCCGGTACGTCAAAACGGATATTTGTTACCGGATTAAACGGGTTTGGATAGTTCTGATGCAGAGCAAACACGTCCGGTATGCCCAGTTCATCATTTACACCAAGAGCCCATCCGGCATCAATATGGAGTGCGCGGGGGCCGTTAGAGGCTTCCGTGTCATCCATGCCGTCGCTTGCATATACTGTCCAGTTAATATCAATTGAGCCGTTGCTTAGACCTGCCTGCATCAGCGAATCAATGTAATCAGCAAGGTCTGCTAGTGGAACGAATTCCGCAGTTGATGAGCCGGCATCTTCACAGAACTGATCAAATGGGGATACAATGCTTACACAGTGTTGATACTCAATCGGTGTGCCGTTTGGATCAACCGAAGCGTTCCAAGCAAAGATCTGGGAGGAGCCTATATTGTCCCCTGTGATCATGATCGTATCACCATCGGCCGGTGTCAAGAGAGTAAAATCACCTGGGGGCTGATTAACTACCGAACCACACGCTTCGTTGGAGTAACCTGTTTCAACATAGGTTAGCGTGTCACCGTCTAATCCGAGCGTACGCACCGAGGCTGTTACTACATAACAGGCTTCCAATAACGTGGCGCCTACATCCAAAAAGGATGAGACTGAATCAGCTAATCCACCAGCAATCAAGTTACCGTCACGATAGACGTTGTACATGACGTCCATTGGCGGTGGCGGTGGTTCTGCTTCATAGACATTCATGACATAATCACCCGAGCCTCCACCATAGCCGTCAATCACAATATAGTATGTGCCTGCAGCTATAGAGTCTGGACTTATTTCTAAGTATGATGTCCAGGCCTGTCCGTGTGATGCTGTACAAAAATCATCATTACAGGCAATTGGGTTCGTTGTGTCACTTGCTGAATACATATATACCTTTGAATCGTAATAGGATTCACATATATCAACAACGAGCGGATACTCTAGGTCACCAATCGTTAATTGATACACAACGTCGGGAGAGGTAGAGCCAGTATAAGGACAAACCTCATCATAATCATCCGTAAAACCAACCGTTGTTCCTGTTGCAGAAAACGGCAAGGCATCAATCACAAAGGGGTTACCTATGCTGTCTCCCTGCACCCTGGAGAAATTGTCTTCACCATGTTGGGTAATTTGGCTGGGGTTGCGAATATCATAAAGATCACTCGCCAAGAGCTTTTCTGCCTCAGAAACACCATCTGGATATTCATTAACCCTGGAGCTGGCGGCTCTTCCGCCCAAACCTGTCCAATGCAAGGTAACTGATTCTGTAGTTTCTGTTAACGTCAGGTTCGCAGGTCCGGCCCACGTTGACACAGAAATATTATCTATAGCAACACTACCAGCCCAGAAACCATTATCGTAATAGTGGGCATATAGCCGGACATGATCTGATCCAGCAAGATCAGAAAGATCAACGGAAACCGTTTGCCAGCCGCTGGCGCTATTTGCTGGT
>ERZ651768.3471-NODE-3471-length-10542-cov-3.332824_pt1 | contig 10542 bp, 9 predicted proteins | sample MGYA00514754_ERZ651768 | MGnify/ENA metagenome assembly ERZ651768 | reverse complement strand
TGTCGGGCAGCCGAGATTTGAACTCGGGACCTTCGATCCCCCAGGACACAGAAATCTAGCCGGGGTGTCCATCCAGACCCCCAGAGCCCGTGGAATCAGACCTCGGTGTCCGTCTGGTGGCATGCATTCTGTGCAATGAGGTGTACAACGCGGAAGGCCAGCGCTGGGCTTGCGCATCTCTAGTCTCTACCTGATGGCCGCCAGCTGGTTACACATGACAAAACCACTCAAGACAACCGACCGTCGACACGACATTCAAGGCCTACGGGCTATCTCGGTGATCTTGGTCGTTCTCTTCCACTTGGGTCTGCCCCTGCCCGGGGGGTTCATCGGAGTCGACATCTTCTTTGTAATTTCGGGCTACGTGATTACCCGCTCCTTCTCTCTGGAGTGGTCCAGGTCCGGAACGATCAGGCTCGGATCGTTTTTCGTCCGGAGAGTCCGGCGGCTTCTAGCTGCACTGGCAGTTGTCATCGCGTTCACCACAGTCGTTTCGATATTCCTCGAATCACCCAACGGAGCGCAACAAGGCACAGCAAAGACAGCATTCGGTGCCCTCACCCTCCTGTCCAACTTTGCCATTCTGCGGTGGACAGGCGATTACTTCAGTCACAACGCCGAAGCAAATCCCCTTCTTCACACGTGGTCGCTGTCCGTAGAAGAACAGTTCTTCCTAGTTTTCCCCGTGCTGCTTCTCGTAGGTTGGCGGGTTGGTCAACGCCTTGGGTATGACCGGCTCGGCCCCTTCGCTTCCCTCGCCATGATCTCGGTGCCCTCCCTAGCGCTCGCACTGATTACTTCATTTGGGCACTTCCATATCCCAGCAGTTGGCGGATCATCTCAAGCGTTCGCGTTCTACTCGTCAGCTACGAGGGCATGGGAGTTTGCTGTCGGATCGTTTCTCTGCCTCGGACTTGAAGGAGCCGGGCGGGTTTCTAAACGAGTTCGTGAAACCTCTGGGTTCCTCGGTCTAAGTTTGATTCTTCTATCAGCCCTATTAATTAACGGCTCTCAACCGTTTCCTGGTGTTGTCGCCCTTCTCCCGGTATGTGGGGCCGCCCTAGTAATAGTTAACGGCTTCGGCTCTCGGACCGGCACGACCAGGTTTCTCGAACGCTCAGTCTTGGTCCGAATCGGTGACCTCTCGTACTCCTGGTATCTGTGGCATTGGCCATTCATCGTGTTCGCGCGGCTGCTCTGGTCCGACGAACAATGGGTCCTAGTAATCGCCGCTGGCATGTCTCTCCTACCGGCTGCAGCCTCCCACCGGTGGGTTGAGAATCCAGTCAGATTTTCGCCTCGCTTCAGCGGGCGCCGGCTAGCACCCATAGTGGCCCTCACTCTCTTAGTTCCGTTTGCACTCACCATCTCGTTAGGGGTTGGTGCCCGACACGGGTGGGGACTGGACTGGGCAGTGGGCCAGCACACAGTTATGCGAAATGACTGCGTAGGTAGCAGTGACCTCACGCATTGCACATGGCCCGAGGTTGGCTCAAGGGGCACCGTGATTCTCGCAGGTGACTCGCAATCGTGGTCCGTGGCGGATGGGGTTATCGCGGCGGCGGCTGAACTCGAACACCGTACGACCGTTGTATCCACCAATGGATGTCCCTTTATTCTATTGCCAACTGGGCAACCCAATAATGAACAGGCCCACAACGGGACAGGTGGGTCCAAGATCGGCGATCCCTCCTGTGATGCCCACAGCAGAGGGATCGTCGAGATGATCGTGGCCACACGCCCCTCCGCGGTGCTGATTGCGAACCAAGACCATGCCTATAGCTCCTTTGTCCCGAATCAACATGAATGGGAGACCGCTCTCGAGACAACCGTTCGTAGGATCCGAACCGAGGGAATCCCGGTAATAATAATGATCCCCCGCCCAGACGGTGATAAGAAAATGACGGCAAGTCTTCTTTTCCCGGGAAGCGCGAACCGGTGGACGGAGGCAGTTGTCGCGCGGGAAACCCGTTCCTGGCATAGAGAGATGGCCGAAAGGATCTCCGGCTCTGACCCGGGGGTCGACTTCTTTGACCCTTCGGACACCTTGTGCGACGAGGCAGTTTGTTGGTCAGCGCGAGACGGTGTGGACTACTACACAGATCACAACCATCTCTCGAGATCAGGAGCCCTCTTATTGGCACCTTCTTTACAAGCGGTATTGGAACCGATGATTGGCAGTTAACGACCTGAGGTTTCAGGTTCGAGTCCCGGGGTCAGAGAGACCAAGTTTCGTTTTGACTAACAGGCTCAGGGGAGCCAACACCCGCCCCTATCGGAAGAGCGGTCCACCCCTCTGAGCTACGTCCCGCCGAGGCTTGGACTGGCCCTGACCTGCGGATTTATTGGTCGGACCGCCAGCTGGTGAACTCGACTTTCCTTCCTCAGTCAAATCGAAGAAGCGAACCTCAAGTTGGACCAAGCTCGGTGACGGACCCAGGTAGTCAAATCTCTGAGCATTGTATGATCCACATTGTGTCGCATGGATCAACTCTTGTCGTAGAAACTGGGGAAAGCGCCCAAGTTCCAAGTGGAGTAATCTATCGTTGGTACGGTCATGGTGAATCAAACAACTACCACTCGCTCTTAGACTATGTTGAGAATAACTCTGAACGCTTACGGCAAACGTATTTGAAATGGATTTCTGACCTAGGGAACACCAGGCACCAGGAACGTCTGCTCACTGATTGGTTAGCCTTAGACGAAACACTGAGTTACTGGTGGATGACCCTGATTGCAGAAAAGAGTATCTGGAAAACGCCAGAAATCATAGATGCAATTAGACTTCTAGCGCTTGAGGAGATTATCGCCAGCCTCGAGCCAAAACAACTGATTCTGGTGTCTGGGGATCCGATACTCAGAAGTTCGATTCAGCAGCTCTGTCAGAACCAAAGTATTCTCTTCTCTTGGCGTCATACAATAGAGGACAAAAAATATCGTCAACAAAGGTACGGCAGATACCGAACAGTCCCGTCAGTCATTCTTGCCCTTGCCATGTTCGCCAGGTTCATACGTAGGTATTGGTCCCTTCGAAGACTTCGCACCTGGCATTTTTCCGAACAAGACAATGCGGTTCTGTTGGCTACTCGCACTCGGTATCCGGGTACTCCTACCAGTGACACTCCAATGCCGCACTCCCTGCTCTGGCCCGACCTGCCAACCTTGTTGAATAACAAGGGAATACCCAACAACTGGTTGGAAATGCTAATGCTAGGAATAGACAGTCCTAGCGCATCAGATTTGAGTCAACAACTCGATTGTTACCGTAAACATTATTCCGAGAATGAAACTCATGTGTTCCTAGATTCTTTGTTATCATTTCGTGTGATTATTCGAGTATTGAGACTATACTTGAGGTTAATGAATACCTTCCTGCGATTGGGCAGGAAGCGGATGCAGCGAAATATCGATAACCGTCCATGGCTATGGCAACTAAGTATTGGCGCCTGGAAGCGGTCAATGATTGGCCACGTTGCAGTCGAGAATCTTTTCTGGTTCGTACTGTTCGATAGAGCATTGGACGGCATTCCACCTCAAGCGAGGGGTTTTTATCTTTTCGAGGGACAGTCATGGGAGATTGCCTTCGTGACTGCCTGGAAGCGTCGCGGACTCGGTGAGTTGATAGCCGTTCCACACTCCACTATCCGGTTCTGGGATCTACGGTGTTTTCCTGACATGAGAGACTCGTCTGGGCGTGGCATGTATTTCTGTCCCATCCCCGACCTCGTTGCGGTGAACGGCCCACTAGCTCGATCTACGCTTCTTGGTGCCGAGTTCCCACCAGAGAGGATCGTCGAGTGCGAGGCACTGCGATATCAGCACCTGGGTGTTATGGAGCGGTGGAGACCTAGGGAACGAGATCCGGACCAACCTATGAGGGTCCTGATCGTTGCGGACTACCTACAGGTCATTACCGAGACAATGATCAGCATGGCCGAAGAAGCCCTACCAAACCTTCCGGCTGGAACACAGATTGCGATCAAGGCACAGCCGTACAGTGTTTTCAATGCCGTAGCCTTGGAACGCCTGCAACTCAAGGTTCACCAGGAACAGATCAGTCAACTGGTTCAGGACTATGACATTGCATTTGTCAGCAATGGATCCTCGGCTGTCGTCGACCTGTATGTGCTCGGCCTGCCGATCATATTATTTCAGTTTGAGGACAATCTTGATCTCAGCCCACTGAAAGGATTCGCCGACTTGCCTACTGTCGGTACTTCCCGTGAACTCGTACAAGCGTTAATGAACACGGAAGTTCCGGTGGGGCTACCACATGATGTTGATGATATTTTCTTTCTCGACCCCTCGTTGAATCGGTGGAATTCGCTGATCAATGGTTCATCTAGTGGCTAGCGTGGTTCTGCCGAGCAACTGTGGATTTGTCGCCTTGGTCGTCAATACGGCTGATCACCTGCTGCCTCTACCGGGGATGCGGTATAGAGGTTGAGGTTGAAGGTCCTTCGAGTCTGCCTACAACGGTCCGGCTCTCTGCTGTCGACAGTGTCTGTAGATTGGGTTCACCACCCGGCCGGTTCGTGAACCCAGATGATCTCGTCCAGGTGTACAACCCATCAGGCGGGGAGGCAATCAGAACCCGTGCAAACCCGAGAAACTCGATGCCGCCGAACTCGCCAGAGTTACCGTTGGTGAGCAGATGCCTGCCCCACGTGTACTGATCACCCCGACGCCCTTCGCGGCAGTCGACCAGCGACCGCTCGAGATGCTTTCGGCTCTCGGTGTCGACTGTCTCGTAAACCCCTTCGAAGCGAAGCCGACCGAAGAACAGATGCTGGATCTCGTCAATGATGTTGACGCCATCATCGCCGGAACTGAGCCCATCACCGACAGGGTGATGGCGAATGCTCCACGCCTAAGACTCATCTCCCGACTCGGCGTCGGACTGGACAGCGTAGATCTCGATGCAGCAAGGCGACGGTCGATCGCTGTGTCCTATACGCCAGCCGCTCCGGTTCCCGCCGTGGCCGAGATGACGATAGGAATAATGCTCGTACTCCTTCGGTCGTTGCACGTGTCCAATGCGAGGATGCACGACGGCGAATGGTGCTGGATCATCGGCCGTCGAGTCTCAGAGGTCACGATCGGGGTCGTCGGTGTCGGACCTATCGGTACCATGGTCCTCCGATATCTGGGTGCGCTGGGAGTGTCAGATGTCCTGCTCCATGACGTGAACCCTGACCCATGCCTGGCGGACAATGTCCCTGGTCTCGCGTTCGAGTGGGTGACCCTGGACCGACTGCTCGCCGAGTCGGATGTGGTGACACTTCACCTGCCACTGACGGAATCGACGAAGAACCTCGTCGGGTTCGACGAACTGATGAGTATGAAGGATGATGCTGTGATCATCAACACCTCGCGCGGTGGGATACTGAACGAAGACAACCTCTACGAGGTGCTCGCCCGGGGCCACCTCTCCGGCGCCGGAATCGACGTGTTCGAACACGAGCCGTACGACGGTCCGCTGGCGACCGTCGAGCGCTGTCTGCTGACGTCCCACATGGCGTCGGCATCGGTGGGTTGTCGGGTACAAATGGAGATCGAAGCGACCGAGGAAGTGATACGACTCCTGACGGACCAGCCACTACAGGGTCTTGTGCCCGAGTCCGTGTTCCCCAGCCGGCGAGCCGAAGGACGATAGGACCCGTGCCGGAAGCTGTCGACTCGCTGCAAGCTGTCGTGATCGGGGGAAGCGGCTTCATCGGCTCCCACGTGGCAGATCAGTTGTCGGAGGCCGGCCATTCGGTGTGCCTGTACGACCGGGTCGACTCGCCCTGGCGACGAACGGACCAGTCGATGGTGATCGGGGAGTTGGCCGACTACGGCAGCCTCGCCGACACAATCAGTGGTGCAGATGTCGTCTACAACTTCGCCGCACTCGCCGATCTCGACGAGGCGATGAACCAGCCGGTCGAAGTTACAGAGGTGAACATCCTCGGGAACGTGAAAGTCCTGGAGTGCTGTCGCCAGGAGGGTGTCGGGCGGTTCGTGTTTGCCAGCACGGTCTACGTCAACAGCCGGGAGGGAGGCTTCTACCGCTGTAGCAAGCAGGCCGCCGAGGAGTACGTCCAAGAGTACCAACGAGCGTACGGTCTCGACTTCACGATCCTTCGGTACGGCTCCCTCTACGGCCCCCGTGCGGCCGACACTAACTTTCTCAAAAGGCTCCTGAGTCGGGCTCTTCTCGACGGTGCGGTCAGGTACGACGGGAGCCCGGAGGCGATTCGGGAGTACATCCACGTGGAGGACGCAGCGCGTGCGAGCGTGACGATTCTGGCTGAGGGTTTTCGCAATCGGACCGTCGTGATCACGGGCCTGGAGTCGATCCGTATGTCAGACCTCCTCGAAATGTGTGCCGAGATACTCGGCCTGTCGACAGGTGTGGAGTACGTGGGAGGTGACCAGTCGGGACACTATGTGAGGACCCCGTATGCAGATCGCTCCCTGCTGGCACGCAAGTACGTACCATCACTGACGATCGATCTCGGCCAGGGACTCCTACAGTTGATCGATGAGATTCGCGATGTTGACACTGAGACGAACTAGTAGGCGTAATAGCACCGTGATCTTGTGTGACCTCGGCCGGAGATGACCTCACCAGCACACACGGGGTCTCGTGAGGCCGCTCCGGAACCTGCGGAGGAAGCCGGACTTCCGCCGGTCCTGAGGGACGCCGGTCTCGTATTCTGGGATTTTGACGGCGTGGTGAAGGATTCGGTCGAAGTGAAGTCCGACGGATTCCGGTGGATCGTCCGAGGCGCCGACGACTCAATTGGCAACCGTGTCCAGCGACACCATGAGGCCAACGGGGGGATCTCGCGCTTCGAGAAGATCCCGCTCTACCTCTCGTGGGCAGGCATGTCATCCGACGCTGCCGCCGTGCGTCGAGCCTGTGCTGAGTTCTCACGGTTCGTCGTCGACGCGGTGATCGACTCGCCGTGGGTTCCCGGTGTCCGTGACTACCTGGTGGAGAATCGAGGCAATCAGGTCTTCATCCTCGTGACGGCTACCCCTGCCGACGAGATCGGGTGGATTCTCGAACGACTCGACCTGTTGCCGTGTTTCTCGGAGGTCCACGGCGCTCCGATGGCCAAGGCCGACGCCGTGTCGGAGACGCTCGCACGCCACCTGTTCGAACCTGATCAGTCCGTCTTCATCGGAGATTCGGAATCCGACCACCGTGCTGCGACCTCGAACAGCGTCCCCTTCCTCCTCCGGCTCCACCGGTTCAACGATGATCTCATCGAGGTCCTCGACGTACCATCATTCAGTGAACTGTCCTATGGCTAGACGGGCGATGCAGTGAGAATCCTGGCGGTAATACCCGCCCGAATGGGCAGCAGTCGGTTTCCCGGGAAGCCAATGGCCGAACTGCTCGGAAGCCCGATGATCAGGCACGTCTACGAGAACACCGTTCTGAACCCCCTCGTGGATCTGACGGTTGTCGCCACCTGTGACGAGGAGATCGCCGAGTACGTCGTGAGTGTCGGTGGGCGGGCAGTGATGACCAGCAATGAGCACGTACGTGCTACCGACCGATGTGCAGAGGCGGTCGTAATCGTCGAGGAGGAGGACGGTGTCCGTTTCGACATCGTCGTCATGGTGCAGGGCGACGAGCCGATGACCCATCCCGGCATGATCACCGAAGCGGTCGAACCGCTATTGGACGATCCGTCGATTCCGGTCACGACACTGCTCGGCAAAATCTCGTCAATCGACGAACTCCGCGACCCGAACTGCATCAAGGTCGTATGCGACCAGTCGGGAAACGCCCTGTACTTCTCCCGGGCGCCGATCGCCGGTGCTGTCAAAGACGCTGCCATTGGTAGACACGTGGCCGTCATACCGTTCCGCCGGGATTTCCTGCTTCAGTACGCTTCGATGGCGATGACGCCATTGGAGTCATCCGAGGCGATCGACATGCTGCGAATTCTCGAGCACGGGCACCAGGTGCGGATGATTCCTACTCAACACTCCTCGCATCCCGTCGACACGCCGGAGGACCTGAAGAGAGTCGCGGAACTGATGGCAGATCTTGGTGATGCCTACTGATCTGAGATTAAATGGCATGCCTAGCCTCGGCTCTACCACTATCAGAGACCTGATGATGACTGGATCGAAGGGTGCGCTCGATTTGATCCCGGCGATCTATCCGCCCATACACGTCAGGTGAGCGAGGTCTGGTGGGCATATCTCGTCGTCCTCGTAGGCACCGCTCTTCTGTGCGCAGGGCTGACGTCAACCGCAATGAGGACTGCCGGTCTCTGGATTACGACTGACCTCCAGAACAGACACCAAGGCCTGACCCGCGATCTGGGTGGTAGTTCAATCGTCGTTGCCTTCGTGGTTGCGGTGCCGGTCACCTCAAAGATACGTCCCCTTGCTGGCGGCCGGGAGGAGATTTTCGCCGTCGTTGCGGTGACGGTGCTCCTCCTTGTTGTCGGACTTGTCGGCGATTCACGCAGGATGCTTCCGTCGTGGCACCTTGGGGCCGAGATCGCAGGAGCAGTCGTCATTTCGTCAAGTGGGCTGGGGATCGCGTTGGTGAACTCCGACACGGTAAACTTTTTCCTCAACATTCTCTGGTTCGTGGCAATTACGAATGCATTCAAGCTGATCAATCACCCGATCGGACTTGCCACAGGCGTGGCGACAGTCACCTGTTTTTCTCTGTTCGCACTTGCATCCACGAATGGCCAGGTCCTGGTTGCCACGCTCTCCATAGGACTGGCTGGCAGCACTGCAGGCTTTTTCAGCCATACCATCCATAAAGATGAAGTACTTCCAGGCGAGAGCAGTACTCGAACCATCGGTTTTCTGATTGCATTTCTTGCTATTCAGGTTGACGGGCCAGTGAACCGGATAGAGGGCCTAGTTAACGCTCTGATGCCGATACTGGTCTGTTCATTTGTGTTGTTCAACCTGTCATGGGTCATTGTCGCCAGGCTGTTGGCAAGAGGTAGCACAGCGCAGACCAGACAGGGTGGAGTCAGTCACGAACTCCTCGCTATCGGGCTCCGACCCTCCGCTGTCAAAGGTTGGTCGTTCTTCATCGCAGGTGCAGTTGGAGTCTTGTCCTACGTGATCTACAGGATCGATCAGACAGCGGGAATGCTGCTGACAGGCCTGATCGGTCTTGCCTTCCTCATCGGTGGAGTACTGCTCGTGAAGGCATCTCTGCGCACGGAAGATCGACAGAAGAACTACCCCATCCTGAAACGGCACCAGCCATGATTGCCCTTCAGAGCCCAACTATGTCCTTTGGATAGATGCGTAATGCGTAGAAATATTGCCCATCTTGTCGGTGGTGCAACCGCGGTTTTCGCTGGCATTCTCATTCTGCAGGCCATCACCGGAATGCTGGCCAGAGATGCCACGCTGGTAGCCGTTGAGGTCGGACGCTTCGAGGCACCAACCGCGCTAGTGGCCAGGCCCGGTACTCAAGACCTCCTGATTGGCGAGAGGACGGGCAGAGTACACAGACTCAAGATTGCCGGCGACGGATCATTCTTTCCCCACGAACTCGTTCTCGACATCTCAGCTCAGGTTGTCTCCGAGGGTGAAGGCGGACTTCTCGGCCTCGCCTTCTCCCCCACCGGCGACCAACTGTATATCTCGTTCACCAACACGAACTGGCAGAGCCAGATTGTTTCCTACCGCATGGATGCCAATAGACCGCTAGTCGATACAAAGCGACTGCTTCTCACCGTTGACCAACCCCATGAAGACCACAATAACGGCCATCTACTGACCGATCCCGTGGGCCGACTGATAATTGGATTTGGCGACGGCGGTCCCGGCCTCGTCCGAGACCCGGACGGTCACGGCCGAAACCGGGCCACGCTGCTAGGCACCCTGTTGCGCATTCTCCCAACCCCCAACGGCGAATCGGCATATGTAATACCGCCTGACAATCCGTTTGTCGGCTCGGAGGCATCCGGCATTCGGCCTGAAATCCTGGTCTCTGGGTTGCGGAATCCGTGGCGCTTTGACCTCGATCCGGTCACCGGTGACCTCTGGATCGCAGACGTCGGCTATCAACTGATCGAGGAGATTAATTGGTTACCGGCGGAAGATGTGGAATCTGGCGCCGACTTCGGTTGGGCAGCCATGGAGGGCTCTGTCGAATACCCCGGTCCCGAGCCGGACGGGCATGTGCGGCCGGTCCATGAGTACCGACATGACGGAATAAGCACCCGCTGCTCGGTAATCGGCGGTGTGGTCGTTCGTGGCGGTCGCATTCCGGACCTTGAGGGTGCCTACCTGTTCAGCGACTTCTGCGACGGCGTGATTCGGGCCCTTGTGTCGGACGGTAAGGGTGGCTGGAGTGCCCTGGATCTGGATGCAACCGTTGAGGTACCAGTCTCTTTCGCTCTCTCCCAGGACGGTACCGTCTATGTGCTGTCCCTTGCCGGCGGCGTCTACCGCCTGGACCCGACGTAACTCCCGACTTGTGCAGCCACCCGGGCGGTATGACCACGTAGGAACCCAATCGGTTGGGCAGACGATGTTGTCGACCTCACTCAT
>ERZ651768.3469-NODE-3469-length-10542-cov-73.070425_pt1 | contig 10542 bp, 6 predicted proteins | sample MGYA00514754_ERZ651768 | MGnify/ENA metagenome assembly ERZ651768 | reverse complement strand
ATTGCGGAATCAATTGCGACCCAGACTCCACGGGCCCTCCGCGGAGAAGTAGTAGACTATCCTGTGAATATGCCGAGCGTTCAGGTTTTAAGCAGAGGTCCTGTATCTTCTTATACCTCGCTTGCAGAAAAACTGGGTGTGTTTTCTTCGCAATATATTGAATTTACTCCAACTAATTTAGAAATTATTTACCGCGGCAAATTAGCAAGGCATGATGGAACTCTCCTGAGACTCTGTTTTCTGAAGGGTTTGCTGCAGAGTAAGCAGGATTATGTGAGTTATGTTAACGCGGATCAGCAGGCTGAAAATGTTGGTCTGCATATCGAAGAAAAAGATGATCCGGGCTTTACCGATTATGAAAGCGCCCTAAAATGCACACTTTTCGCATCCGGCAGACAGTTTGCTATTGGCGGAGTTGTTTTAAGCGGACCCCATCCGCGAATTACTTTGATCAATAGTTTTGTCTGCGAATTTGAGGTGGAAGGAACAATATTGGCAACCACTAATCAGGATCGACCTGGAATGGTGGGGGTACTGGGAACCTGTTTAGGTAAAAATGGCGTCAATATAGACCAGTTTCAACTGTCAAGAAATACCCGTGGCGGCGAAGCCCTGTCACTGATTCGAGTTGATGATGACCTGCCGGATTCAGTAGTTGAAGAAATCCGAAAGCAGGAAGGAATCACATCCGTTTGTAAAATCGTTTTGTAATGAATTCCAGGCAATTTTAATGCAGACGTCCTGTGGTGTCTGTCTGGAACTAATTTGAATTGAAAGAAAGAAAATGCGTTATCTAAAACCTTTGATGGATCAAAATTTTCTGGAATATGCGTCCTATGTGATTAAGGATCGCGCAATTCCAGATATTGTAGATGGTCTAAAACCGGTGCAGCGTAGAATTATGCACACAATGAAGGAGATGGATGATGGAAAATTCTGCAAGGTTGCAAATATTGTAGGCGATACGATGAAGCTGCATCCACACGGAGACGCATCCATTGGTTCAGCATTGGTTGTGATGGCTAACAAAGAATATTTTATTGAAAAACAGGGCAATTTTGGAAATTTACTGACTGGCGATCCTGCCTCTGCTCCTAGATACATAGAGGCACGCCTTACTCCACTGGCCAAGGAAGCTCTCTTTAATTCTGAGTTGACTGAATATATTGACAGTTATGATGGAAGAAACAAAGAGCCGGTTGTGCTGCCCTCTAAACTACCGGTATCTCTGCTGTTTGGTGCAGAAGGAATTGCGGTGGGCATGTCTACTCGAATTTTACCGCATAATTTCAATGATGTTATCAATGCACAAATTGCATTTCTGAAAAACCAACCTTTCAGACTGTTGCCAGATTTTTTCAACGGCGGCCTGCTTGATGCCGGACTATATGAAGACGGAATTGGTAAGGTACGGGTCCGGGCCCACATCGAAATTACTGATGAAAAAATCCTAACTGTACGGGAACTGCCGTTTGGCGTGACGACGGAATCTTTGATTCAGTCTGTTCAGGATGCTGTTAACAAAGGTAAATTTAAATTATCCTCAATCAACGACTTTACCGCGGAAGAAGTTGAAATTGAATTGAAAGCAACAAGAGGAATGGATGCAGAAAAATTGCTGAAACTGCTTTATGCCTTCACGCAGTGCGAAGTCTCTATTTCAGTCAATATGCTGCTTATTCAAGATAATCAGCCGGCTCAGCTGACTGTCAGTGAAGTCTTGCGGTACAATACTTTAAGGCTGAAAGATTTGCTCAAGCAGGAATTGCTGCTGTCTCTTGAGCAGGCCAGACGAAAATGGCACCTCCGCAGAATGGAAATGTATTTTATTGGTGAGAAAATATATCAGAAACTGGAGGCTTGTGATTCTTACGAAGAAGCTCTTGAAGTTGTTGGGAAATCTCTTCTTCAGATTGAATCGGTCCTGCACTTTCCGATTGAGCAGGATGATATCGAAAAATTACTGTCACTGCAGATCAAACGTATTTCACGTTATGATCAGAAGGAAAGTCAGAAGGAGCTTGATAAACTGAAAGTTACAATCAGTTCACTGAATAAATCTTTGAAGGATATTACCCGTTATACGATTACTTATCTGGAAAAAATCAAGGACAAATTTGGCTTGGACTATCCTCGACGCACCAAAATCAAAAGCTTTGATGAAATACGCGTTCAGGATGTGGCAGAGAAACAAAAAGTCGGCTGGGACCGCAAAGAAGGGTTCCTGGGACTGAATGTAAAGTCCGGCACAACTACATTTTATTGTTCTGCCTATGACAAAATAGTGTTTATCCGCAAAGACGGTACCTATCAGGTTATTCGTGTTCCGGAAAAACAATTTATAGGCAGGGATGTGATCTTCGTGGAGAAACTGAACCCTAATACTGTTCACAATGTGATTTACTGGGAGGGTGCAAGTCGGGTATGTTATGCAAAACGATTCCTGGTGGAAAAGTTTATTCTTGACCGCGAATATAATTTGTTTCCCAGAAAAAAGGGTGCAAAAATTTTACACTTGAGCCAGGGAGAAGGGATAATACTTGAAATTTTCTTCGTACCTGTACCCAGAATTAGAAAATCCAAAGACATTTATATTCTTGATGATTTGGCAATTAAAGGGATTCAGGCCAGGGGCAACAAGGTTTCCAGTAAATCGGTACAGAGCGTGAAAGTGACTACTGTCATGCCGGAACAAGCACAACAGCCGTCTTTACCGGAAGATACAGAAAATTAATGGATTGCATTTAATTATAAAATGCTTTAGTATCAAAGCTCTGAGATTTAGTTTGAACAATTTGTTTAGAAAAAACCGTCATGTCAACGAAATGCCAGATTTGCGGAAAAACTCCGGCAAATGGAAATCGGGTAAGTCACGCAAACAACAGGACAAAACGCCGCTGGATGCCTAATTTGCAAACCGTGCGAATCCGTCAGGCAAATGGAAATCGTAAAAAAACTCGAGTTTGTACTCAGTGTATCCGCACCGGAAAAACGATTGCTGCTTAAGCTGCCGACCTTACAATCTGCCGGCATACATTCAAAACGCCGGCTGTTTGCCTGCCTCTTAACTTCACTGTTTTCATGCTTTTAAAGGATTGTACCCAAATCTACACTTTGGGACCGCAGGGTACTTTTAGTGATGAAGCCGCCCAAAAAGTCCTCAAAACGGGAGTCCGTGTTACCTATACCGGTACCTTTGCTGAAGCACTTGCAAAGGTGACGGAGGATTTGGGTTCTGCGGCAGTGGTTCCGGTTGAAAATTCTGTTGCGGGTACAGTGGCACAGGTTCAGGACTCTCTGGTCAGCAATGACCTGATTATTCTTGGTGAAATCAACTTACTGATCGAATATTCTTTGCTGGCCAATGCAGAACTGGATCAGATTGAGGTTTGTTTTGCTCATCCGCAGGCACTTGAACAAAGCAGTGGATTTATCACAAAAAACCTGGGTAAAGCACAAAACCACTTCACCAGAAGTAATGTTGATTCTGGAATTCGGTTTCTGGAAGCAGTTGATTCCGGAAATAAACCTGTAGCGGCGATCGTTCCGGCTACTTTTGCGCAAGAGAATTCCAAATGGAGAAAAGCTTCAGCAATCCAGGACTATCAAAATAATACTACCCGCTTTCTGGTAGTCCGTTCCCGTAAATCAGATGAGCAGCTTGATTATTCCCGCAAAAAAACGTCTCTCCTTGTTGAGTTTATGGATGATCGTTCTGGCTTGCTTTATCAACTGCTGAGTGTTTTCAATCTATTTAAGATCAACCTGTGCCGTTTGGAATCCAGGCCGGCAAAGGACACACCATGGGCCTACGTCTTTTATGTTGATTTCTACAATTCTGCTGACACAGAGGCTTGTCTTGAGGTGTTCAGCGTATCAAATTTTCGTTACAAAGTACTTGGAAGTTATGATTTAATCAGCTGATTGGCATACCAGATGCGTTACTGGAACAGAATAATATTTTTTATGAATTTTCATCCGCACATATATTGTCAAAACCAGAGCAGGTCATGTTTTTTTTGAGAAATATCTTTCAGAAAGCAGGAATATTTTTAGGTATCACTTCAGGCTGGTTGCTCCTTTGTGGTATTGACAGAAGTCCAAAACAGGCAAATTTTGGACTTAAGGATCTGCAGGCAAAAAATATGCTGCAGTCCATGCCTCCCCTCTCAGAAATTCCTTTAAGTTTTTATCTCCTTGCCTCAGCTTTTATTGCTTCAGTAGTTAGTGCTATTCTACTGGTACGATTTCTTCACAAAAAGAAAATCAGGGATGGACTGGAAAAAATTGCGGAAGATCAGGCTCAATTGTCAGTGGATTCTGAATTTGAAGCCAGACAGGTGGATGATGAGGAGCGTGAATTTATAAAAATAATGTGCAACTCAAAGGATCCAGTAACATTGTTGCCAGTCATAATGTCTACAAAAGTATTTGAAAAGACTGCAGAGGACTATAAAAAATCCAGTAAATTTTCAAAATCAGATTTGGAAAAAATATTTTTACTGCGAAAAAGTTTGCAGTTCACATTTAAAAACACGGGAGTTGAATTTACCTGCTCACAAATGCTTGAACCCGGAACACATTTGGAATGTGTGATTCACCACAAGGGAAAAAATGTAGTTTTCACGACTTCCATTCTTGACTCTACTGAGAAGCAGCTGCTGATAAAACCACCGAGAGTTAATAAGCGCCCTGCCAATATGAAACAATTTTCTGAATTATTCTGCAATATACGACGCGGAAAAGATGCAGATTATGAGTTCAAGTTTAAAATAATAGGGCAGTTGACGAAAGATCTCAACGCTGTTATTCTGAGCCACACCAGAAATATCAAGAAATTGCAGATTCGCATTTCCGAACGCCTGCCGATGGATTTGGAGATGGACTTTCTGCTGGTTACTGCAGTTAATTATGAAATGATGCAGGGTTTTGATGTAGGGAATCTGCAACAACATGCTCTTTCCGGAATTATAAAAGACATGAGTGCCGGAGGAATAAAGGTCCAGATAGGCGAGTTGCCGACCCAGGGGATCAACAAGGGAGACGTTTTTCTTTTTCATCTACCGAATGCAAGTTTACGCGGCAACCTGGCTGCAACCGTTCTTGATGTGTTATCAAGGCGCGGTCGTAATGAAATTCACTTTGCTTTCCGTGACACTGATATGCTGACACATATGAAACTCAATCAATATCTGCATCGGAAAAAAGTAAATATGGAGGCCGCCTGATTGGAAAAATTTTGCTGACAATATGTTTCGAAAAATATTTTACGGAATCAGCCTTTTAGCTTTACTGGTAATTGCAGGCGGTTATGGTTTTTTAAGAACAAAATTACCTCAGCGTTCAGGTGAAATAAAACTTTCCGGCCTAAAAAGCAAAGTTGATGTTGTCTTTGACAAGTGGGGAATTCCGCATATTGAGGCAGCAAACGAGCAGGATGCCTATCATGCTTTAGGTTATCTGAATGCACAGGATCGGATTTTTCAGCTGGAATTGATGGTCCGTGTTGCTCATGGCAGGCTTTCAGAAATGCTGGGTGAAGCGACCCTCGACGTAGATCGCTATTTCCGTACTCTGGGCATCCAGCGCTTTGCCAAAAAATATGCTGCAGAACATTTCAGGAATAATCCTCCAAAAATTCAAAAAGCCCTTAAAGCCTACCTTTCCGGTCTGAACAGCTTTGTTGCTTCCGGACCAACTCCGATTGAATTCACGCTGTTAGGTATTCCAAAACGTGAATACAGCCTTGTGGATCTGGTCAGCATTTCTGCATACATGTCCTACACATTCACCAATGCAGTCCGGCAGGATCCGCTGATTTCTTATATTCATAAAAAACTTGGCAGCAACTACCTCAAGGACCTGGCCATCTACTGGCCAGAAGGTGATACACAGATTAAAGTTTCAAAAAAAGATGCAGCAGAAGATCTGGAGTTGGCAGCACTTTTTGCAGAAATGGATAATCTGCTGGATCTGATACCTCCGTTTTTCGGCAGCAACTCCTGGGTTGTTTCCGGTTCACGTACCAAATCCGGTAAAGTTATTTTAGCCAATGATCCCCACATTGGTTATGCAGCACCGGCAACCTGGTATGAAGCTCACCTGAAAACTCCTGATTGGGAACTCTACGGACATCACTTGGCAGGAATCCCCTTTGCGATTCTGGGCCACAACCACCGCATGGCCTGGGGTGTCACCATGCTGCAGAATGATGATCTGGATTATTATCGTGAGCAGGCGAATCCTGAAAATCCTGACCAGGTCCGGTTCGGTAATCACTGGGAGGATCTGAAAATTATAGAAGAAACAATTTCCGTCAAGGGAAAAGTAGATGTTCCTCTGCGGATAAGGATTTCAAGACATGGTCCCATCATCAATGATGTGCTGGAATCTGTCGGAAAAACAGAGAGCCAACCGGTTGCACTGGCCTGGCAGATGCTGAGCAATTTTGAAAATTCAACGGAGCAGGTTTTTTATGAACTGAGTCACTCAGAAAGCCTTGCGGATACACAAGCTGCAGTCAGCAAACTCCATGCGCCCGGTTTGAATATCAACTATGGAGATGCAGAAGGAAATATCGCCTGGTGGGCAGCAGCACGTTTACTGATTCGTCCCTCACATGTGAATTCTTTTATTATCCTGGATGGAGCGGGCGGCAGGGATGAAGTCCTGGGATACCGGGATTTCTCCGCAAATCCCCAGGCAGTTAATCCATGGTCCGGTATAGTATTCAACGGCAATAATCAGCCGGGGGACGTGGGAAATGGTCTTGAACCGGGTTATTATGCACCTGAGGAGAGGGCACATCGAATGAGTCAGCTGCTTGATCCAGATAAATTTGATTGGACAGCAGCAGACATGCGGCAGATTCAACTGGATACGAAACATCCACGGATCAGTAATTTTCGTCAGCACTTTATGAAAGTGATTTCAGAATCTTCCGTACGCAGCGAAGTATTCCGTCAGGCTGCAGAAGTATTTAAAAACTGGGAGGGAGTGCATGAAAAAAACGCTCTAGGACCGACTATTTTTCACCGACTCTTTTATCATTTGAGTATCAGTATTTTTGCAGATGAAATTGAAGAAAAGGGAACTCTCGTTCTACTCAATTCTTCACTGATTGATAAAAGCATGCCGTTGCTGCTGAACAATCCGCAATCTCCCTGGTGGGACAATCTGCAAACACCGGACAAGCTTGAAAATCAACAGGAGATACTGCAGACGGCCTGGGTTAATGCAGTGCAGAGTCTGGAAGAAGATTATGGTCCAGATGTGAACACCTGGAATTGGGGCAGGATTCACACACTGGAAATTCAGCATTTGCTGGGACGTAAAAAACCGCTGAATTTAATATTTAATATCGGTCCTTTTGCTGTTCCCGGAAGCAAAGGAGTGATTAACCAGATTCGACATAAATATGGACCAAAAGAACTGAAAGTCAGTTCCGGCCCCTCAACTCGCCGTGTGATAGATTTTGGAGATGTTGAAAATTCAACTGGAATAAGTCCAACGGGACAGTCCGGATATTTTTTTGATCAGCATTACCAGGATCAAACCCCCCTCTACCTTGCCGGAAAATCACGCAGACAAATTATCAACCTCGACGAGATTCCGGGAAATAAAAAATCACAATTGATTTTTCATCCCTGACACTGTATTTTTATCGTTCGGGAATCAATTAAAGTCCCCCACGTTCTTGTAAATTTTCCCTCTACTAAATCAGAGAGAAATAGTCTTGAAAAATGTTAAAATAGGTCTATAATAAACGATTATATAAAATTGAATCAGCAATCTCTTGAACATTTGCTTTGGAGGATAAGATGAAAAAGATTTTGAACATTATTCTAATTTCATGTTTTAGTCTCACCGTCATCTCGTGTGGTTTAATAACAGAAGAATCATCTGACACTGTAGCAGTAGACACGGCGCCGACTGCCAGCGTCACCACTGCCACCATAACCACCTCCGAAAATGCCGTGGTACAGAGCACGGAGACCGGCACGGCCTACCTGGTCAACACCGCTGTTACTGTCAGCAATCTCGCAAGTATCACTGGGGCTGCGGACAACCAGTCAAACAGTGTCACCATCAGCTCTGCTGCAACAAACACCAACCTGCCGGCCACAGGACTTGCTGATGGCACCTACAAGGTTTATGCTGTAGACGCCGCAGGCAACCTCTCCAGTGCTTCTAGCAACAGCGTGACTCTCCTGATCGATTATGCCTTGGATTTTGATGGAACTAATGACAGTGTCTCTGCTAATGGCGCCCTTGCTACGTTTAACAACTCGGATAATACTTCTAGTCTTCCACTTTCAGTTTCAGCATGGGTATATCTAGATAATGGGACTAAGGATCAACTCATTTTTGGCTTATACAAAAATAGTACTTTTATAAATGGGCCCTCAGTCTGGTTTGGTGATAATGATACTCATTTCGGTTATTACGATAAAATCAACACCTCTTCTATCTACTCATCCAATTCATATTCAATAAATAATTGGCACCATGTTGTATTAACAATTGGCTATAATCGAGCTGGCGTATTGTATGTAAACGGTTTATCCGCACTAACAATTTCAGCAGCAAATGGTGAAGGGGGTCTAGACATGTTTAGCATTGGAGTGGACTACGATAGTTCTAGTGGCTCTGCGGGTAACCCGGCACAATACTTTGATGGAAAGATTGATGAAGTCGCAGTCTGGAACGATGAACTTACATCAGCTGAAGTAACTGCTATCTATAATAGTGGCAACATGTTGAATGTTTCCTCAGATTCAGGCAATTATGCATCTGCTGCCAATCTTCAAGGCTATTACAGGTTCAATGAAGGTTCAGGAACATCACTTCAGGACAACAGTTCAAATTCAAATACCGGCACAATAACTGGCGCGACCTGGACTGCTGGTTTCGTTTCCGAGTAAGGTGTTAAACTAAAGGATTTAAGTGTCCAAATAGGTATCTATCAGCTAGAAAGTTGGTTATAGTTTCACGAAAATAATCCTGAATAATATTATCTAGTTCAAAGGTATTGACCATGAATACATTTAAAGCAGAAGTAAACAAAATCATTTTTGCATTGACATCGGTAGGATTATTAATCTTACTGATCTTTCCTGGAAGTTTGTCTGCAAATCATTTCCGCTACGGAACCATGTCTTGGTCCCTTGTTGACAACGATACAATCACCCTCCAAATGGAAAATGGATGGACTGCCAACCATAGCGATTTTAGGGTAGTTAGTGACTATGATCACGGGGTCTCTGGGCACATAGGTTCTATACGTTGGGATTACATAACTATAACTTGGGATAACAGGACTTCTGATACTGATGATGTAGATATAAAAATATCAATTTCTTTTTTTTTTAATTAACTTCTTAAAAAGAGCATCATTATAAAAATATTTATGAAATAGACATTCTCCAGCCTGGGGATGATCGCAAGGCCATGGCTAAATCAATTGCTAAAGGTATTGAGCTTTTTTCTGAAAAACTCTCTGAATTAAAAACATTATTTCAAGAACAACTTGACTCAGGTTTCCATCCTGGGGCATCAATGGCAGTTTATCATAGAGGCAAGTTAGTACTAGATATTTATGGAGGGATTGCCGATATATCAACTGCAACTCCTGTCAATTCCGATACGATGTTTGTTACGTTCTCGTGCACCAAAGCTATATCAGCATTCGCTTGGCATATATTGTGGGAGCGTGGCCAACTAGAACTTGGGCATTTTCTTCAAGAGTACTGGCCTGAATTTGGAGCAAATGGGAAAAAAACAATAAATTTCCGGCATATTCTTACGCATACCGCAGGATTTCCACAAACACCCCATAGTCTAAACTACACGAATGTTTTAAGTTGGGATAAGGCAACTAAAGCGATGGAGGAAGCAAAACCTATTTATAAACCTGGCAAAACCATCGCCTATCACTCCTGGAACATGGGGTTTGTTATTGGAGAGATAGTCAGACGTATAGATGGGCGAGTAATCAGTCGATTTCTTCAAGATGAGGTCTTTGACCCGATTGGCATAAACGATTTCCACATTGGACTGCCCCCGGAAAAAGAATCCAGAGTCGCCACGGTTTATGGCATGGAAGGATTCTCCGACTCCAAAAAGCTCGAGTTTTTCAACACTTCCAAAGCACACCAAGCTATCATCCCAGCATCAAACGGCATATCGACGGCTCGTGATCTGGCTCGATTTTACGGCATGTTATCAATGGGCGGTTCTTTAGACGGAGTCGACATCATGAGACCTGGAGCAATCAAAGGCGCTGCCGTCCAACAACTTGAGGGTTTGGACAAGGCTGCCGACTATCCACGATGGGTGAAGTTGGGTCTAGGTTGGGCTATAGACGATCCCTCGATGGGGTCACCACTGGGAGAAGGTAGATTTGACCATTCTGTTGGACATGGAGGATTAGGAAGTTGCGTAGGATGGATGGACATTAACCACAAACTAGGTGTTGCCATTCTGACCAATGGTGTACGTGAGCCTGAATCAAATGCTAAACGCCTTGGAGCACTCTCTAAT
>ERZ651768.3468-NODE-3468-length-10543-cov-5.946398_pt1 | contig 10543 bp, 8 predicted proteins | sample MGYA00514754_ERZ651768 | MGnify/ENA metagenome assembly ERZ651768 | reverse complement strand
TAATCCCCGAATAAGAAGGAAAGGGATTTTGTATTCCTGCCTCTTCTGTTATATCTCGGAAATCCCACTGTCTCAGGTTTCCACTTTTATTAATATACAACCGACTCTGTCTCTGTCTATCTGTAACCAGAAGATCTAAATCTCCATCATTATCCAAGTCTCCGAATTGTACGCCATTGCTGTTCAGGGATTGTGTCAAGTGAACCAAGGGAAGTGAGCTTTTCTCAAACTGGGATCCCTCATTATTTCGGTAAAAAATATCCGGAGCATTCCAATTGCAGACATAGAGATCCGGATAACCGTCCATGTCTACATCAGCAAAGGAAGCACTCTGGCTTATCCCCTCATTATTTACACCATACTCCGCTGCTTTATCAGCAAATTTCCCCTTGGGAGATTGGATATACAATCTGTTTTTACCATGCTCATTTGTCAAAAAAAGATCCAAATCCCCATCTACATCCACATCAGCCCATACGCCCCCGTTTCCACTGAAAGGTGTCTGGAAACCAACCTGTCCTGAAACATCCTGGAATTTCAATTTTTGTGATTGACGAAATAGTTTTGTGGTTACTCCCCAACCCGAAATGACCACATCCTGCAAACCGTCATTATCATAGTCTACAACCGAGGCACCTAACTCAAGGTTTTCCAAATGCCTGGGATAAAGATTACCCCCAAGTCCGGTCTGAATCGTGATATCCTTGAACCTACCCTTTGTGCTTTGGTAAAGAAACATCCGGTTCAGGTTTCGAAACCGCACAACGTACAAATCAGCATCTCCATCACCATTCAAATCCCGGAAAGCCACACCATAAGCATCGGAAAACTCTGGAAGAAGTGAAACACTTTCGATGTTGGGTTTGAACATTGAATTTGCCCAACTACCCGTTGTTGTATCCATTCCCAATAGGAAAGACAACGACAAACAGGAAAGAACGATACAAAATATCCAACAATTATTTATTTTCATTTGAGAAAATATAAGTAATTATGTAAATATTTATTACATAAAATATTAATTAATTTGTAATAAATATTATCAATTCTTTGTGAATTCAGTGGACTAATGAAAAATAAACAGAATTTGCAACCTAAACATGCAACCCTAGTTTTATAAAAATAATTAAAACTCCAGGGGGTTCCTAATCTTGAATCAATTCTCCTTAATGAGTTTATCCTGATGTTTTTTTGCCTTTTCTTCTAATAATTTATCGTATCCATCTTCCTCCATATCCAACATCAATTGATTAATCCAGAATTTTGATTGTTGAATATAATCTTCGATAAGCATGACAGGTACCTGCTCTCCGTACATGTTTGCGATAATGATGGCCGAAGGCAATGGAACATATACGTTAAGGGGCTCCTCATAGAAACTATTGAGAGACTTAACCAGTTCTTTTGTCGATAAATAATCGGGGGTTTCTGCGAATATGCTGTCTGCAAACTCTGATTGCTCTGCCCAGATCCTGAAATAATAAAACAAACGTCCATCCAGCACACCGTTCACGTAGGCAGCCTTTGCTCTATATGAAAGTTCCGGATTGTAATCCACAAGCTGTTCTATCCGTTTCCAGTCCCTTCCGTCCCAGAATAGACGGTTTTGATTCTGTCCAAAAAGAACAACAATAGCTCCCAAAATAATAAGGTATTTATACATTATCTTTCAATTCCTGCAAGATCAAACATAAAAGCATATTCCAGTGCTACTTCACGGTAGTAACGAAACCGACCTGATTTTCCGCCATGCCCCGCTTCCATATTAATATGAAAAATCAGCACATTATCATCCGTTTTCACATCACGGAGTTTAGCCACCCATTTCTGCGGTTCCCAATATTGTACCTGGGAATCAAAATAACCAGTGGTCACAAGCATATTGGAGTAATCCTTAGCCTCCACATTATCGTAAGGTGAATATATCATCATATAATCAAACTCTTTCTTTTCCCGTGGATCACCCCATTCATCCCACTCATTTGATGTAAGCGGAATAGTTTCATCCAACATCGTATTAATCACATCCACAAATGGAACAGAAGCTAATACCCCTCTGTACAATTCGGGGGCCAAGTTCAATACTGCACCCATGAGTAACCCGCCGGCACTCCCGCCCATTGCAAATAAATGATTTGCACTCGTATATTTTTCCTGTATCAATAATTTACTGCAATCGATAAAATCTGTAAACGTGTTCATCTTGTTAAGCATCTTACCGTCTTCATACCAAGGACGTCCATACGTCTGACTTCCTCGAATGTGGGCAATTGCAAAAGCAAAGCCCCTGTCCAATAAACTCAATCGAGTTGAACTGAACGACGGATCGACGGTTGATCCGTATGAGCCATAAGCATATTGCAACACATTTCCTTTACCGTTTTTCTTAAATCCTTTTTTATAAATGATCGAGATCGGGACTTTTTTACCATCACGTGCTGTGGCATAAAGACGTTCTGTCTTATAAGCATCGGGATTGTGACCTCCAACTACCACGGTTTGTTTCAATAATGTTGATTCACGTGTATCCATGTTGTAATCAATCGTCGAAAACGGTGTTTTCAGTGATGTAAAACCATACCGTAAAATATTGGTATCAAAGTTCAAGTTTGTGAGTGTGTATGCAGCATAAACATCTTCCCCAAAATCCATATAATGTTCGCCCTCTGATTGTTGATCAATTATACGCAGTTGACGTAGTCCTTCTTTCCGCTCGCTGATCACTAAATGATTTTCAAAAACATCAATTTCGCTCAATAAAACATCATCACGATGCGCCATCACTTCTGTCCAGTTTTCCTTGGATGTCGCATCATCCGGTGTTTCCATCAGCCGGAAGTTGGTAGCGTTCCAATTGGTGATGATATAAAACTTATCTTTGTAATGCTCAATGGAATATTCATGCTTTTTATCCCTGGGAGAAAATGAATGAAATTCACCTTCAGGGTTATCAGCATTTAAAACATGATAATCACTGGACAGAGTACTGGAATTATAAATGATGATATATTTATCAGATTTAGAACGATAGACACCGATGTAAAAGGAATTATCTTTTTCAGTGTAGACCCTAACATCTTTGGATTGAGATGTTCCAAGCTTATGTCTATCAATATGCTCTGATAAAAGGGTAACTTCATTTTTTGTTGTATAGAAGAAAGTTTGATTGTCATTTGCCCAAGTTGTTCCACCTTCAGTACTTATAATTTCATCAGAAAGAATTTCACCCGTTTCTAAATTTTTAACTTTTATTGTATATATACGCCGGCTCAGAGTATCTATACTAAATGCCAATAAACGATTATTTGGACTAACAGACAGCCCTGTTAATGAAAAATAGTCGTAGCCTTCCGCCAATTCATTAACATTAATCATTATTTCTTCTGCATTGTCCAGCGATTCTTTTTTGCGGCAGTATATGGGATACTCTTTATCCTTTTCAAAACGAGTATAATACCAATACCCGTTGTGTAAATAAGGAACGGATTCGTCATCTTTTTTAATCCGTCCCACTATTTCATCAAACAATTTTTCCTGAAATTGTTCAGTGTGTTTCAGCCTGGCTTCTTTATAAGTATTCTCTGCTATTAAATTATCCAGCACTTTTTGAGTCTGAGCATCAGGATTCTTTGCCAACTTTTGTTTATCTGTTAGACGCATCCAATGATAATTATCAACTCGATCATAACCGTGAATCGTAGTTTTGTGTGGGATTTTTTCAGCAACCGGAGTTGTCATTGCTATCTCTTCTTTCAGTCTATTAATTACCATCATTGTGACTACAATTCCAAGGATGACGGAGAATAAGAAATTTCGATTCATCTATCGGGCTTTCGTTTATTCATGAAATAATAAGGGCTGTAAGCTAATAGAAAATGAGCTAATGCCACAAATCCTGAAGTGAGAATATACCAAGGTGTTTTTTCCATTCTTTCGAGAACCTTAGTTTAATTTTTCTAATAATAATGGCAAGTACTGTATTAGAGTGATGAAATAAGAATAAGATTCAGAATGGAAATCTGAAAAATTAAACGTAGGTTTTATATTCTGGCTTAAACATAGATTCAATAATGCACTCTTCCAAATCTTCTGGATGAGGCACTTGCGCAAGTCCTTTGTCAAATGCAACTTTAGCTACATTAACAGCTATTTTTATAGATATACTCCTAATTTTTGATAAAGATGGAAACAATCTTCCTGTATCTAAGTCTTCTTCAGTAACCATATTTGCAAGAGTTTCCGCAGCAGTAATAAACATTTCGTCCACTACATGGGTTGCTTTGGAAACGACCACGCCCAAACCTACACCTGGGAAAATATATGCATTATTACTCTGCCCGGGGTAAAACGTTTTTTTACCCAACGTCACAGGATCAAAGGGACTACCGCTTGCGAAAATGGCTCTGCCACCCGTCCACGAATATACCTGTTCAGCAGTGCATTCAGATTTAGAGGTGGGATTGGATAATGCAAAAATGATCGGGTGTTCGTTTATTTCGCCCATTTTTCTTATTATTGATTCATTAAAAGCGCCTGTCTGACCTGACACTCCAATCAAAATAGTTGGCTTTTGTTTTTCTATGACTCCCAGCAAAAGAGTTTCTTCTACCATGTCATGAGCATAGAGTTTTTTCTGATCATTGAGATAATCCCTTCCTTTGACCACCAAACCTCTGGAATCAAAAAAATATATTCTTCTACGGGCATCTTCCATGCGCATCCCAGATTGCATTATTTTCTGAAGAATGAGTTCGGCTACACCATAGGCTGCTGAACCGGCACCGTAAAACAGGATTTTTTGTTTTTCCAAAGGTTTTTGCAATACACGCATTGCTGATAATAATCCAGCCAATGTAACACCACCGGTGCCCTGGATATCGTCGTTGAAGGTGCAGTAACCATTACGGTATTTTTCAAGTAAACGAGATGCATTTTGGTTTGCAAAGTCTTCGAATTGAACCAAAACATTGGGAAAAACTTCAGTAGCTGCTTTAATGAATTCATCTATCAGTTCGTCGTATTCATTTCCTCTCAATCTTTTATTCCTTAAACCAATATATAATGGATCAGCTAAAAGTTCTTCATTATTTGTTCCAACGTCCAGTGTAATGGGTAATGTTTTTGCCGGATCGATACCTGCACAAGCGGAATAAAGTGACAATTTTCCAACGGGGATTCCCATGCCATCCGCACCAAGGTCTCCCAGTCCCAAAATGCGTTCACCATCTGTGACGACAATAATATCCACTTTCCTATAGGGCCAATTTGAGAGAAGATTTTTTATAGATCCTTTATCATTGTTGGAAATATAAATACCCCTTGAACGTCTGTAAATATGTCCATATTTCTGACAAGCTAAGCCCACAGTGGGTGTATAGATTAAAGGCATCAATTCTTCAATTTCATCAATAACCAGCCGGTAAAAAAGAGTTTCATTCCGGTCCTGAAGTGATAAAAGATAAATGTATTTCTCCAAATCAGACTCTTTCCCTCTTACAGTAGACAATGCTTTCATCTTCTGTTCATCCTGAGTAAGGATATGAGGCGGAAGGAGTCCCTCTAAACCCAATTTTTGTCTTTCCTTAGATGTAAAGGCAGTCCCTTTGTTTAAGATGGGATTGCGAAGTAGATCTACACCTTTGGGAAGTGTATCAATATCTATCTTCAGAATTTTTTTAGCAGTATCGATTATTTTTTGAGCCGATTTCGTTTATTCATAAAATAAAAAGGGCTGTAAGCTAATAGAAAATGAGCTAATGCTACAAATTCAGCAGTGAGAATATACCACGGCCAGGGACCCAGATAATCCAGAAGAGTTGGGATGCGTTCCCCGATATGATTCACCGGTTTGCCGCAAATCCAGAAATAATTTGCATCTACTAATATATTCACAATAACAGCAAAAATTAAAAAAATATTTAACGCAATAAAAGATTTGATGAGGCTTTTAAATGTTGGACGAATTCTATAAACAACAGTAGCATAGATTAAAGCAAGAATCACGCCTTGATGACCCATCCAAAAACGGAAATAATGAAAATGGGGGAAGCCCGCAGCTATATCCGGAGAAAATGAAGCTTGCAGCATTGCTGACAATCCCCAGAAAAATAAGATCTCATAGGCCAAATAACTGCGCCAAACCATGACCAAGGGTATGGCTAAATTAGTAAAACGGCATAGATGTACGGGCAAATGTTGCTTTATATCAAATGTGCCGGCGATAGCTTCCAATCCTACCCAAACGATGTAATTTCCAAACACCAGCCAGCCGATGACCATTCCCAATCTATGCTGGACCTGTTCATTCAGATTACGTTTAGCATACAGGGGAAGCACTATAATAAAAGCAAGAGCCGCAATTAGCGCTACGATATGTTCCAATCCGAACATATCGAATGGCTCAAACGTATTGAGATAATTATATACTGATTCTCTCATGTGAAAGATCAGTAAATTGAATGAATAAAACTATTTTGAATTATTAGATGCGAAACAGCCTTAAGAAGGTTTTTTCTTAACAACTTCTTTTCTTTGGATTGCTTTTTGAACCTGATTGGCACCTCCCCAGACCAGGATAGCCGCCAATACCCAATACTGGCTGTAATTTTCTTCTCCAGCTCTTAACTGCATACCATATATAAAGACTCCAATTCCAATTCCAAAAAATATCACCCCAATCAGAATGAGCAATCTCCAATCCAGCTTTGGCATGGGCACCTTTTTTTGCTCCGGCATATACTAACCAAAATTATAATGTTTTCGGACAGGTTTCATCACTTTCCACTGGCATTTCAATCCTTTGGGAAATACAACAAAATCTCCAGCACCGAACCTGACTGTCTCTTCATCAGTAGTAACCTCCACATCTCCATCCAGAAGGAAACACGTCTCCTGGTCAGAGTATTCCCAGGGGAAATCTGATGCTTCACAAGACCATGTAGGCCAATTTAGGACCCCAAGATCCTCAAGCTCAGTATCAGTTTTTTTTGTAATGGTGATTTTTTTACCCATTTGAATTCCTTATCACTATTCTTTCTTTTTCGCGCTGGATTTCGTTTTTGATGCAGCTTTTGGCTTTGCTTTTGCCTTTTTCTTTGCAGTGGTCGATTTCGTCGCTTTTGCTTTTGGTTTTGCTTTTGGTTTTGCTTTTGGTTTTGCTTTTGGTTTTGCTTTTGGTTTTGCTTTTGGTTTTGCTTTCTTCGTTTCTTTTTCTGGAACCAATTTTTCTTCTACCACTTGTGGACTGTCTGTTGTTTTTACAAACTTAACTGCAAATTCCTGTCTTTTTCTCTTCAATCTCGCTTTGTTCTTTCTATACTTTTTCATTACAAGCCGTTTTTTCTTATCCATATAAATTCCTCTGATTTAGATTATATTTTCAAAAGTAACTTATCCACAATCCCCTTCAACTTAAAACTACAAAATAATTCCTCTAAAAAAATAAACTGTATCAATATTGGATATCCTGAAAAAAATAATCCAGGCTCAATATGATATTGGTAATGGGACTTGAATCACAAAATTTCCTTCAACATAGATTATTTTCTGGAATTTGACTGTGTCAATGCTTAAACTTACAGATCGAAAACAAATAGGATGGATGTCTTTGTGTTTATTCATCAAATGAGGATACAAGTATAATATTATAAGTAAGGTTAAATTTGCAGACGTAAGAAACATGGTCTGCTAAACTTTTTTTAATAACAATAAACCAAAGGAAAAAAATGGAAAAATTAATAAAATATTTCACTTCGGGCTTGTTCTTATGTCTCACGATTTCCGCAATTGCTGTGGGACAGGATTTTTCTGCAACGCTGAATGTTGCAGGTGGTATCAGTGGATATGACCTGACATTTGGATTTAATCCTGATGCAACAGATGGATATGATGAAGGAATAGATACTTATGCACCGCCTGCACCGCCGCCGCCGGCATTTGATGCTGCGCTTTCCTGGGGAGGTGATCGGTATTATACCCAGGTTTTGGCTGGAGACGGAAATTTAATTGAGCATGAATATGATATTGCTTTAGCATATGGGAGTGATAATTTAATCACAATCACATGGGATACTACCGGCTGGTCAGACATGATGTCTTCCTGTGTGCTCCAGGATGCTTTTGGCGGACTATTAGGTATTGATATAGATATGTTAACTGATAATAGTTTGGAATTGACAAACCCGGCATTTAATACATTAAAACTAAAAGTGACTCCTACTGATTATGCGGAGCCAAGTACTTATCCTGTAACATTTACTGTTGTTGATGATGGCAATAATTACCAGGATGTTGAGCTTAAGGGGGACATGACAGCCTGGGCCAATATTGATATGAGCAATGACGGTACCGGGACGTGGACCCTTACCCTTGACATGGAAGCAGGCAGCTATGGGTGGGGCGCTATTGAGAATGACGGATCTGAATGGGGAATTTGGTTGCCCTCATTCGCAGGTTTTGATTCAAATCCAACTGTTGTTGTAGGGCCAGATGGAACGGTAAGCGGTGATGTTGGCTTTACTGTACCATTTCAAGGAGGAGATGAAGTGACGGTCACCATTAACGTGGATATGTCTAATGAAGATGTATCAGCAGATGGTGTGCACATTGCCGGTACAATGAACAATTGGGACACGGCTGCCAGTCCAATGAGTGATGATGATGGAGATGGTGTTTATACGGCTTCTTTCAATCTTGTTGTAGGAAGCACGGCTGAATATAAATTTTTAAACGGAAACGCATGGGGAACGGAAGAGTCTGTGCCTGAGGAATGTTCTTTAAGTGGTTTTGGAAATCGGTATGTAGAGGTACCAGATTCTACCCTCGTCCTGGATGCTGTATGCTTTGGCGGATGTGGGGCTTGTGAGGCACCTCCAACACCCTCCACAATTGTGGTAAATGAATTTCTAGCTGATGCTGGGGCCTGTTGTGGTGTTGAGATATTTGGGGATGGTGAAGATTTCGTTGAGCTCTACAACCATGGCGATGAGTCGGTAAATATCATGGGTTGGGGATTTGGAGATACGGATGGAGAAGTTGAAACAACTGCACCGGACACGTCAATAGCACCGGATGGTTTTATAGTATTATGGTACACCGGCAATGATGAGGCTGTTTTCCCAGAAGTCGATGCTAAACTCAGTGCAGGGGGAGAAGCAATATATATTGCAGATGCTGATAGCAATACCGTTGTATATATGGAGTATGGAGAGCAATCCGAAGATATCTCATATGGTAGAGTCCCGGATGGCGCTGATACCTGGGAATACTTGGATCCACCTAGCCCAGGAGAAACAAATGAAGGGGGTTTATTCATTTCAGAGGCTGCTGAAGGTTCCAGTAACAATAAATACATTGAGATTTATAATGGCACGGATGGGGATGTGGATTTAGGCGCATATTCCCTTTCAAGCTGCTCCAATGGATGTGATGTAGAGGGTGAATTTGATTATCCCAGTAACGTTACATTTGAATCGGGCACGATTTTAGCCTCCGGTGATGTTTATGTGGTGTGTCATGGATCTGCCAGTGATGGGATTCAGGCAGAATGTGACTATACATTTACCTATCTTTCCAATGGAGACGATGCTTTTGCATTAACGGATACAGCAGACCTCTCTATTTTAGATATAATCGGAGAAATGGGAGCTGATCCGGGCGGTGGCTGGGATGTTGCCGGAGTATCAGAAGCAACCAAGGATCATACGTTGGTCCGCAAAGATGAAGTGATGTCCGGGAATGCCGGAGATTGGGCTTCATCCGCCGGAACAAATGAAGATGATTCTGAATATATCGTCGCAGAACGTCCAACAGCTGATTATACGCCTGCAACATTGGGTTGGCATATGGAACCACCTGCAGGGAACTGGGGCTGTCTCGACCCGGATGCATTAAACTATGATCCGGAGTCGGACGGGTGTGAGGATGGTTCTAATGATTGCTGTGACTACTATATTCCACCAACACCACTGACAATTTATGAAATCCAGGGACAGGCAGATGCAACCCCATACGTTGACGTATTGGTGTCCACATCAGGTGTGGTAACAGGCGTAACCCCGAATGGTTTCTGGTTGCAGGATGGCGCTGGTGCCTGGAATGGTATCTGGGTATATGCTCCCGAACTTACGCTGGCCATTGGTGACAATGTTACTGCAGTAGGTACTGTGATAGAATATTATGATCTTACTGAAATTATGCTTGATGAGATTACTATAAACTCAACCGGAAATGATCCTCCTGCATTGGAAGAACTGTGCACAGGCTGTTTTACTGAAGCTTATGAGTCTGTACTTGTGGTTACAATGGGTGAGTGCGATAATAATGACTTGGGTTATGGGGAATGGTCCATTGATGATGGCAGCGGACCTGGAATGGTTGATGATAAAATGTATGCTCCCGATAGCATTTATGTAGGAGATACGTACCAAGTCGCAGGTCCTCTTGATTATGCTTACGGTAATTTCAAGATTCAGCCACGGAATGAGAATGATGTTGTGGATGTAACACCAGGGGGCTCTGGTCCCGAATTTTCGGTTTCTTTTAA